>OLHA01001700.1_pt1 | contig 11431 bp, 11 predicted proteins | sample 1605961 | NCBI WGS metagenome assembly OLHA01 (sample SAMN03283288) | human gut metagenome | biome: human-associated habitat; material: feces | host: Homo sapiens | place: Peru | collected 2012
TAAAGCGAACAGACCGATTATAATTCTCGACGAACCGCAGAAAATGGGCGGTGAGGTAACACAAAAAGCATTAAAGAACTTCAATCCTCTTTTCAGCTTGAACTATTCGGCAACACACGCAAAGCAGCATAACCTTGTTTATGTGCTTGATGCTCTTGATGCGTTTAATAAAAAGTTGGTTAAGAAAATTGAAGATGGTAAGGTAAAATCTATCACTTATCAGCCAGACGGTAGTATCATTGAAGTTAAAGGTAGCTACAAAAAGGCTGAAAAGGTTGATACTGACCTTAGTCTACCATTTTTAGGTAGTGCATCATCAGAGACACGTAGCTTTATATCGACTGTGCTGCAGAATGAAACAACCATGCAGAAATTGCAGTCAGCATCAGAAGCAGCTGATGTTAATGTTAAAATAGTTCGTGAATTTATAGATAGCGTTAAAGAAAAAGCACTTGGTGAAGAAGTTAGAAAAAGTATTAAGCCAGGAGATATGTTTGTTAAAATCTTAAAAGATGAACTTGTTAATTTACTTGGAGGAGATAGTGCTCCTTTAGAAGTAAATAAGAATCCAACTATAGTTATGGTTGTTGGTCTTCAAGGTGGTGGTAAAACTACTACTATAGGTAAGATTGGAAATATGGTTCGTAAGAAACATCATAAAAAGCCTATGTTTATTGCATGTGATGTATATAGACCTGCTGCTATAGATCAACTTAAAGATATTGGAAAACAACTTAATATTGAAGTTTATGAAGAAGGAAAAGGTAATCCTGTAGAAATATCTAAACGTGGTATAGAGTATGCTAAAAGTAAAGGATACGATTATATATTAATAGATACAGCTGGTCGTCTTCAAATAGATGAAGCACTAATGGACGAGCTTGTTAATATTGAAAGTGAAGTTAAACCAAATGAAGAATTACTTGTAATAGATGCTATGATGGGACAAGATGCTATTAATGTAATTACTGGATTTAATGAAAAACTTAAACTTACTGGTTGCGTTCTTACTAAGATGGATGGAGACACTAAAGGTGGTGTTGCTTTATCATTAAGGCATCTTACTAATATACCAATTAAGTTAATAGGAGATTCTGAAAAGTTAGATGGTATTAGTGAATTTTATCCTGAACGTATAGCTGATAGAATTCTTGGTATGGGAGACCTACTTTCAATAATAGAGAAGACTGAAGCTGAACTTGATAAAGATGAAATGATGAGTACTGCTAAGAGAATGCAAAGAGGTAAGTTTGATCTTGAAGATTTCTTAAAAACAACTAAACAAATTAAGAAGTTAGGCCCACTCGAAAACTTATTAAAACTACTTCCAGGAGCATCTAAAATGGGACTTAACAATGTTAATATAGATCCTAAAATAATGGCTAGAACAGAAGCTATAGTTCTTTCTATGACACCACAAGAAAGACGTAATCCTGAGATAATAAAAGCAGAAAGAAAGGTAAGAATAGCTAAAGGATGTGGACAAAAAGTAGAAGATGTTAATCGTTTACTTAAACAATTTGATCAAATGAAACAAATGATGAAACAAATGAAAAATATGAAATTTTAGATTATTGATATTCAATAATCTTTTTTATGTTAAAATTTATTTAAGGTAGTGATTGTATGGATGAGAAAGCTCAAAAAGAAGCACTTAAAGAGTTGGATAAATCTTTAAAAGAAAATAGGAAGAAAAAAAACAAAAAAATATTAATTATATTAATAATATACATTATTCTTGTTATTGTTTATCAAACAATTATTGGAACTTTGAAAAGAGAAAATCCTGATTTCTCAGGTTTTAAATTAATACCTATTAAAGATGTTCAAACTAAAGAAAAATATGAAATAAATATTAATGATTATGATAATCTGGATATTACATTCAGAAAGTTTTTAAATTTCCTATAATACCTTTCTTGTTAGATATAGTAGATTATGGTAGTGATACTACCGGTAGTGGGGACCCTATAATTATTGAGTCTAATGATAAATTTAAAATTAAATTTAGAAGTATATAAGTGTTATAAAAATAAATTTATAAGTAGTAATTGTAATAAAGAAACTAAATATTTTAAAAAGAAAGATATTAAAATAGATGAAGTGGAGATTAGAAGAATAGGAATTAATTCAAATAAATATAATGAACTAGTTTATAAAGGTCAATTTGGAAAAGATATTTATTCTTATGTGAAAGATACTGATTACTATTCATTAAGATTTAAATATAAAGATGGAAATAAAATATATAATGTAGATTATGGGTTTTTCACAAATATTTTACAACCTGATATTCTATAATTTACTTATAAAATTTAATATGATATACTAATTATGAAGATAAGGTGTTGGTTATATGAAAAAGAAAATTATCGTTATAGTAGTTGCTTTATTATTTGTTTTTAGCTTTGTTAAAGATTTTGTTAAAGAACAATTACCAAGTATAAACGATAAAAAAAGTTTTAGGATTTTAGCAAATCCTGATAATAAAGACTTTATGGAAGAACTTGTTAAATATGGAAAGAGTGAACATTTTAATGTTTATGTTGAGTATGCTGATGATTTAGAAGCAGTTGATATGTTAGAAGAAGAAAATAATTATGATGCTGTATGGATGTCTAACTCAGTGTGGCTATATATGCTTAATAATGCTAGGGTATCTAATTCTAAATCAATTAGTATTAATCCTGTAGTTATGGGTGTTAAGAAATCTAAAGCTAAAGAATTAGGATTTGTTGATAATGAAATTAAAAACAAGGATATTTTGAATGCTGTTAGTAGTGGAAAACTTAAATATGTTATGACTTCTGTTACTAAAACAAATACTGGTCTTACTGCTTACTTAGGTTTTTTAAATTCTCTTGCTGGCAGTCCTGAGATATTAACGAGTGATATGCTTAATAATAATAATTTGGTCAAAAATTTAAAATCATTATTTAGTGGAGTAGAAAGAGTTTCTGGTAGTGCTTCATTCTTAGAAGATATGTTTGTGAATAGTAATGATTATGAAGCGGTTATTGCGACTGAGTCATCATTAATAAATATAAACAAACAGTTAGAGAGTAGTAATAAAGAAACATTATATTTACTATATCCAAGTGATGGTGTTGCTATTAATGATTCTCCATTTGCTTATGTAGATAGGGGACAAGAAAAGTTAGAAAAATTTAATACTTTACAATCATATTTATTAAGCTTATCTACTCAAAAAGAATTAGAAAAGCTTGGTAAAAGAACTTGGTATGGTGGAACTAATAGTAATGCTGATAAATCTGTATTTAAACCTTCTTATGGAATAGATACAACTAAATATTTAATGCCACTTAAGTATCCTTCTAAAAAGGTTATGAATGAGGCTATTGCACTTTATATTGCTGAACTTAGAAAACCGGCTGCTGTAGCGTTCTGCTTAGATTATTCTGGTAGCATGTATGGTAGAGGAGAGAGAGAACTTAAATCCGCAATGGAATTTATACTTGATGCTGATAAAGCTAGTGAAGAAAGACTTCAATTTTCAAAATATGACAAAATATTTGTAATTCCATTTGATTCTGATAATAGAACAGTTTTAAGTGGTAGTGGAGATAATACTAAAAAATTAATTGAAAGAATTAATGAAGCTGATCCTAGTGGTGGAACTAATATTTATGGTTGTACAGTAGAAGCATTTAAGCAACTTGAAAAAACTGGTAAAGATTATACAAAAACAGTTATATTAATGTCTGATGGATATTCTAATATGGGAAGTTTTGATGATGTTATGAGTTATTACTCAAGTATGACTGAAAAAATACCGGTTTATAGTATTATGTTTGGTCAATCTAGTGAAGATGAACTTGGCAATTTAGCTAATCTTACTAATGCCAAAGTATTTGATGGTAGAACAAGTTTGATAAGAGCATTTAAAGAAGTAAGGAGTTATAACTAATGATTAATATACAAAAAAGATATTTGTTGTCTGCTTTGGTATCAGGTCTTTCATTCATAATATTATATGTGGTGTTAGACTTTTACTTATGGATGTCATTATTATTAACAATACTTATTTATATAGCAGGTATATTCTTATTTAAGTCGCAAGATATAAGAATATATGATAGAGAAGCTCTTGCTAAATATAACTTCGAAATGTCTAAACTAAATGATTATAAAGAAAAAATAAAAGATAAAACTATAAAAGATAAGTTAGCTAAAATAGTTAATGTTTCTCAAAAAATAACAAAACATTTAGAAACTAGACCTAGAAATGCTACTAAAATTTATAACTTCTTAGATTATTACTTACCATTTACAACTAGAATAGTTACTAAATATATAGAAGCTGAAAGTAAGAAAGAAAAAACTTTCGTAGAAAATAAACTTATACTTAAAATGTCAGTATATATTAAAGAAGTTGAACATGAATGTGATAGATTACTTGAAGAGATCGTAAAATCTAAAGATAAAGAATTAGATTTTGAAATGAAAGTCTTTGAAAAAACATCTGATTTAGATATAAATGAAGATGAATTAAAAGGAAGTGAAAAAAATGTTTAAAAAAGAAGGAATGGTATCAAAGATAGTTGGTGTTGTTTTACTTGTAGTTATTATTGTTTTAGTAATAGTAATTAAGAATGGAAATTTCACTAATAAAGTTGCTGAAATTTATGGAGCAGTAGGTGGTGGTAAAGAAGACTTACTTGCTGATGAAGAAATTAATAAAATATTTGCTAAAAAGTATAAATTTAAATTTGTACAAGATTCATGGAGCAATGGAAAAACTGTTAAAGAAAGTTTGGTTCGTAAAGATGGAAGTAAGTATGATTTAGCTTTCTTCTCTGATCAAAGATATTATGATTACTTTAAAACTTCTCCTAAAGCGGATGAAGCGCCTCGTGATTATGTAATTGATGGTGATTTAGTACTTAATACGCCAATTGTTATTTATAGTTGGGCTGAAGTAACTGATGCATTAATTAAAGAAAATATCGTAACAGTTAAGAATGATGTTTATTATATTACTGATATGAATAAACTTATAACTTATATATTAAATGGTAAAAAATGGAGTGAACTTGGTTTAGATATATATGGTCAAGTTAATATAGGTTCTACAGATCCTGTTACTTCATCACCAGGTGCTACATATTATGGACTTTTACTTTCTATAATGGCTGGTGGAGATGTTAATAATGTAAGTATTAAAGAAGCACTTCCTAAATTAAAAGAATTTTATATAAAGAGTGGATACATGAATAATACACCTGCTGACTTATTCTCAATGTTCTTAAAGACTGGTATGGGTGCTAAACCTATGATAGTTGATTATGAAAAAAGTGTTATTGATTTTGCCAATGCAAATCCTGATGGATGGAATCAAGTAAAAGATAAAATTAGAATATTATATCCAACACCAACTATATGGAATAGCCACTGTATTGCAGCATTTGATGAAAATGGTAAAAAGCTTTTAGAAGCATTTAATGACAAAGAAGTTGCTCAAAGAAGTTGGGAAAGATACGGATTTAGAGTTGGTACTACCGGTGGAAACTACGATGTTAGTAAAATTAGTGGTACTATAAAAGGAATACCTCAAGAAATAACAAGTGTAACTTCTGGACTTAGAATGGATGTATATAATGAAGTTATAGATTACTTAAAAAATAATCAATAAGTTAATATTTGGAGTTTAATTAAAACAGTATTTATTTTTTATAAATACTGTTTTTAGTTTGATAATTTATATAGTTTTTATTATTCTTTTATAAGTGGTTTAAAATTTTCAATTGCTTCAATAAGTCTTTGGTTTTGTATGACAAAGTGTATTACGGGATTTGTGCTTTTTGAGATGATTGTGTAATTATTTTCAAGTGATACTATAGTTATATTTTTAAATATTTTTTCGGCTAAATAATTTAGTTTGTAATTTTTTGCGCTTTTTGCATATTCCTTTGTTTGATTTAGATGCTCTATATATTCGTTATAATTGTAATTTATTTTTTTATTAAAAAAAATGTTACTTAATAAAAGTGATGGTGTATCATTTTTAAATTCGTTTTCTTTTATATTATAAATATAATCATATATTTTATTATTCTTCCTAATGCTATTTATATGTTTTAGTTCATCATTCTTGTATTTTATTATTTTATTAATGTCTTCATTTGTTAGTTTATTTCTTTTTAAAATTTTAATTAATAAGTCATCTTTTATAGTGAATATTGGTAATGATGAAAGATATCTTTTTCTATTGCATATTATTTTTTCATCTTTTTTTAAAAATAATTCGTATTCTTTTGCATTATTTTCTCTATAAATTTTCATAAGTGGTTTTGCTTTTTTAAGAAGTAAATTACTTTTTTCTCTATAATATTTAACCTCATTTTTGTTTGTTGTTAGATAATACATTCCCTTATCATGGTAACCTTTAATGCATTCGCCAGTTAATGCTGACGTTCCTGATACATAATCAAGGTGATTGTAAATACTATTTTTTATATCTTTTAAATAGTAGGGTGATACTTGTCCAGTCATATAAATCGGTATCCAACTTTCAAGACCTAGCATCATTTCGTTAAATGGTCTATCTACATTATGAATAATATTTATATGATGTCCTTTTTTTAAACACATAGCTATTGCTAACATCCATTTTTTTCCAAATTCTGTATCTTTGGCCATGTCTTCCATTGGCATGTGGCTGCACATGAAAATATCTTCTTTTGATTTAGCTAAAACTGTTGCTTTAAAAAAATTAAGTTCTCCTTCTTTCATTTCTTCTATTCCATAATAATGTTTTGTTTTTGCTTTATAAAAAGGTATACTTGGAACTTTTAATTTATCAAATTTTATTACTTTTATATAATCTTCTAAATCAAATGTATCGAGATTATATAAAAAATCTGATACATTATTTTTAGTTGGGGTTGTTTCACTTGTAAGCCAAGTAAGTAATGTATTATATAAATTTTCAGATGTTAATTTATTTTTTTCATTGTCAATGATTGTTGCTATACGATTTATATTATCTACATTATTACATTTGCTAAATATATAAGAACATATTTTGTTTGAAAATTCTACTGGATTTGAAGGCTTAGCTTTACCATTTTTTATTCTTGAAATATGTGATGCATCAAATACAATATATTTTGCCATTTCGTTTGTATTTATATTAAGTAGTGTTATTAAAGTATTTAGTTTATTACTAAAAGCTGTATAATCAAAGTCATCACTTGATAGTGTTGAATTAAAATCATTTGATATTTTATCAAGTGTATATTGAGTTTTATTATTTTCTTGTGCAATATTAAAAAGTGCAGCAGTTAACTCGGTTAGTTGTTTGCTGTTTTTTAGTGGAATTCTTTCGCCATTTCTATATCTACTGATAACTGTTTGTGATAATCCAGAAACTTTAGATAGTTGTTTTGGGGTGCAATTAAGTTCTTGTAAATATATATTTAATAGGTTTTTAAAATTCATAGTATATTACTCCTTTGATAGTATTATACTATGAATTTCGAGTGTAGTAAATTTATTACCATTGAAAACAATGATTTTGTTGGTAACTTAGTTGTACTTTAAATAACTTCAAATTATAATATATATAAAGGAGAAGAATGTTTATGAAGAATGTTAAATTAAATTCTATGCAAAAAAGAATAATTATAATTTCTATAGCTGCTATTACTATATTAGGATGTGTTATTTTATTTAGTAACAATGGTAAAGGAATATTTAATAACCCGGATAGTAATGTTAAAATTGTAAAATCAGAAGTTAGTAAGATAGAACTTGAGGATTATAATACCAATGAATTTACCATAAAAAAGCCAAAAGGTTGGAAAGTTGATACACTTGGAGATTATATTCATTATACAATTAAGGTATATGACCCAAATAATTCATCTTATCAATTTTTCTTTAATATGAAAACTGAAGGGTATAATAAGTCAGAGGCTGCTAAAAAATGGCAACAAAAGTATTATCCAAATAATATATTTTCAAAAACTAGTGTAATTGCTACTAAAGATACTGAAGGATTTTATAAGATATTTAATGATTTAGGAACTTTAAATAATACTAGTACATTTACGTTTCCAACATTAACTGATTTTGCTGTAACGGATAATTTAGGTAAAGGTAGTTTGGGTGGAGATATGTTAAGAGCAACATTTAAAGATGCTAATGGTAAAGAGGGAGAAGGAATATTTACTGCTTATGTATATGATGTTGGGCCTTATTATGTTTATGAAAATATAGTTTCGGGTAAAAAAATAGATATACAATACTTAAATGTATATGATGCTATCTTTATTACTGCACCAAAAGATGAACTTATAGATTGGCAAGATACATTGAATACTATTTGTTCTTCACTAGAATTCACAGATACTTTTATAAATGGATTTAATCAACAACAAGACGCAGTCATGAAAAACTTTCAACAAATTAGAGCAATAGGTAATCAAATAAGTGATGGAATAATGGATTCTTGGAATAAAAGAAATAAATCATTTGATATTATGAGCCAAAAGCAAAGTGATGCGACACTTGGTTATGAAAGAGTATATGATACTGAAACTAATGATATATATAAAGCATATAATGGATTTACAGATGACTATGATGGGGAAAGATATAAATCTATAACTGATGATATGTATTCACAAAAAACTAGTGGATATATAGAAAAGTAGGTATTGTATGAAGAATAAAAAAACAATTTATGTTATTATATTATCTATTGTATTAATAGGTATTATTTCTATAATTATTATTAAAAGTAAAACTCAAGAATTAAATGATCATACTCCTCCAGAAGCAAATTCAATATTTGATGCACTTAATAAAAAATATCCAGATAAAGAATATCAAAGACTAAAGGGTGGAGAAATATTAAAGGAAGATACTTCATTTAGTAAATACTCTTTTATTGCCAATAACTCTATATATATTTTTAATCCTAATAAACTTGATGAGGGAATATTTGAATATAAAAAAGTGTATGATGTAGATAAAAATATTAAAATTATGAATATTGCTCCAAACTCTGGAAGTGATATTCGATTTTATGACTATAACGATATATTATATACATTACATGATAATAATATAGACAATAAAGTTAGAGATAGTTATGATATATATTTAAATGCTAACTATAGTTTAAGTGATTATCTAAAATGGGAATATTCTACGCAGTTTCTTGGAAAGAAAACTAATTATGATTTTATGTCAAATTATATTTATGTAAAGGATAATGTTTTATATAGTAAAAACTATGGAAATGAAAAGTATCCAACTATTCAAAAAGTAAGTGGTAATTATGAAGGCGAAAAAGTAATTAGAATTTATAATGAAAGAATACTTAAAACTGATAAAGGCTTTTATGAAATAATGAATTATTTTGATACTAAAGAAAATAAAACAATTACTACTACAGTAAAAATTAATATGTTAACTAAATATTATGATGAAATATTAACATTTACATATAAATATGTAGTATTAAAGGATTATACACTTATACCTATAAATGATGTCATGACAAATAGAGTAAGAGATTATTCATATGATTATTTCTTAAGCGGATTTAATTATGAAAGTGAAGTTAGATATGATGAATAAGAAGTTAGTTTTCTAACTTTTTTTAATGTGATATAATTTTACTGGATGGTGTAATATGATTATAAGAGTAGAAAATTTAGATGACTGTAAAACTTGTGATAACTTTTTAACACTATTAATTCATGATGAAAAACAATATGATGAAACTATTGATGAGAATTTTGTTGTAAAAGATTATTTTGTTAATGTAATTAAAAATAAAGATAATATATTACTTTTATATAAAGAAGGTAATAATAGTATTGGTTATGTATTTGCTAAAAGAGTTGATGATGGATATTTATTAGATGGTTTATATATTGATATTAGCTTTAGAAATAAAGGAATAGCTAGAAAACTTTTAAATGAAATAATTAAAGAAATTAACTTATTGGGAAAATATAAAATATTTATAAATGTTTTAAAAGAAAATGCTGTTGCTTACAATTTATATAAAAATTTAGGATTTATTATTAAAGAAGAAGATAAACTTAAATATTATATGTTTTATGAAAAATAGTTTTACTTTGCCTAAACATAGATTTTATTTTTACATAAAATATCTATGAAAAGGAGAAGTGTTAAAATGAATAATACAATGGGTATGTATCAAGGTTATAGTGTTGAAGGTAGTGCTGAATTAAAAGTTACTCCTGAAAAAATGATGAATGAAACAACCACTTCATGTAATACTATGCCAGGTGTTGTATGTCAACCAAAAAGTGATAATTTATTATAGACCAAATATATTGAGAGAGAATAAGTACAAATAAAAGACATTTTGATAAGAAATGACTTTTTGTGTGATATAATAAATATGAAATATTTTTTTTATTAGAGCAGGTGAATATAAATGATTGTAAAAGTAAATAGTATTGAAGACTGTAAAATATGTGATAATTTTTTAACTTTATTAATTCGAGATGAAAGAAAATATGATAATACTATAGATGAAAAATTTGTTGTAAAAGATTATTTTATTAATATGATTAATAATCAAAATATTCTTCTTCTATATAAAAAAGGAAATAAACCAATAGGATATATATTTGCTAAAAAAATAGATGATAAATATTTGATTGATGGATTATATGTTGATTTTAATTTTAGAAATAATGGTATTGCGGCAAAATTAATAAAAGAAATAATAAAGGACATATATTTGCTTGGTGATTATAAAATATTTATAAATGTATTGAAAAAAAATAAAGTAGCTGTTAATTTATATAAAAATATTGGATTTATAGTAGAACAAGAAGATGAATTGAAATTTTATATGTGTTATAACAAATATAAATTAGAAAATGCTTCTATAAAAGATATAGAAAGAATAAAAAAATATAAATTAAATACTATATTTGAGTTTGCAAAGGATTTAGATAAAGAGGAAGTTGAAAGAATAAATAATTATGTCAATGAAATTGTGCCAAAACAAATTTTGGAATATAAAAATATTATTTTAAATAATATAGTGGTTGGAAGCTTTTTGTTAACTAAAAATGAACCTGGTTTACTATTGGATGAAATATTTATTGAAGAACAATATAGAAATAAAGGACTTGGAGCATCAATTATTAAAGATATTATATCTAAAACAAATAATAATCTATATTTATGGGTATACAAAGATAATATTAAAGCCATTAGCTTATATAATAAATTAGGTTTTAATATAAAAGAAGAAACTGGTAGTAGATATTATATGGAATATATAAAGTAGATGATATAAATATAGAGGTTTTAATAAAGTAATATAATATTATTAAGAAATAATTGTTAGATATTATTTCTTTTTTAATGATTTTTAACCTAATCTAATTTAACACTTTTACATAGAATATCT
>OLHA01001702.1_pt1 | contig 11401 bp, 15 predicted proteins | sample 1605961 | NCBI WGS metagenome assembly OLHA01 (sample SAMN03283288) | human gut metagenome | biome: human-associated habitat; material: feces | host: Homo sapiens | place: Peru | collected 2012
TCATATTTAATAAAATCGTTTATTCAATTAAATGTTTTTATTCATATTTTTATATACAAAATATTTTTGGGAAAAATAAAAACAAGTATCACTGTATGATACTAGTTATATGTTATAATATAATTAAAAATAAATATTTAGCCGAAAGGCGAAGGGGAAAAAATGGAACAAAACAATGTTCAAGAACAAATTATTAAGAATAACGACAGTTCGGAAAAAAGCTGGATTGCATGCTTGTTGTTATGCATATTTTTAGGAGAGATTTACGGGCATAAATTTTATGTCGGCAGAGTAAAAGAGGCTTTGATTATGTGGGCGGTTCTTATAGTCTCTATTATCTTGGCTTTCGTTGGCATGGGAACGTCGGTATTATCTTCCGCTTTGCTTGGATTTTTAGTTACGGGTTTGGGAATTGTAGGAATGAGCGCATATTGTCTCGTTGTCATTATAGATTTCTTTGTTATACTCGTAGGAAAATTCAAAGACGCCGAAGGAAAATTTGTGACTAAATAAAAAAAGGAGAAAATAAAATGAAATTTGATTTGGAAACATTAAAAACTTGGATTAAAGAGAATAAGAAAATTGATGTAATATTTTTCGCTCTTTTAATTTTGCTTATATTACAAGGAATATACTTATTCTTTAATTCTAATCCCGATACGATTGTATCGAAGCTTTGGGAAGGAAATACTCTCGTTTTTACCATACTTAAAACTTTTATAGTAAACGGTTTTTTATTGGTAGGAATATTTATGGTAAGAGTATATTTATTCGTAATAAAAAAAGACAAATAATTTTAATTAAATTTTTATACATAGGAGAAAATAAAATGAAAACAACAATTAAAATTTTACTAACTTTAACTACTATCTCTATGATAGGAATTTACGCTTGCGATGGAGTAGAACTTTCTTCAAAATTAGACGGAAAAGTTTATACAAATTATACCGATGGTGTCGGATTAACCTCGCTTACTTTTTCTTCCAATAAATTAAAGATGTCTGGCGATGTATTGAGCGCTTTAGCTGGTTTATTGGTAGATTTAACATTGTTAAAAAATGTGGGTAAGAATAAGTCGATTTATCATCTTACAATATTTGGTATGACTTCTATGACAGGTATTGAGCTAAAAGGTGATAAATTATATTTATATCAGGGTGAAAAGAAAAACGAAAATTGGAAGTTAGTAGACGATGTAAAATTTACTCCCGAATATATGGATACTAATTATTTTAAGTTTTCGCATAATTTAAAGGGAAGTAAATAAAGGAGTAGAAAATGAAAAGATTAATTAAAAAATAAATATTTAATAGGAGATTAACTTATGGATATAATAAAAAGAATAAAGATTTTTTGGGTTATGTATTTAACATTTTTAATTATATATTTTATCGTTCCTCTAATACTTCAAAATTATATGGGAAATAATGAAATGTTTTTGATTTATAAAAGAAATATTATGATTATTTTAGCTTTGGTATTTATATCTCTATCTATATTATCAATAGCATTAAATAATGAAGAAAGCAAATTCTTTGGCATATTATTAGTTATTAATAATATTTGTAAATATATTTGTATAGGTTTAATAGCGCTACTTTTTATTATTCTTAAAAATAATGATAAAAATAGCGGAGGAAATCAAAGGCGGAGATTTAGATGCACAAAATGTGGAGAAGTTAGATACGGCACAACGGGATTTTTTATGAAAACATCTGGTTGTCCAAGAGGTAGAGAGCATAATTTTATAAAAGAATAAATATAAATGGATATTAAATTTAAATTTTAATAAATAATTTTTTAAGGAGACTTAATATGGCTTACTCAACTTATAAATGCACAAAATGCGGAACAAATTACTCAAGTAGTCAACGACCTTTAAACGGGACATGCTCTAAAGGAGGAGGACATACTTGGTGGAAAAGACCCGCTAATCCAAAATATGTAAATTGGAGATGTTCAAAATGTGGAACTATTTACTCAAGTTCAGACCATCCTTTGAAAGGCACTTGTTCTAAAGGCGGCGGGCATAGTTGGAGAAAAAATTAAAAAATAAATAAAAGAAAGGAGAAATTAAAATGGCAAATTTTTATTGTGAATACTGCGGGACTAAATTTTCAAGCGTTTCATCTTTAACTGCCAATAGTTGCTCAAAACATCCAAACGGTTTTGGTAAGGGCAAACATAAGCTTTACGAGGGAGGCGAAAAGTCTCAATATACTTGTAAATATTGCGGACAGACATTTTCAAGCCTTGCTTCATTAACCGCTAATAGCTGCTCAAGACATCCAGATGGGTTTGGCAAAGGCAGACATGCGCCAGCATTATAACTTAAGGAGGTTAAATGGAATATAATTATAACATAGAAGAATTAAAAAAGACTTGGGATTTCTATGATAATGAATCTAAAGAGATTATAGAAAATGCCTTTAGTATTACTTCAAAGTTTATTGACGAAGATATGCTTAAAAGATATAGAGAATATATTGATAAAAATAATTTTGAAGAGAATTATCCTTTCAATATTTTCGAGTTAATCTCTGATATTTATTATAGAGAAAATTTTCATTCCGATATAATAGCGAAACTATTTGAGAATGAAATTGTATTAAAAAATTTTCTTGATTTTATCGGAGTTGATAAAAGTAAGTATGAGAATTGCGAAGTAGAAAGAGAAGAGAGCAAAATTGATATTTTAATCAAAACTGAAAAAAATTGCATCATAGTTGAAAATAAACTTAATTGGGCAAAAGATATGCCCGAGCAGTTATTTAGATATTATAATGAATGCAAAAATAATAAAAAATTGGAAGTAGACAAAATAGTATATTTATCGCCGAACTCTTTAAAAAAACCTACGGAAGATAGCGTTAAAGAAATTCCAAAAGAATTGATAAAAACTATAATCGGTTATGATGGAGAGAATAACGATTTTTATACTATGGTTTTACAAAAGAGTTTAGAAGAAATAAATAATAAAGAGCCTAAAGAATGGCGTTTATTATTAGAACATTATTTAAAAATTTTAAGACAAACAGGAGAAACAAAAATGGACAAATTAACAAAAGAATTTTACGACAAAATTGTAAATGACGGCAAAGAATACGAGAAAATCGAATTAATAGCGACTATGTATAACGATTTAACAAAAACTCGTATCAATAATTTAGCCTCTACATTCAGCGGAGAAAATTATAATAATGAATGTTTTTATAGAGATTTTTATAGCGAAAAAAGAGGCTTAAACTACGCTATAGATATTTATGCAAATGATTATAAATATAGTTATTTACAATTATTTTCAAGAGAAGAAGGAACGGCTACGGATGATAATCCTAAATCGACAAAGAAATGGGAACAAGATAATAAAGATATAGAAGCTTGGCTTAAAAAACATAAATTATTTGACGGCTTTTATTTTGACGATTGGAGATGGACTAAAGATTTTAAATTTCCAGAAGAAGAAAAAGCTTTATATGAATTCGCTAAAAAATTAATAGAATGCTTGCAAAAAGATATTGAATCAATTTATAGCGGAAAATAATTAAAAATTTATAAATTGGATTTGTTCTATAATTTATATTATAAAGCAAATCCGTTTATTAAGAGGATAATTTATGAAAGTAACATTGGCTATTATCTTATTTTCTATTATATTTCCTATATCTGCACTTTTTTTGCTAAAACCATTGTATCATTTTTTAGGTAATGTTTTTATTATTTATATTATAAGTTTTTGCTTGTCTATTTATATTACTTATTTAATTTTCAAATTATGGAATAAACATAAATATAAAAAATTAGAAGAAGAGCGTATAATTCAAGCGGAAAAAGAAAAAGAAGAAAGAAATCGTAGAGAAAAAGAATGTGAAGAAGAGCGTCAAAGAATTGCAAAAGAAAAAGAGGAAGAAAGAATACGCAAAGCTAAAGAAGAGGAGGAAGAAATGATACGACAAGAGGAAGAAAAAAAGCGTGTCGCTAAAGAAATAGAAAATATTATAAAAAATAAAAAGTTTTTACAAACTTCTTTAGATTCCGCTTTAGGGGAAGAGCATTGTTATATAAACATAAATAATATGGGGTGGCGTGAACCAAGAAAAGAAGGCGGGAAAGATGTTTATAAAGAAATTTATAGAGGCAATTTATATATAACAAGCGAAAAAATAATTTTAACTACAAATAGCGAAACAAAAAATATATATTTAGGCGAAATTGTTGAAATGAAAGAATGGAAAAATGCAATAGAAATAAGAAAAATAAAAGGTAAAAATATTCTATTGGCAATAATGACTAAAACAAATATTTATAGCGTATTGACTTTTATTAAAGAAATTAAAAAGATTAAAGAATTGGAATATATTTATAAAGAGTTTTACAGCAATAGAAGAGGTTTAAACTATCGTATAGAAATTTATACAGAAAACGAAATTTGTAAACTTCAAATTTATTCCGAGCAGGAAGAGACCGCTAACGATGAAAATCCGCCCGAATGCACTGAAAAATGGGAAAGGGATAATAAAGACATTGTAGATTGGCTTACAAAACATAATTTATTCGAAGGGTTTGATTTTGTCGATTATAGATGGACTAAAGAATTTAAATTTCCTTATGAATATACAAATTTATACGATTTAAAAGAGAAATTAATAAAATGCTTAAATGAAGATGTAGAATCGATTTACAGCGGGGAATAATTAAAAATTTATAAATTGTATTTGTTTTATAATTTATATTATAAAGCAAATCCATTTGATTTTAATTAATTTTTAAATTATAATCAAACGAATAAAAGGAATTAAAAACTTTATGGCTAAAAGTTTAACTAAAGAAGAAAATATATTATTAACTTTAATAAACGCTTTTCAAAACGATGAAAAAGAAAAATTAAATCATTTAGGAAATATTTCTAAATCTTTAATTGAAGTAAGGAAAAAAATTAAAGAGGAAATGGAAAAACTTCCGCCTCAATTTAATATCTTAAATTTAAAATAAGAAGAAAAAATTCAGAAAGTAGACTTCTTACTTATGAACCTTATAATAGCAATTTGCTTTATCAATTATTAAATATAAAAAAGAAAAATATTAATCTTGTTAAATTATTCTTGGAATTTATGAATGGTAAATTTGAAAATAATATTGATTTAAATAATATTATTTGGGAAAATGTGGAAACAGAAAATGAATATAAAAATATAGATTTATTAATCCGTTATAAAAAATATTTTGCCGTAATAATTGAAAATAAAATAGGCTATCATGACAGAGATAGACAATTAGAAAAATATTATAATACTATGTTGGAAGAAGGATACGGTAATAATATCTATATTATTTATTTAACCCCTTATGGAGATAACCCAAGCGAAAATAGTTTGCCTGAAGAATATTATAAAAAAGAAAATGGAAAACTTTACGGCAAATTTGCAAATATAAGACATGCCGAAATAGGCTATTGGCTTGAAGGCATTTTAAAAAGGCAAGAATTTTCTTTTCTAAACAATGAAGAAGAAAATAGTAAATATAATTATAAACTTTTAAAATCAGCGCTTATACAAATAATAGATAACGAAAAAAGTATAAGCGGAGAAAGCGAGGAGGGAGAAATGACAAACCCAAAAATAGAAAAAGTATTAGAAAAAGAGCTTTTTCAAAAAATAAAAAATGAAGAAGGGAATATAGACGATGAAGAGCTTCAAGAATATATTGATATATTTTCAAAAGCTTTATTTTCATTAAAAAGAAAAAAGTTTATACAGCCATATTCAAAATTTACTAATGAAGTAGCTAAAAAATTAGAAAAGCAAAGTTATAAAAAAGGTGATGCACCTGATAAAGATACATATTGTATTTGCGATGATAATCATGTTATTGAACATGGTTGTCATTGGTTAGGACTTGGTGAACTTATATTTTTACAAGCTAATTATGATAATAGTATGATATATCATTTTGGCGTATGTGTAGGAAAAAATGATATAAAAATGAAAAGAAAAATAAAAAAACTACAAGAAACGATTAAAAATATATTTGATTTTGAATACCATGAAAATAGTGATGAGTGGATTCTTGATTATAATCAAAATATAGAAAATGAAAATCCCAAAAAAATTGCCGAAGTTATGATTAAATTATACGAATTACTTAAAAAAGAAATTAAATAATTTTATTAAAAACGATTTAAATAATTAAAATTGAAATATAATTTTTATTTTGTAATTTGAAGCGTTGGAAAATTTAATTTTAAATGTTGATTGATAGCATTATTCAAAGGCTTGCAATAATAATTTTTTAATCTCTATAAATCGTTAATCCGCCGCCGCTCTTTTTGTCATCATTTTCTATTTTTAATTTTTGCAAATATTCTTTAATTTTTTGGATAAATTTAATAATATATTAAACTTATGCTAAATGATTTTAATTACTTCTTATCATTTTGAAATTTGAAATAAGAAATTTCTTCAACCATATTCTCCGTTCTGTCCGACACTTCTTTGCTTGAAAAAGCGCTTTCTTGCGCCATATCGGAATTTTCCTGCGTTATATTATTTAATTCTATTACGGCTTGATTTATCTGATGTATGCTATCTTCTTCTTGAATAGACGAATTTGCTATTCCCGTTAAAACTTCTGAAACTTCATTTACAGATTTTTCTATCTCGCTTAAAAGTTCGGAAGATTGAGTTACCGATACATTTCCAACTTCTATTTTATTTACCGTATCTTCTACTATATTTGTAATATTGCTTGCAGCGTCATTAACCGTTTGAGCTAAAGACCTTATTTCGCTTGCCACAACCGCAAAACCTCTTCCTTGCTCTCCCGCTCTTGCAGCTTCAACGGCGGCATTTAAGGCGAGTATATTTGTTTGAAAGGCTATAGATTGAATCATTTTAGTTATATCGGATATTTTTTTACTAGATTCTGAAATTTCTTTCATGTTATTTGCAGTTTGTATTACGGCTTCGACTCCGCTTTTAGTATCCGAATACGCTTTTTCGCTCATATTTTTAGCTTCTGACGCGCTTCTTGCAGTTTCTTTCAAGGAAGAAGATAAAGCTTCAATAGAACTTGCCAATTCTTCCAAAGCGGCGGCTTGAGAGTTACTTCTGTCGGATAAATTAGCGCTTCCATCGGATATTTTATTTATTTCGTTATTTATAACATCTATACCTTGTTTTATTTTATAAATCACAGAACCTATATTTTTTTGCATATCGTCAATCGATTTTGTAAGCATTCCCGTTTGGTCTTTTTTATCTAAAAGTTTTTTCTCAAATCTTGCATTGAAATCTCCTTTTCCCATATCTTCCGTAATATTTATAGCTCTGTTTAAAGTTTCGGATAAAGGACGAACTACAACTAAAACTAAAATAGTTTCTACCGACATAAAAGCCACGACTACGATTATTAAAACTATTATAAGTTTTCTCATAAGACTATCGAAATAAGATGTAGTTCCATGTCCCGATATCATCCAAGGAACATTTTCTATATTTTGAACGCCCGCCCATTCTTTGCCTTTTATTTCTATTAAATTATTTCCGCTTGATACAGTATTTTGCCAACTAGAAAATAGAGGATTTGAAAATAAATTATTTTGTTCGTTTAAAATATTTCGTTTATCTTTATGAGTAAGATACATTCCGTTTGTCATTATTATATTTATTTCCGTATTTTCGTCTTCAAGTTGATTTGATATTAATTCGGCAATTTGTGAAAAAAATACATCTATACCGACAACTCCTTTAAGATAACCGTTTGTATAAACTGCTTTTGAAAATGTCACTACAGTTTCGCCTTTTTCGGTTGCTGTTTTATATGGCTCGCTTATATATATTCCATTTTTATTTATGGCGCCTATAAACCAATCTCTTTTTGTTTGGTCATAATTGGCATCTAAAATATCGGCTTCAAATGTAACAAATATTCCGCCTGGGCTATGCATAGGAATTGTATTTCCAAAATATACATCCGCCATATCGGGATTGGTTTCTAAAATATTTGAAAAAGCGTTAAGCATATTATCCGTAGTCATAGGGATTCTTGAATACGCTTCTATTATATCTATTTCAGAATAAAAAGAAGATGTCCATTTAGAAACTTCTTCCGCTGCGGTTTTCATTTTTACATTTATATTATTTAAAAACAATCTTTTATATTGAGGTCTATATATAATATACATACATATAACTACTATTCCTAAAAATACGGCAAACGGAACTAAAAATTTATTCATTAATCCTTTTTTTCTGTTAGACTTTTTAATCTTCATTTATCTTTTCCTTAACTTATAAAATCATTATATCATATTTTCGGAATTATTTTTTTAAATTTTTTACTTATGCCTAATATTTATATTTAAAAAATCGATAATAAATATAAATAAAAAAGTTCTTGACAATTATAAAAAAATTCGTATTATATAGATATATCGTTCTTTGAAAGGGGATGCTCTGGCTTCGACTGCGATGGTTGAGTCATATTTTGCATAGTCGCGCTAGGTGTATGCGCGTTAATATCATACTAAAATTATAATTGCAGACGAATATGCAATTGCAGCCTAATTGAGGCTGTCGCTGATTTTATGATTTGTCTATGGGTTATTTTATCGGCGTTGAAACACATAGAACTTGTATCGAGCGCCGTTTGAACTTGAATACATGTATAATCAAACTAGTCTTACGGTTTTTCTGCTTATCTTATAGCCGTTAGGCGAAACTTTAAAGATAAGATACGCTATGTAGACGAATATGGGGCGCTTCGTAGGACGCGGGTTCGAGTCCCGCCATCTCCAATTAAATTCTATTTTTTACAAATTGTATAAATGCAGTTATAAAATTATTTTTTATATTCTATAATTAGATTTTATTTTAAAAAAATTTTCTAAAAAATGTTTTCGTCTAAATATCCATTTTGAAATATAAAGATTGAGTATATATAACATTTCATAAAATCCGCTTTTATATGTAGTCTTTCCTAATTTAAAATATTAATCAATTAACTCTAGCGACAGTTAAAACTCCTATTCTATCAATATTCTCTATTTTTCTAATTTCAAAAGATATTTCATTTAAAGTAGTTCCCGTTGTAAAAACATCGTCTATTATAAGAATATTTATTTTTTTAGAATTTTCTAATTTAAAATTTTTATTTATAACAAAAGCGCCTTTTATAGTTTTCTTTCTCAATTCTTTATCTTTTATCATACTTAAAGGATAGGTTTCTTTTTTTCTTATAATCATATTTTCGATTAATTTTATATTTAAAATTTTTGAAATTGTTTTTGCTATTAATTCGCTTTGATTATATCCTCTTTCAAAAAATCTATTTTTTCCCAAAGGAACAAAAGTTATAGCGTCAAATTTTTTTATATAATCTTTATAATAAAAAGACAATATTACTCCAAAATCTTCGCTTATTAAATATCTATGAGAGAATTTCATTTTATGAATTAAATTAACCGTTATATCTTTATAATAAAGCATTGATTTGCATTCGTCAAAATAAATTTCTTCGTATTTGCAAGCGCAAGTTGTATTTTTATCTTCTAATAATTTTCCGCATCTTTCACAGCGAATATAATCGTCCGCATGAATATAATCTAATTTTTTATTTATACAATCTATACAGATATAATTTATTTTTTCGCTTTCAATCATATTACCGCAAATTATACAATGATTTGGAAAAATTATTTCAAAAATATTTTTTATAAAATTCTTTATAATTTTTTTTATCATAATTTTTATTATATAGTCTGGTAAAAATTTTTAAATATTGTATAATAAAATTATGATAGATTATAAATTAATAGCGAAAACGATTAAAGAATCAAAATATGCCGTAGCTTTCACGGGAGCGGGAATAAGCGTTGAAAGTGGAGTTCCGCCTTTTAGAGGTCCTGACGGTTTATGGGAAAAGCATGGAAGTCAATTTGCAGAAATATCTTATTTTACAAGGTATCCAAAAGAATCTTGGCAATCTTTAAAAAAAGTTTTTTACGAGCCGATTGATAATGTAAAACCAAATAAGGCTCATATAGTTTTGGCTAATTTAGAAAAAGCGGGAATAATGCATTCTGTAATTACTCAAAATATAGATAATTTGCATCAAGAAGCGGGAAGCAAAATAGTTTATGAACTTCATGGAACGGCTAAATATGCGGTTTGTATGAAATGCAAAAATAAATACAAAATAAATAAAGAAATATTATCTATGAATCCGCCAGTATGCGAAAAATGTTCTTCTGTATTAAAACCAGCATTTGTATTTTTTGGCGAACAATTGCCTTCTTTTGATTTTCAAAGTTCAATCGATGACGCTAATAAAAGCGATTTATTTATTATAATTGGAACAGGCGGAGAGGTTATGCCAGCCGCTCAAATTCCGCATTTGGCTAAAAGGTCGGGAGCTAAAATTATAGAGATAAATCCCGAGCCTTCAAGTTTTACAAATTCTATAGTCGATATTTATGTTAAAGAAAAATCGGGAATCGCTTTCGGCGAGATAGAAAAATATTTAGATATTTAATTTGCAAATATTAAAATCATTTTTCTAAATTTTTTGCATTGTATAATTTATGTCAAATATTATTTTTAATTTATTTTATAATGACTTTCAACATATTCGTTTATAGCTAAACTTATAAATTCGCTTCTATTTGCCGTTATGTCGTCAACAATTTTAATTAAATTTTCATCAAGAGTAATGTCTATTCTTTTTTTATTTTCTTTTTTTATTTTCGCTTCTATAAGAACTCTTAAATCGGCTTTATCATAACCTCTATTTTTTCTATCTTCTATTATTTCTTCAAGCGTTGAAGGTTTAGGAATTTTTTCTTTATCTTCAATCATAGCGTTTATATGCATTTGTAAAGCCGCATGAGAATTTTTAATAGTTTGCTCCAAAGTTTTTCCCGCGCTTATGCAACCTGGAAAATCGTAAAATATCGCATTATATCCGCCGTTGGTTTTGTATATATCGGCAATGTATCTCTCTATATTTTTTTTCATAACTCCTCCTTATTTATTTTATTTTTCTTTTTATTTAGTTTTTTTAAAATTTTTAAATTCGTATGCTCTTCAATACTTTTAATTACATTGATATTTAAATCTTGTTTGCTATGATAGGGAACGGTTATTTTATTTTTATTAACCTTATGTTTAAATTGCATGTGGCTTCCTTTTTGATTAAAAAAATAATATCCGTTTTTCTTCAATATTTTTATAATTTCTTCGGCTTTCATACAAATTCAAATCTCTACTATACGCAATAATACACATAATATTTAATTTGTCAAGTAAAATATATTAATTATTATAAAATATGTTTTTAAAAAATATTTAATTAATTGTAATAATTCATATTGATAATATATATAAATTATATATACTTAAATATA
>OLHA01001703.1_pt1 | contig 11400 bp, 8 predicted proteins | sample 1605961 | NCBI WGS metagenome assembly OLHA01 (sample SAMN03283288) | human gut metagenome | biome: human-associated habitat; material: feces | host: Homo sapiens | place: Peru | collected 2012
CGCTGGCAGGAAACTCTGAAAGGAAGGAGAAACGACATGCAGGCAGCGGCGACAAAAAAAATGACTGACTTGGAAACTATCAAGGGGGCCATTGCCGCAAAAATGGATTCTGCTGCGTTCACGTCCTGGATTTCACCATTACAATTTAATATCACAGACGGCGTGTTGGCCTTGGTTGCCCAGAATCAGTTTTCGGCTGATTTTATTTCTGGGGCCTATGGCGCGTTATTGACATCTGTTGCAGATGAATTTGGTTTGGCGGTAAAAATTTCTGTTCGTAATACGTCCGTGGCGACATCGGTTGCCAACGACAACGCGACCCAGACATTTTCACCGGCGCCGGTTGCGCGTGATAATGCGGTGGACTTTGATGAATTTGTTGCGTCTGATGAAAATGCGTTTGTATTATCTGCGTGCAAGAAATTGGCATCTGGTCACGTTGCGTTTTCGCCATTGTTTATCTATGGTGCGTCTGGGTGTGGCAAATCGTTGTTGGCGCGTTGCATTTGTTCTGCGTCGTTTGGTCGTACGATTATGATGACAGGCGCCCAGTTTGTATCGGAATTCACACGCGCGTTGCATGATCGCACAATATTTGCGTTCAAGGATTATTGTCGTAATTGCGACACATTTATCTTGGACGACGTTACGGCACTGGGGGGCAAGCGTGCGACGTGCGACGAATTTATCCAGTTGGTATCTGATTTGCGCAACGCCGGCAAGAATATTGTTTTAACAGCGTGCACTGCGCCAAACAACCTGACGGGTTTTGACCGTCGCGCCCAGTCTGTTATGGCATCTGGCCTGGTCGCAGATGTTGTCGCGCCCAATGCAAACGTTCGTCGTGTAATGTTGATGCGCGCCGGTGTCACATCGGACGTTGCAACTGAATTGGCATCGCGGACATCGGCCGACGGTCATTTGGTTTCTGGCATTGCGACCAAGATTAAAACATATACAGATTTGATGGGTGCATCGGTTGATATGACAGTTGCGTCGCGCCTGTTGGCGGACACATTACAGCGTGCCAAGACACCATTGGCGATGGTTCGCAATATGTGTGAAAAGTTGGGCGTTTCGTATGACGCGGTTTGCGGTCGCGGTCGCGCACGTGCATTGGTTATCGCACGCCAAACAATGATGGCGGTATTAAAGGGCGCAACAAACCTGTCGTTGGCTGAAATTGGTGGTTATGTTGGCGGTCGCGATCACGCAACGGTTGTTTATGGCCTGGCGCAAATTGAAAAACAGAAACAGTCTGATTTGGTTTTGGCGGCGCAAATCAATCAAATGGTTTCAGAATATAAATAAAAAATGTGGCTGTGCGCCGGGCGAAATCCTGTGTGCGCATACGATAAATAATTTTTCTGGTAAATATCGCATTGTTTTGTATTTCCCCGGCGACCCCAGGTGTGCTGTAAATTTATTCTTGGTCGGGGGTGAAAAATATGGTAAAATAAGGACATTAGAATACAAATTGAAATGTCGTTTTTAAACGCCTGTTTGTTTTCGGCATAAAAAGGGGATAAGGGTATGAGATTTTTTTCATTGTTTTTGGGACTTTGTTTAATACTGCCAAATGTGTCAATGGCCGCGTGTGGCACAAAGCACGTCTCGTACCAAGGAAGTCAAGATCCAGATGACGATGAGTATGTTTATCAATTCTGGGGAACGTACCAAAATGCAAAAAACTTTTATGCTAAGAAAGATTATGATTTTGATATAACTACCTCTGGCATGGTGTGGGAATGTGACCAAGAACAGGGATGTCGGGAAGGAACCTGGCTTTTAATGAACAACAATAGTACGCACAAGGGTGTTCATAAGGCAAACCCTTCGCTTTACAGATGTGATACAACCCCAGATAAATGGGTGGTGCATACTCTTTATGATTGTTATGAACAATGGGGAAATAAAACGAAGCCGACACAATACTGGAAAAAAGTGGCGGCGCCCAAAGGAACTGGGGCAGCAACACGGTATCCAGGTGCCGAATTTTATGAGTACAACCTTACTCATTATAAGTTATGCGTATTGAGGGGTGATGCGGCGGCCTGCGCAAGAGACAAGTATGGAGTTTGGAACGGTAAGTCCTGCCAATGCGCCAATACGGATAATGTAATACGTTCTTGGAATACCAAGACCAAAAAATGCGATGTGATATCTGGTTCGGAACCTGCTAAAACAACTACGCCGGCACCGGCCAAGAAAATCACTACATCTACGCCAGCACCAGCCAAGAAAACCAGTGGTGGTGGCGCTGGTGGCGGTAATCGTTCTGGTGGCGGTGGCAGCAGCAGTAATACAGATTCACAAAACTGCGTAAATTCTGGTGGAACGTGGAAGAACAGAAAGTGTTCGTGCAATAGCGATGCGCATTTAACACAAAGCGCGGATAAAAAGAAATGTGAATGCACAGCCGGATATATCCGTGATGCCCAAAATGCATGTGTCCCAACAGACGAAACAAACTGTAAAGGGTTGGGCGAGTCAGTTGCCAAATGGGAAAACAACCAGTGTATATGTCTGGATACGAGACAAATCTATTCGTTGGTTACCAAAAACTGTATTACTAATTCCGAGGCGACAAAATGTGACAAGGTTGCTGACGCCCAGTGGACCAATGGCGAATGTAAATGTGTCAACCCGGGCTATGAATTAAAAGACGGCAAGTGTGTCAAAGGCGCGGCGTTGGTCAGTTCAGAACAAAAAGAATCCCGGACGAAAATAACGTCTGTGTATAACAAACTGAACGCGATGTCCGATGATTTCAAGGTGTCTGTGTGGAAAAACGCGGATGGTAATTTTAACACCGCACGTTTGGCATCTGATTCCATTGCAGCGGTCGTGCTGGGGACAACGGGCGCGTTGGTGACCAGTAATATCGTAAAAAAGAACCAGGTGTCTGGCGGATTTGAAGATATAAGTTGCCAGGTTGGCGGCCAGACGGTTGCCGGCTGGGGTGACCAGTTCAGCGTCGGTATTCAATAAAAAAACGGGGTAAAACCCCGTTTTTTTATTGCAAGAAAGTGTGAGTTCCCCATCTGTCGTCCCCGTCGCAGACTGGGGGCTTTGTCATTTTCTGCCGTCACCCCGGCGCAGGCCCCGGAATGACAAAAGGCGGTGGTATTCGGCACTATTTGCGCCATGACCTGGATTCCGGGGTCAAGCCCCGGAATGACGAAGGCGGTAGTGTATTTTTTATTTTACGGGCATTATCCCCGGTTTCGTTTTATGAACATTGTTTATGTATTGGTCGCGGACACTTTCGTATGTGTCATTCCGGGGCTTGACCCCGGAATCCAGGTAATGTAAAATTATTTGCGTAGCAAATTCTTTATTTCAATGTGCGCTATGCAAAAATATTATTACGTTTACATTTTGGCCAGTGATCGTAACGGAACATTGTATGTCGGGGTCACCGGTAATTTGCCACGCAGAATATACGAACACAAAAAACACCTGACGCCGGGGTTTACCAGTAAATATGATGTGTGTAAATTGGTGTATTTTGAACAGTTTACCGATGTCCGTCGGGCAATTCATCGTGAAAAACGTCTGAAAGATTGGCATCGTGCATGGAAAAAGGATTTAATTGAACGTTATAATCCAACCTGGCGTGATTTGTATGACGAACTGTATCAGTTGATATAACAATGTTGCACGCGCTGCGCGCGACGTCACAGACCTGGATTCCGGGGTCAAGCCCCGGAATGACACCTGCAAAAGTGTATGTGGAAAAAACTCTGTTTTTCTGCCGTCAACCCGTCGCAGGCCCTGGAATGACAAAAGGCGGTGGTATTCAGCACTATTTGCACCATGACCTGGATTCCGGGACGAATCCCTGGATATGGCGTAAATTTGTTCTTGGTCGGGGGGTGAAAAATATGGTAAAATAAGAACATTAGAATACAAATGGGAGTGTCGTTTTTAAACGCCAGGTTTATTTTCGGCATAAAAAGGGGATAGAGGTATGATAAGACGCATTGTTTTAGCCGCTTTTTGTGGAGTGTTTCTATTTAACTTAAATGCTGTGGCTGAGTGGGGCGGTGGCAGCACCAGCGGTGGCGGCGCTGGTGGCAGCTGGGACAATGTGTGCAACGTGGTTGTGCCGTGCTATGGGCATAAACATGCAACAGCATGCGCTGAAATATTAACGGCGGAGTCTGGCTGCCGGTCTGGGGTTGTTAATTGTGAAAAAGGCTATAAAGCGCAAGGTCCTCTAGGAGAAATTGCAGGAATTGGAACAGTATACCTTGTATGCTTAAAAGAAATAGAAGTGCCGGCCGACTTGGTCAGCGCACCAGCCAAGAAAACCACTACATCTATGCCGGCACCGGCCAAGAAAACAACTGCATCTACGCCGGCACCAGCCAAGGGAACAACTGCGTCGGTTCGCGCTGCCACTGGAACATGCGCCAAGAGTGCGACCAGAGATGCATATATGGATGAATATTTGTGGGTAGACAGTGCAGGATATGAATTCTGTGCAACTGATGGGCTGCGACCAGCAAATGCAGAAAGTAAAAAATGTTATGATTGTAATACACGAATGACGAAATCAAGCGTTACAGGGTGCGAAGTAAAAAAGCCTGGCGATAAAATTTGGCTGCCATTTGGTGGTTCGGTTGGCAGTTCAATCGCCCAGGGGGCTGATTCATTTGTTTTTGAATGCATAGATGACAATAAGGGCAACAAACCGACCAGCAATAAATGGAAGGCGTTGCCTGTATTGAAGGTCTGTCTTGATGTCGGCAATAATACAAAGGTTAGCGTGCCTAAATATGAAAGTGGTAAATTGAAAAATGTTGAAATTTACTATAATGCGGGGCGCAGTGAATATTGCCAGGAATTGCCAGAGGAAAAGAATCTGTATTCTGTGACAATGACGGGCGATAATTCCCAGGTTATTATTTCGGAACAAAATGCGTCGCGTTTGAAAATTAAACGCGCCTGGGCACGGCTGAATGCGATGTCTGGTGATTTCAAGGTGTCGGTGTGGCGCGATAAGCAGGGAAACTTTAACACTGCACGTTTGGCATCTGATTCCATTGCGGCGGTTGTGCTGGGAACAACGGGCGCGTTGGTGACCAGTAATATCGTAAAAAAGAACCAGGTATCTGGCGGATTTGAAGATGTGCAATGCACCATCGGTGGCCAGGTTGTTGCCACGTGGGGCGATGATTTCAGCGTCGGTATTCAATAAAAAAAACGGGGCAAAACCCCGTTTTTTAACGATTCTTGGACATCATATATTTTTTGATTAATTCCTGGCGCAGGGCGAGTTGACGATTTAAATCTTGGCGCGATGCGTGATTCAGGTGGGCCATATAATCGTTTTCATAGTTGTCGTGTATGTATAACACGGTCGGAAACAGTGTCGCAACAGGACGGCCCGTTTCTTTGTCCAGGTATTCTATAATCGTGGACGCAACTTTTTCACCCATCACAGGTTTCATTTCGCTGAATGTTGCCTGCATTTCGGCCGCGCCAGGGTTTGGAAATTTTGTGCATTTCAGCCAGGCGTTCTGGTCGTTCTGTGTCGGTTGGCCATTAAGGATTATAACCGGCAGTGGCATTTTATCGCACATACCGAACGCAAACGCGTCAATCATCAAATTATTCAATTTGACAATATATGTGTTCTTCTTTTTATGTGTTGGTCCGAATTTCATTTTTATATCCCTCTATATGTTATTCTATACGTAGAATATAGGACAAAAATATAAATTGTCAAGTATTTTTGTGTGTGGGGGGCAGAAATAGGGGTGGCCCACAGGGGCTTTGTTATGCCTGGATTCCGGGGGCGCGCCCCGGAATGACACGTGCGAAAGCGTTCACGACAGAAAATTACCCACAACAGGAAAAAAACAGGGTTTTATACGAACAGGTCTTTGACAAATTGCGCGTGTTCTGTGATAAAGCGAAAACGAAATTCAGGTTTGCGGCCCATCAATTCAGAAACAATTGTGCGCGTTTTTTCGGTGTCTTCTATGCCGTCGTCGGTGCGTGGTGGCAATTCAACGCGAATTAAACGACGTGCCTTGGGCGACATAGTTGTTTCCTTTAACTGGTTCGGCATCATTTCGCCCAGACCCTTGAATCGGGAAATTTCCACCTTTTTATTTTTATATTTGCCGTTTTGCAATGCGTCCAGTTCTTCGTCACTGTCCACATAGAACGATTCGGTGCCACATGTGAATTTATACAGTGGCGGACACGATAAATACAGATGACCACCATAAATCAGTTGTGGCATATGTTGATAGAAAAATGCCATCAGCAATGATGCAATATGACTGCCGTCAACGTCGGCATCGGTCATCACGATGATTTTTTCATAGCGTAATTTTGAATTGTCCCAATCCTTGGCCGTGCCTGCACCAATAATATCAATCAGTTCGTTTAATTCCTTGTTCGCGCCGAATCGTTCGTCGGAATTAGATATAACGTTTAAAACCTTGCCACGCAGGGGCATAATCGCCTGGGTTGCGCGGTCGCGTGCCTGTTTCGCGGTACCGCCGGCCGATTCGCCCTCTACTATAAATAATTCTGTGCCTTCTATGCCGTGCTTGGAACAATCGGCCAGTTTTGCCGGCATACGGGCGCGTTTCGTTGGGGTCTTGCGTGCAATATCCTTGACCTGTTTGGTCTTGATACGGGCGTTTGCCAGATTTACGATAAAGTCCAGTAATGCGTTCGCAGTCTTTGGATCAGATGCCAAAAATATTTCCCACGGGTCACGTAATGCGGCCTCGGTATAACGGGCAATTTCAGGGTTAGATAATTTCTCTTTGGTTTGGCCCAAGAACTGTGGCGTTTTATAAAATACGGATACAATCGCCGCAACCGAATCAAATACGTCGTCGCCAATGATTGTGGACGCGGATTTATTGTTCACCTTTTCCCCGTATGCCTTAATCCCCTTGGTGATTGCAGCCTTGAACCCGGTTTCGTGGGTGCCACCGTCAATCGTTGCAATCGTATTGCAGTATGACGCAAAAAATCCATCGTCAGATGCCGCACCGTTTTCGTCGGTCAATACCGTCAACGCCCATTCTACGCGACCAGAATCATCAGGAAAATCAACACTGCCACTGAAAATTTTTGGCAATATGCGTGGTTTTGAATTTGTCTTTTCGTCCAGAAAATCTGCAACACCACCCGGGTAATAAAATGTCGTGTCGGTTGGAATCTGCATATCATCAGTCAACAGGTCTGGATTGCAGTGCCAGTCAATTTTTACCCCACGTGATAAAAATGATTTTGCACGCGCCATACGATAAATCTTAATCGGTTTGAACACAGCGTTCGCGCCGAAAATTTCATCATCAATGGTAAAGCGGATTTTTGTCCCGTGGGCCTTGGTTGCGTTGCCACGCGTTATTGGCGATGTGACCTTGCCACGTGAAAACGTCTGGTGCCATTCGTATCCGTCACGGGAAATCGTCACAATCATTTCAGACGACAGGGCATTGACAACCGCACTGCCGACGCCGTGCAGACCGCCACTGGTTTTATAAACATTATTATTAAACTTGCCCCCAGAATGCAGGGTGGTCAAAATAACCTCTAATGCGGATTTGCCCGGATATTTTGGGTGTTCGTCAACCGGGATACCGCGACCGTCATCGGTAATTTCAATCGTCTTGGCGTCAATCAGGTTCACCGTGATTTTCTTGGCAAAGCCGGCCACGGCCTCGTCAATCGAGTTATCCATGATTTCAATCGGCAGGTGATGCCATGCCTTTTCATCAGTGCCCCCGATATACATGCCGGGGCGCAGGCGAACGGGCTCTAAACCTTCCAGTACCTGAATATCTGATGCGTCGTATGTGTGTGTATTATTTTCTGTCATAGCATCATATTATTAGCGCAAAATTTCATTTTTCGCAAGTGAAACAGTTTTCGGGGCTTGATTTTTTATCTAATCGGTCTATATATTCAACATCAAGAAATAACAGGCCTGAAATTATGAACAAAAATCCTTATGAAGTCTTGGGCGTTGCACGCGATGCGTCGGACACCGATATTAAAAAGGCATACCATAAATTGGTGATGCAATATCATCCGGATAAAAATCCGGGCGATAAATCTGCCGAAGAAAAATTCAAAGAGGTCAACAACGCGTTTGATATTCTGAAAGATCCACAAAAACGTGCGGCGTACGACCGTTTTGGCGATGCGGCGTTTGCCGGCGGCAACGGTGCATCAGCGGGTGCGGGGTTTGGTGGCGGCAATCCGTTTGGTAATGGCGCATTCCATTTTGATATGGGGGGCGGCGCCGGTATGGACGACATCTTGCGCGAGGCAATGCGTGGTTTCGGATTTGGTGATTTTGGTGGCGGTGCGGCACGTGGCGCGCAACAAAATCGTGGTCGCGATTTGCTGGACGATGTTACCATTTCATTACAAGATGCATATTTTGGCACAACGCATACTGTTAAATTTTCCAGTAATGTGACATGTGAAAAATGTGGTGGCAATGGCACCGCCGATGGGAAACCAGCGCCCGTATGTAAAACATGTGGTGGGTCGGGTTATGTCCACACACGCCAGGGATTTTTCGCAATGGAAACGCCGTGTCCCGATTGTGGTGGCCTGGGACATAAAATTGATAAAAAGTGCACGGCTTGTGATGGCACGGGCACGGTGCATAAATCGCGGACGCTGGATGTGAAAATTCCGGCTGGCATAGAAGATGGCGCGCGTCTGCGTCTGGCGGGCCAGGGCGAGGCGGCACCGAATGGTGGCACGCCGGGCGATTTCTATTTGGATATTCATATTGCACCCGATGCGCGTTTCAAACGCGTTGGCGATGATTTGGTGTCGCGTACGGAAATTCCATTTACGACATTGGCGTTGGGTGGCGAAATTGAGGTAGACACCATTGATGATAAAAAATTGTCGGTCAAGGTTCCGTCCGGTACCCAGGTTGGTGAAAAGTTGCGTGTTCGTGGGCACGGTATGCCGACGCGTCGCGCAGGCAGTTTTGGCGATTTGTATATTGATGTTGCAATTTCAATTCCAACAAAATTGACCGAAAAACAGAAAAAGATTTTGACCGAATTTGCCGAAACAAAAAGCGCAAAAAAAGGATGGTTTTAAAAATGCGCTATGTGCAATAAACAGTGCACATAGCGCGTTTTTTTGCAGTAAAAAAATACCGGCAAATTTTGCCGGTATTTTACTATTTAATTTGCTTTAATTTTTGTATAAATGTGCGGGTGTATTGTGCGGCACTGAACAGGGATGCAAACAACGAAATCCACAAACCATATAAACCAATAGCCGGCAATACATTCAACAAGAACATAATAAAACGACTGTCGGTTTCGGGGGTGATGGATGCGCCGATAACATACAGTCCCAGAAACGCAACGATGGTAATCATTTGAAATGTTGTTTTGATTTTACCCATTGAAAAACGCGCCTTGGGAACCGGCATTTCAATTTTCTGGGTACCCAGAAATTCGCGCAGACCGCTGATATACAATTCGCGCGCAATCATCAAAATTACTGGGACGATTACAAACCACACGCGCATCATAACGGCCAACATAATCAATGTATTGCATACCAACAATTTGTCGCCGATGTGATCTATCACGCCGCCCAATTTTGTGCATACATTATATTTACGCGCCAAATATCCATCAAACCAATCAGATGCCGCCGCCAATGCGAACAATACAAATGTGACCCATGGCCATCCATACAACATTGTCAACACGACAACAAACGCCGATGCGATACGGAACGCGGATAAAAAGTTTACAAAAAATTTCATATTATTTCTCCTTTGCTTGTATGTGTATTATACCACCCCAGAATGGAAATAGGCATAAATTTTTTCGGCGGCACTGCGCCCCAGACCCGGAACGCGCAACAATGCAGCCATATCGGCATCGGCAATTTCACGAACCGCACCGAAATGTGTCAACAGGGCGTGTTTGCGTTTTGGGCCGATATCTTCAATATCATCCAGTACCGATGATGTCATTGTCTTTGCGCGAACGGTGCGGTGATATGTTATGACGAAACGATGTGCCTCGTCCCGGACGGCACGCAACAATAAAAACAATCGTGAATCCTTGGGTACATCGCGGTTGATGGTGCCATCAGGCATAATAAAGTGTTCGTCGCCGTTGCGAACCTCGCCCTTGGTGACACCCAAAATCGGAATGTTGGGTGCAACGCGGTGTGCAATGCGCCATTGCGCCATACCGCCATCAACAATAATCATATCCAGTTTATTTTTTTCGGTCGCGCGGGTTACAAATTCGGCCATCATTGCAATGTCATTTCCGGCGGCGGCTGCATTGCGTAATTTGAAATGGCGGTATCCATTTTTTATGAAACCATTGTGACCAAATGTTATCATCGCACCAACGGGACTGCGGCCAAACAAATGTGAATTATCAAATACGCCAACTATCTGTATTTTTACACCGGAAAATTGTTCCAAATCATTGACAGAATTTTCCCAATCAAAATTCGCGCTATGTGCACGTTCACGCCGCATACCGCGATTTGATGTATGCGTTAATTCGGCGATTTTATCGCGCACCGCCGCCGCCGATTCAAAATCCATTTCCGATGAAAATTTTTGCATTTGTTGTGTTAATTCAGCAATGATTGGTTCGCTGTCCCCAGTCAAGATTCGGCGCGCCAAGCCGACGCGTGCGTCGTAATCTGTTTGGGGTAATACACATGGTGCGCTGCATCGGCCAATTTGGTGTAATAAGCATGGGCGCGCGCGATTGCGCATAAATGTATCGTTGCATGTGCGAATCTGGCATACCTTTTGAATTGTTTTAATAGTTTCGTTCAATGCGCCAACCGACGGATATGGGCCATATACATCGCGCCGCTGGGAAATTTTGCCACGAAATTTTAACAGGCGCGGATATTCAGAATTGGTCAATGCCAACATTGGGTACATTTTCCCATCGGTCAACATAATGTTGTATTTGGGGCGCAATGTTTTAATCAATTCCTGTTCGCGTATCAGTGCGTCCGATTCGGTCGGAACGATTTCCCAATCCACGCGCGCGACCAGACTGCGCATAACCTGTTTATGCAATTCCAATTTGGATGTGTCCACATATTGTTTCAGCCGGTTTGACAGGTTTTTTTGCCTTGCGCTGTGCAGGTTGCTTTGATGCGGGAATATAATTCAAAACGCGTTTTGTCGCCTGCATCGCAATATCGCCATTGATGTACATTGTGTACACACCACTCATACCATTGGCGGTCACAGGGGCGTATTGGCAACTCAGAATAACATTCAGTTCGTCCTCATCTTCGGGGTCGGTCAGGTCAATATAGTATTCTGTGGTTTCAGGTGTGTTTAACACCGACACATACGTGTATGGAATTGCTTGTTCCAAAAGAGTA
>OLHA01001704.1_pt1 | contig 11400 bp, 9 predicted proteins | sample 1605961 | NCBI WGS metagenome assembly OLHA01 (sample SAMN03283288) | human gut metagenome | biome: human-associated habitat; material: feces | host: Homo sapiens | place: Peru | collected 2012
AATTATTTCATCATTAAAACTAAATATATCTTTAACATTAATAGGAGTTATAACCGGAGAATTTCTTTCTTGTCAAAAAGGTATTGGTTATTTAATTATGTATGGCTCTCAAATATTTGATTTAGATTTAGTAATATCTGGTGTATTTATACTCTTAATATTTTCTTATTTATTATATTTTATTATTTCTAAAATAGAAAAAAGATTAATCCGTGAAGATTAATTTTTTAATTCATATTTTAAATTTAAATCTTTATCTATAGTTATATCAAATGTGTATGTATAAACTTTACCTTCGTTTGTAACCTTAAAATCAATAGTGGTTTTCCCCTCTTTTAAAGGTATAAAATTTAAATCTAAATCATATATCGAAGTATTTACTCCCTTAACAACTACATTTACATAATCATTTTTTACACCTTTATAATCAAAATCTCCCTCGAACTTTGGCAAATGTAAAATATAATTAGGATTTTTATGTTTAGTATAATATTCAATATTATTTTGTTTTAACTTCCAAGTTAACTTTTCTATGTCATAAACATATTTAGAACTATCTAAAAAATTCTTAATTAAAAGTTTATCTTCATTATTAATAATTAAATAAAATTTATCTTTATCATAACAATCAAAATAATATTCAAAAAGCTCATCTTCATAAAACATATTATTTTCACTGCAATTTTTATCATAACTAAACTCAATCAAAGGATTATAAACTTCATTCCACTTTTGATTACTATCATTACTTTTTTTAATAAATATAAATATAATACAAATTATTATTACGATAAAAATAAATAAAGCAAATATAGGTTTAACTAAATCTTTCCTATTAATTTTGTTTTCTTCTAAAAAGAATATATTTCTAAGTAGTTTATCAATGCCTTTTAAACTAATGAAAAGGTAAAAAAGTATTGCTCCAAGGGTATTTAATATAATATCATCAATATCAAATGATCCAGAAAGTGTTAAAAGCTGAATAAGTTCAAAAGAAATAACTATTAATACAATTGTTAATAAAAAGTTAATAAATTTGTTTTCTCTTTTAAATAAATATTTTAAGAAAAATGCAAAAGGCATAAAACATAGTAAATTACCTAATAAATTTATACAAACTAGCTTAATATCAAAATAAATCCCTGAATTATCTAAATAATTTTTAATTGTATTAAATGGAATAATATTAAAGTTGTTATCAAAATAAGATTTAATTGTATCTTTTGAGGCTGTGAAAATAAATTCAAAATTTCTACCGAAATTATTTCCTAAAATCATAAAATTAATTAGTAATAATAAATAAAGAATAAATATTACCCAAATACTTATTTTCATATATTTCTTTGAATTATGGTATTTAGTTAAAAATCTTCCGCCAAAGTAAGCAAATATTGATGCAACACATAAAACTATTACCTTTTCAAGTTCTGGCATAATTAATTTTACACTAACCGAGGTTGCTAAAAAAAATATTGTTAATACTCCCATAATTACATAACAAATTATTCCAATTATTAATTTTTTCTTCATAAAAGTACCTTTCTACATTAATATTATACTATATTTAAAAATTATTGTAAAAAAAAATTAACCTATAAAGATTAATTTTAATATTTACTAACTTGGTAATTTTCAACATCAACTGAAGTTTCTTGACCAAATAAATCAATAATAATTGTAAGACGATTGTTTTCAGCATCAATACTATCAATCTTACCACTCATACCATTGAATGGACCATCAATAATATTAACATTGTCACCAACTTTCATTTCATTATCAATATTTACTCTACTCATTCCCATAGTAGCAAGAACTCTATCAATTTCTTGAGGTGGAAGTGGTGTTGGTTTTGCTCCTTTTCCGCTTGAACCGATAAATCCTGTAACGCCTGGTGTATTACGAACAATATACCACGCTTCATCAGTCATTATCATTTCCACTAAAATATAACCTGGGAACATTTTTTTAACTTTTTCTTTTTTAACACCATCTTTTACTTCAACTTCAGTAGTTTCTGGTATTATTACTCTAAAAATATAATCCTGCATACCCATACTTTCAGTACGCATTTCAAGTTTTTGTTTTACTGCAAGTTCATGTCCAGAATAGGTATTTACTACATACCATTCTTTTTTTTGTTCTTCCATTAGTTAATCCATCCTTTCACTAAAGATAAAAGTAAATTTAGTAATAAGAAAAATCCACATACAACTAGGCACATAATAACTGTAGCAATAGTATACTTAATTACCTCTTTAAAAGTTGGCCACTTAACAAGTTTCATTTCCTTTTTAACGCCTTTTAAATAACTTTCTTTAGGCGCTTTTACATTTTTTTTCTTAGTAGCATTTACTTTTTTAACGTTTTTTGTTTTTTCATTTTCTTTTGTCATAATTCCTCCAATAAAAAAACACTCTTTCGTGTTCATTTATAATATACTATATTTTTTTATAAAATGCAAGTGTTTTTTATTAAAATCCTCGTGTAGACCCTCCACCACCTGAAGAACCTCCTCCTCCAGAAAATCCTCCGGATGAACCACCAGATGATCCACCAAAAGACGAACCGCCTCCATAATAGCCAGAACCTGAACCTATACCAGATAAAATATTAATTGATAAGCCAAAAAAATAACCCATTAAATTATAAACTGAAAATAAATCAGATATTACTTTAATTCCAGTTTGAGATATAAAAGTATTTGCAAAAAAATAAATAATTGTAAAAACAGCTATTTTACTAAACCCCATATATCGAATTATTAAGCCTATTATAAATCCAAGAAACATACCTATTCCTATAATAAATGTAGAATCACTATAGCCATTTGCATATGGTTCATTATAATTTAAATTCAAATTGTTTTGAACAACAATCTCTTTATAAAATGCATCATAACCATTTTTAATACCTTCATCCCATTTATTATTTTTTAAATATGGAATAATATAAGTATCTTGAAATCTACCGGTTTTACCATCAGGTAAAATTCCCTCGAGTCCATACCCTACTTCTACCCTAAACTGCCTTTCTTCAAGAGCAAGTAAAAGAAGTAAACCATTATTTTTAGTTTTGTCTCCTATACCAAAATTTCTAAATAAGGTATTTGCATAATTTTCAATTGAGTCACCCTCTAAATTATTTACAGTAACAACAACTATTTGTGTACCATCAACATTTGCAAGTTGACTACTTTTATCTATAATATATTTTTCAGTTTCCGAAGACAAAATATTTGCATAATCATTAACATAAAACTCTTTTGTTGGACTAACTATTGCATTTACATTTAAAATACTTAATAAAAGAAATAGAATTAAAAACTTAATTCTATTCAAAAGATACATTTGGAACCTCTTTATCAGAGTTATTAACCTCAAAATAAGATTTTTCTTTGAAATTAAATAAAGAAGCAGTTAAATTATTAGGAAATGTTTTTACAAGATTATTATATTCTTTAACAGCATCATTATAATCTTTTCTAGCAACAGCAATACGATTTTCAGTTCCTGCAAGTTCATCTTGAAGATTTATAAAATTAGTATTTGATTTTAAATCAGGATAATTTTCAACAATTACATATAAGTTATTTAATGCTTTAGTAAGCTCTTCACTAGCACTAGCTTTATCCTCAACAGTACTTGCATTTACTAAATTTTCACGAGCAGTTGTAATACTATCAATAACTTTTTGTTCATGAGTCATATAACCTTTTACAGTATTTACTAAATTTGGAATTAAATCAGTTCTTCTTTTAAGTTGTACATCAATTTGTGCTGCTGCACTTTCAACATTTTCATTTTCTTTAACCATTTTATTATAGCCACTACCTAGTGATATACCAATTACTACTATAATAGCCACTACAATACCTATAATATAACTTTTTTTCATATATACCTACCTTCTAATAACATTATATAAAAAAAAATAACTATTTTCAAGTTATCGTTTATTTTTTTATAAGTCTACGTGTATAAGCTTCCTTTATAAGAGGATCTTTAGGATGCTTTTTATTATAATGTCCACAGTGTTCTTTTTCAAATCCCTCTAAACAATCATTAATCTTTTTTAAATTTTCATACATAATCATATTTGCAGTGTTTTCATCAATCATTTGACAAGTAATATAATTAAATCTATCACGATCAATTCTTTCAATTAAATGAAGATAATCATGAGAAGTTTTTTGTCTAAGTATAGCACCATTCCAAAATAAATAGCCATCACCAATACCTAAAACTTGAGAATCTTTTCTAGCCACAATTAAATGATGAAAACTAAGTTCATTAGGATTGACAAATTCATAGCCCATAAAGTCACAACCCAGTTTCTTTAATCTAAAAATTTTAATCATTTCTTTAGTGACATCTTTCATAAAAACCTCTTATACTACAAAATACTCTCAACAATTTCATTTTATCACAAAAAATAACAATTATAAATAAAAAATCACTACTTTCTATTGATTATTTCAAATAATTAGTGCTATAATACCAAAAGAAAAAAAGGTGTGATTTATTTATGAAAAAAAGAAATGTTGCAATTATTGCTCACGTAGACCATGGTAAAACTACATTAGTAGATGAAATTATTAAGTATACTCATACATTTAGAGAAAATGAAGATATTAGTAATTTAAGTATGGATACAAATGATATTGAAAAAGAAAGAGGTATAACAATACTTGCTAAAACTACTTCAGTTGACTATGATGGTTATAAGATTAACATTCTTGATACTCCAGGTCATGCTGACTTTGGTGGTGAAGTTGAAAGAATTATGAAAATGGTTGATGGAGTCCTTTTAGTAGTAGATGCTTATGAAGGACCTATGCCTCAGACAAGATTTGTTTTAAAAAAGGCTTTAGAGGCCGGTTGTAAACCAATTGTTGTTATTAATAAAGTTGATAAACCAACTCAAAGAGTTACCTCTGTAGTTGATGAAGTACTTGAATTATTTATTGAACTTGGTGCTACTGATGAACAAATAGAATTTAAAACAGTTTATACAAGTGCCGCTAATGGAACAAGTTCTCTTTCAAATAACCCTTCTGATCAAGAAAAAGGTTTCAAACCACTTATGGATTTAATTGTTTCTGAAATACCAGAACCTACTGGAGATGAAAATGCTCCACTTCAATTTCAACCAGCTTTACTTGACTACAATGATTATGTAGGAAGAATTGGTGTTGGTAAAGTATTTAATGGTAAAATTAAAGTTGGTCAAATGGTTAACTGTATAAGACTTGATGGTACTGAAAAAAGCTTTAGAGTTCAAAAATTATTTGGTTATGTTGGATTAAAAAGAATAGAAATTGAAAGTGCCACTGTTGGAGATATAGTTGCTGTTGCGGGTCTCGAAGATATTTCTGTTGGAGAAACTTTAACTGAAGTTGGTAATCATAATGCCCTACCAATACTTCATATTGATGAACCAACACTTCAAATGACTTTTGGAGTTAATACTTCTCCATTTTCAGGAAAAGATGGTAAAATCTTAACATCAAGAAAAATTGGTGAAAGATTATTCAAAGAAACACAAAGAGATGTAAGTTTAAAAGTTGAACAAATTGATAGTGAAAACTTTATGGTATTCGGCCGTGGAGAACTACACTTATCTATCTTAATTGAAAATATGCGCCGTGAAGGTTTCGAACTTGAGGTTTCTAAACCAAAAGTTATTATTAAAGAAATTAATGGTGTAAAATGTGAACCTTATGAAGACTTACAAATTGAAATAACTGATGAATATATGGGTGGCGTTTTCGAAGAACTATCTCAAAGAGGCGCCATAATGGGAAATATGACACATTTAGGAAACTTAATTAGAATTAATTATGAAATTCCATCACGTGGACTTATTGGTTTTCCTACAAACTTTATGACTCTAACTAAAGGTTATGGTATAATGAACCATACATTTACTGAATTTAAACCTGTTGAAAATATAAATATAGGTGAAAGAAAACTTGGAGTTCTTGTTGCTAGTGAAGAAGGAAAAGCAACTGCTTATTCTCTTGGTGGCCTTGAGGACCGTGGTACAATGTTTGTTGAACCAAATGAAGAAGTTTATGAAGGTATGATTGTTGGTGAATGTAATAAAGATGTTGACCTAGCTGTAAACGTTGTTAAAGGAAAAGAACTTACAAACACAAGAAGTGCTTATGCAGATAAAACTGTAGTTTTAAAAAGACCTAGAATATTCACTTTAGAGGCAGCACTTGACTTTATTAATCAAGATGAACTTGTTGAAATTACCCCTCATCATTTAAGAATGAGAAAGAAAATTTTAAATACAGAACTTAGAAAGAAATTTGATGCTAGAAAATAGCATCTTTTTTATTTATAATAATTTTATTAGATATCGACATAGTCATTACATTGTTATATATTTATATAGAAAAAAGAAAGAAATATGATGTTATTATAAGTCATAGTGAACTATTTAAATAATAAACTCATTTTTTGAGTTTTTTTATGTGTTAAAAAGTATTTTAGGCAAAATAAAAAACCTCTACAAGAGAGATTTTATATTAACAATGGTAACCCGTAGGGGGTTCGAACCCCTGAATGCTGCGCTGAGAACGCAGTGTGTTAAACCACTTCACCAACGGGCTAAGCCATTAACATATTACCATAATTTTTTTTAATTGTCTACACTATAATTATCAAAATAGCCTGAAATATATACAACTGGAGTTCCTTTGTCACCAGAACCTGAGGTTAAATCACATAGTGAACCTATTAAATCAACATATCTACGTGGTGTTGTTCCTTGTGATGCAATTGTTCCTTTAAGGTTAGAATCTTTAGTTCTAATTTCATTTTTAATAGCCTCATTTAACTCTTCCCCACTCAAATTACTAAATTTATTATCAGATATATATTTAAGTTTTATTTCATTAGGACTTCCCTCAAGACCTTTAGTATAATATGGAGATACTACTGGATCTGCAAGTTCCCATATTCCACCAACTGGATCTTTAAACGCACCATCGCCATAAATCATTACTTCAATAGTTTTACCAATTTTTTCATATAATTTTCTTTGAATATTATCTACTAAACCTTGTGCATTACTTGGAAATAATTTAACTCTTTCTTCAGTAGAACGATTAGAGCCAAGTAATCCATATTTTTCATTACATCCGCTTCCATCAACTGGACTAGTTAAAATATCATCAAGTCCTAAAATAATACCATCTGAATTTTCCTTTAAAGTAGCTTTTGTTTCAAATCTTGTATGAATATCACAAACAAGAACATCTTTTTCATAATTTAAAATCTTTTTAGGATCATTTGCTAATATAATTTCTATTTCACAATTTTCTTTTTTTACTAAATCTTTATAGAAATCAACCATATTTACACCAGTAAAAATATGTTTAAAATCGCCAAATTTTTCATAATATGTTTTCTCATCAATAACATCAGTATATGGATTTATTCCACTTTCTTTTAATCTTTTCTTATCTAAAATATCATTACCTACTTCATCTGATGGATAAGATATTTGTAAAGTTATTTTGTCCATTGCTCTTGCTATTGCAGATAAAAGTACAGCAAATCTATTTCTTGAAAGAATTGGAAATACTACACCTATATGATTAGTACCAAATTTATTTTTAATATCTTTAGCGATTTCATCAACTGTTACATAGTTTCCCATTGCAATACCTACTACTGCTTCAGTTACTGCAACAATATCTTTATCGTGAAAAGTAAAATTATCACTTTCACTAGCTTTCAAAAGACTATCTACAACAATATCCTCCAAATTAGAATTTTCTTTAATTATGGGAGTTCTTATTCCCCTTACTACTGTTCCTACATTTCTCATATTTTTTATCACCTAGTATAATTATATAACACTAGTTAAATATTAACAAACTTATTTGACAATACTTTACACATTACAATATACTTTTTTTATTTTTGTAAACAAATTATCATTAATGCATTAAAAAAGATATAGCTAATCTACATCTTTTCTTGCTAGTATTGAAGCAGGAGTTTTTGAAACAATTTTCATAATTGGTAAAAGTCCTACGATTATATTAAATAAATATACAATCAAAATACTTAAAATAATTGTAAATGGATTTACCAAATAATTTTTTTCAAAATAACTTATTGTCTGAAGTGTTTTTAAAGCATAAGTTGTAAATAAAATACCAGGAAGTGATGCTACAGTTGTAATAGCAATAATTTCTCCATAAAACATTTTATAAATATCACTTTTTTTAGTACCTATTGCTCTATATATACCAATTTCCTTTATCCTTGAAAGATATGAAGAACGTATCATTAAATAAATTTCCACAAAAGAAATAAACAAAATAACTCCAGATGCAATAAGACCAGATTTTACAACAGTTTCCCTTGAATCTAAATATTTTTCTTTAGCACTGTCATAAGATTTTACAACATTTAAATTTTCATTATTTAAGCTTTCAATAGCAATTTCACTATCACTTGGCATTATAGTTAAGTTTTTAGATTTACTTATTAATTCATATTTAATCATATTTTCATTAACAAGCATATTTTTTCCATCATAATAACCTACTACAGTTAATTTTTTATTATTAATTTTATTTTCTAATTTACTATTAAGTGGATTATCAATTTCTTTATTAATGTTAATAACAACTTCATAATCATTTTCTGGAAGTCTACCTTTTTTAATACTCAAATTATCAATTAATTTATAATTTAAATATTTATCACTTGTTTCAGCATCATAAACCATAGTTTCATCAGTACCTAAACTATTATATAATATATCAATCATGTATTTTTTATTTGTAAAAATACTATAATCACCAATATCAGTAATACCTGTGATAGTAAATATTAAATCACCACAATTAACCTTATATCCAATTAAATCTTGAACTGAATAACCAGTTTGAATACCTATTTTTTCTTCACCGGTAAATAATTTATTAAGTGTTGATTTATCCACAACTATATCAAAATCATTATCTGTTTTTTTACCATAAATTATATCAGAATCATTTATATAATTTTTATTAACCAATGTACCAGAGATAGTTGAACTAGCATTTTTAGTTTGATAATAATTATCAAATGTAATTTTAAAATTATGGATTTTTCCATTGTAATAGGCATCAACTTCATGTGCAGGACCACTGCTAGGTACTGCATTCATCCTATAGTTGATATTGTCTTGAAGTTTTGAGTCTACAAACAAGCTGTCAGAATAAGCTGAATGCATGTGTTGAGATTGCAAACTTTTGGATATACGATAAGATACTCCTATAGAATTACTGTCGTTTAGTAAATAGTCTGCTCCAATTGTTCCAAGTATATTCTTGGTTCTCATAGATTGATGCATATCTGACATTTTTTCATTTATCTCATGCTTGAATCCATGAACTGTTTGTGATATCTCTTGTTTACGACTATCATAGTTGTTGGAATGTCCCAAAGAGCCAAACAAATCAAACTTTGAAGAACGCCAATTAAGATTTATATTAGAGTTATAGCTGGCTTTATCCTTTTGACCATATACACCATCAACACTTCCGCTAAGTCCTTCTCCCTGCGGTTTCTTTGTTTTGATTATTATCACTGACTTCACTTCTGAGTCATATTTTACACCTGGGTTTGTCAGAAGAATAACCTTTTCTATATCACTTGGCTTTAAATGAGCTAACTCTGATTTATCTCTCAGCTTCCTGTTGTTTATGTAAATTTCAGGTGATCCTTTCCCAAATACCAAAAAGTTTCCATTGCTTCCACTTATATGGGGTAATGAGGAAAGAATGTCGTTAGCACTAAAAAGTTTCTCCAAAATGGAATTTTTAACAGCTACAGAGTATCCCCCTGGGACACGAGTATATTTTGGCAGATGTCCTTTTACAATTACGTCTTTGAGCATTACATTATCCTGTTGCAATGTTATGCTATAAAACTTTTCATTAGAGACAGCAACAGTTTTGGTACTATAGCCCACACATGAGACTTTAAAGAAACATGCTTTGCCTTCAGAATAGTTCATAGCAAAAACACCGCAAGAATCGGTAACAACTCCTGCTAAAAAAGTAGAGTCCTTGTCATATAATGCAACGTTGGCAAATTCAATTGCATTAGACTTAGCATCCACAACTTTTCCTGCCAATTTTTGCCCCCAAGAAAATTGTGACATAAACATCATTATCAATAATACAACCTGTCTCATCATATAGTTTTTAATATATTTCAAATTGTAAGTTGGAACTAACAGACTTGTCGCTGTGCTTAATGTCATCCAAGAATGCCTTTTTCAAAACATCCATGTCTTTTAAAGGATGGCAATAATTAATCTTTCCATGAGCATACTTATCTCTTAGATACTGCTTTCCACATCCCCCATAGCAGAGTGGGAAACAATGGCAATTCTTACATTCTTGACGCTTAAACTGCGAACTGCCATTTATGTACTCCAACAGCAAAGGTTCGTTGTCTATTGTGTCAGAATTTACGTTGCCTATAATTTTCCCAGGCTGATTGGCATCTTCTGGGCATTTATAAATTTCTCCACTTGGTCCTATCGTATATGTATAAAGGTTGCAAATAGAGCAAGTATGTTTATGCATCTTTGGAAAAAACACGACTTCACAACCATTTCTCTTATAATAGTCAAACAGGTCAAAAAGTTCTTCACTACTGAAACAATTTTGAACAAGCTTTTCTCCTAATTTGTCATATACTTTGATTACGGCAGGATACACATAAATGTTATTATTAAAGTCACACTCATTATGAAGAAAATGATAAATATTGACAAATTCCTTATAGTTTTTCTTATCAATGTTTACTCTTACATAAATGTGACTTTGGGGTAACTGTTTACTTAATAGTTTTATGTTACTGATAATTTGATCAAAGGTTCCTTCAAAATCTTCTTTTAGATGTCTTTTTTTATCATGAGTTGCTTTCTCTCCATCTAAAGTTATCTGGATTTTATCCATGTTGGTTGACTTAAAAAAGTCCAAAACATTGTCATTAATCAAATATCCATTTGTTATGATACTGTTACTTACCAGTTCCAAAGATGTCTCTTTCGTGATACCTTCGTAAATTTCTTTCATTAAGTCAAAACGCAACAAAGGCTCGCCACCATACCAATGCAAAGATAGTTCCTTGGCAGAAGAATCATTCAAAAATCTGATAATGTTCTTGATCGTTTTCCCGTTCATAGAAACATTTTCCTTTTTCCCTTCAAAGCAATATGGACAACAAAAATTGCAGCCAATTGTTGGCATTAGGAATAAAGTCATATTGTTCGAGTCGTAATTAAGACGGTTTGTTTCTATTTCCATTTTATTGAAGAAATCATATTGTCTTTCTTCTTCGACAATAAATTTCTTCTCCTCCAATATTTTCA
>OLHA01001713.1_pt1 | contig 11350 bp, 10 predicted proteins | sample 1605961 | NCBI WGS metagenome assembly OLHA01 (sample SAMN03283288) | human gut metagenome | biome: human-associated habitat; material: feces | host: Homo sapiens | place: Peru | collected 2012
CTCGGTTTCGGCCTCTAATTTCGCCTTGGCCGCTTCTAATTCTTGCTGCTGTTGTTCGGCGCGCCCCGACAGGGTATCTATTTCCATGTGCAATCTGATTTTCTCGGCCGCCAAACGATCCAATTCCAAATCCAGCTGTGCGCGTTCTTTTTCCAATTGCATTAAAACCTTTTCTTGTTCCAAATCGGTAATTTGTTGGAACAATGAACCATCAACCTGATATCCAGAAACAGCCGTGGCCGAAACCATTTCCATTTCATCGACATCGGTCGCTGTGGCATTAGACGGAACATCTGCAACATCAACCGTTTCCACATCTATATCAATATCGTCAACATCGGCGCGCGCACCAAACGGCACCACCACCAACGCGGCAAACAACAAACCAAATTTTACTTTATTTAACATAGATTATCACCTCATAGTTCCAAATGCGGCGTACCGCGTCCCACGCACAGCGGGTCATATAAACACCGCCGAATTCGTCAAATATTTTCATAAACTGCATTGGGGTCAATTTTGAATCCGCCGCAACTTCTATGATATTTAATGTGGCCGTTTCTACGCCATTGGTCAATGTATCTACAACGACATTGGTTTCAACCGGTGTTGATATACCCTGGAATATCGATTGAATATCACGAATAACCGTATCTGCATCGCGCTCATCAACCGATGCAACGGTTGGAATTTTCGGCAATGTTGCACGAACATAAATTGAATCTGATGATTCTTCTTGGACAAACGATGCCGGCATCAATTCCGTTGCCACACGATAAAAATCATCCAATGTTCCAAAACCGCGCGTAAACCGCGCCGACGCGTGTGTTTCGCCACATTCGGCCGAAACCTGGTTCCACCCCGGAATCGGTTGCATAACAAAACCAATGGCCTGATAACAAACCTGGGCACGGCGCGATACATCGGGCAAATTATCATACGGCAAAACAATTGGCGCCGGTGGTGTTTGTTTTTCTATGTTAAATTGCGCATCCAGTTCCTTGTTTTTTTCTTCTATTTGGCGTTTATATTCCGCGGCCAATTCCGGGTCAATTTTTGCAACCTGGGGCGGCGTCATCATTTGGCTGATAGGTTCACGGAAAAATGTCAACAGCAACACACCAAAACCCGCCAACATCAAAACAGACAAAGAAATTCGGGACAGACGGCTGATTGGGCGCAAAACATTACGCGAATTTCCCGAAATTAAATCAGACAAATTGCGTTCAATCGCGCGTGGCATTCCCCATGCCCCCGGTGCAAACAATGCATTCCAATCCGGCAATTCCGATAATTTGAAATATTCACTGCGCGCGTCGGCGGCATTATCAAACAATTTATCCGCCAAAATAACGCCATTACGAACCGCCACCAAATAGAATAAATCGCCCGCCTGGAACACCCCCAGAAATGAATTAAATTCGGTCAAAGCATCGGTAATTTCGGCCGCCGCCGCGTGCATTCCACTGTGCACCCCACCACGACGCTGCGAAACGCCAACCATGGCACGATATTCAACAAATAATTTTAATTTTCGGTCAACCGTGCGCGACAAATTGCGTGCGTACGCGCGCGCAACAAAACCCGCCCCAATCGGCTGCCAAAACAGACCTGTGGCGTATTTTTTACGTTTAATGGTGATGATATTCCCCTGCAATTTCTCTCTCTGCCCTAGTTTGATATGGCAATTATAACATAAAACAAACAAATAATGCAATTCCAGAATGAAAAACCCGCTGAAAAATTCAGCGGGCGTAATTTACACAATAAACATATTATCTGCATTCTGCACCATAAATATCATTTGTGCATGGCACAGAATATTGTACCGAAACAGGTACTTGCGCCGCAGACGAGCGAATTGTACGTTGTGATGGGCAATCATACACATTCGCAGTCAAGATAAACGCACGTTCTGGCCCAAAAATCACCCATTCATTTGGACGTGTGCGCTGGCTGGTAATCCAATATGCATTACCACCGCGTGCCTGGTCAACGATGCGGTTTTCCAGGTATCTGCGCGCATCATCAGAATCATAAACAGATGCCTCGGTTTCTATTTTATACAGATATGTGCAACCCATTGGTTCGCCGTTGAGTTGTGTTAAAAATTCGCTGCCATTTTCGTTTTTTATCAAATTGTTGCACGCGGTCAATGCCAAAACAGCAAACACAGAAAAAATTTTTTTCATATTATAAATCCCCTTATTTACTTTGAACTATATCATAATTTTCTGGGTCACTGAATAATTTTTTCAGCACCAGGTTGTTCAGTGCATGACTGCCCTTGTATGATTCCAGGTCACCAATTACAAATCCGCCCGATGTGAACATATCCCCAATGGCGTCTATAATCTTGTGGCGAACAAATTCATCTGGCCAAATCACAGGATTCAATGTCCCGTCGCCAGTGTCATTTAATGCGATAACATTTTTCTCGCTGGCACCACGCGCCATACCGTGCGCCTTCAGGTATTCCCATTCAGAATATTTTCCAAACGTGCGTGCGCGTGCAATATTTTTAACAAAATCGTTCACAGATTTTTTTGTGCCATTAAAACTGTACGAAAATGTTTGGCGACCGATAACCCGTTCTGGATATACCAGTGTTGCAACAATGTTTAATGACGTGCCGTCATTTGGTGATAATTTAACAAAACCGTCTGTCTTGCGCCCAGCGATTTTATTCATAACCCACAATTTAAACCGAACAATCGCCGGCAAAGTGCGTAATACTTCGCGTGCATAAACAGTCACAGGCCGACGCACAACGATTTTTTTCATCTGGGATTTACCGTCTGTATTACCGATAAATTTCGCCAAAAATTCCGACGCACTGCCGTCCAAGATTGGTGTTTCTGGGCCATCAATATCAATTATTGCACTGTCAATTCCGGCCAAGAACAATGCCGCCATCAAATGTTCTATGGTCTGAACGTGTGCGCCATCTGTGCGCCCGATTGTGGTATTGCGCATTTTTGTTTCGCCGACGTTTTCTGCCAACGCCGGAATCAATTCAGACCCCGGGATATCCGTTCTGTGGAAAAAAATTCCCGGTTTTCCAGACGGCTTTACAACCATATTTACCGGCAACCCAGAATGAATTCCGACACCAGTAATTTTAATTTTTTTTGCCAGCGTTGACATCTTTCAGTTTCTCCTTTAACCAATCAAAAAATCCGTTTTCTATTGTTGTATCCAGGCGCGCATATTTGATTTTATTACGCGCATATTCCGGCAATCTGACCCAGTCTTTTTCAGTGGTCAACAACACCGCTTTTTTCTTTTCTGCCAACATAAACAGTTTTTCAATATCTTCGTCTGTGTATTGCCAGTGGTCTGGGAAACTGCGTCGCGCAACAACCGATTTCCCCAGCGCACGAAAGAATTTTTTTGGATACCCAATTCCTGCAAACGCAACTATGCGTTGTGTATCGTCGTATGGCGACATAGTTGTATTTGTCGCATAAAATACCGGCACATTATCAGGCAATTTAAACTTCTTTTTTGCGCGGTTATTTTTTATAACAACGATTGCGTCGGCCTTGGTTGCGGCACGACGTGGCTCGCGCAGGGGGCCGGCCGGTAATAAAAATCCGTTTCCATACCCCAACGCTTCGTCAAAAACCAATATAGAAATATCTTTGTTTATACGCGGATTTTGAAAACCGTCGTCCATAACAATAGGACTGTTTTCATCGGTCTGGCGATTTAACAGTTTTATGGCCGCCATACGATTACCTGTGTGTACCTGTAATCCGGCGCGCGTCAACATTATCGCTTCGTCCCCGGCGTTTCCAGTATGCGCACTTTTTTTATATCCACGCATAACAATCGGCGCACCAATCATATTTGCAACTGCGCGTACAATCGGTGTTTTACCAACGCCACCGGCCAATATATTACCAATGCATATCACAGGCCGACGTGATTCATACGACTTGATACCGCGAACAAAATATACCATACGTGACGCACCGTAATATACCCACGACACAGGCACCAACAAACATGCGATTGGCGTTTTATGCATAAACCACCACGGTGTTTTCATTTTATTTTCCCCGTTTTTTATTTTTCTGTTCTGCGCGTTGTGCGCGACGCATTTTTTTAAACGAACTGGATTTTAAATCCTGTTCAACCTGCATCAGGTTAAATTTCTTGTCCAGTTCCCGAACCTGGTCCACCATTATATTTTCCAGGCTATGGCGCAGATTTTCAAAATCATCACGTGAAATCTTGGAATCAACGAATATAGGTTCCCCTACTTTACACACAATCCGTGAAAAAGGTAATGCGACCAAATACCTGTCCCAGCGGTCCTGGAACCACGAACCCGACGCAGAAAAGCATACCGGGATAATCGGCGCGCCGGTCATTTTTGCAAAATACAATGCCCCATCTTGGACGCGCAACGACGGCCCACCAGGTCCATCAGGTGAAATACACAAACCGTGATCACCCAACCGCAACATACGCACCCCCTGGCGCAGAACAGAAATTCCACCATCAGATGTGCTGCCATAAATTGGTTTTAATCCGAACAGACGCTGCAATTTTGCCATCATACGTCCATCACTGTGACGTGACGCAACCGCGTATGCTCGCATACCACCCATACAAATAATCGGCGATAACATCATACTGCGCCCGTGCCAGAACACAAAAATCGCCGGCTTTCTGCGGTATTTTTTAAATGTTTTATAGTTTATAATTTTAACCCGTGATGTAAAGTACACAAACCAAATTGATACTGCCATAAAAATTGCGACAATCCATTGAATAATCGGCAAATGCAGCACTGGTTCCCAGAACCCTTTCCACGCTTTTCTAAATTTTTCGTTCATCTTCGGCCTTGTTATTTAATATGGCCAAATTCTAGCAACAAAAAAAACATATTTCAAGACAGCAATAGGAATAAAGCCCAAATACCAGTCCCAGCCCGATAAATATGGTAAAAACCGCATAAAAATCCGCAAAATTTGAAAAAATTCATTGACAGTAAACAATATTGTTGTATAATCCCAGACGTTTATCGCGGAGTAGAGCAGCCCGGTAGCTCGTCAGGCTCATAACCTGAAGGTCTGTGGTTCAAATCCACACTCCGCAACCAAGTTAAATAAAAAAACACACCACAATGGTGTGTTTTTTTAGTGATGAAAAAACGTAAAATTATTTACAACCAACAAAAGCCCAAACTTCATCAGATGGTTGTGCAATTTTTACACGAACAGCCGTCTGGTCTGCGTCACACATTTCGGCATCAATAAACGCAACCTCTATATAATCATGTTCTGTATCGTTTAAAACCATATTAAATACATTTTCGTCACTATCAAAATTATACCGGAACATACCATTAGGTTTATTTTGTTTCATATCAATAACCCACTGAATATCAGACGGACATTGATATATCGTATGATTACTGTCTGTTTCTAATACAGTACAACCATCAAAAATACGTGGAATATCATACTTTGCAACGTCTGCTGTTTCTGCCAAGGATACAAGCGGAAACAAAGACGCGATTATAGAAATTGCATATTTTTTCATATTTTTCCCCTTTTTTTATTAAAAAATTAAACCACCAACAAGATTGGTGGTCGGGGAGTTGGTGTCAGCAAACAAATGCTCCGTCCCTTTCGGTAAACGGCTCCCCAACCATAAAAGCCAGGGATGATAACGATGCAAAAAGCACCGAAAACATCAGATTACGATGCTTTTGCACCGTGTTTGCGGGCCACCACAGCCCCGAAACCCAAATCTCTTTGGATTCACGTTTTATTATAATATTAAATCAATAAAATTTCAATATTTTGAAAATAAAACTTATTTTCTATAAAAAGCATTTTTTTAGTGTTTCGCCGGTATCATTTTGGTCAACGCGTTTGTTGCGGATTTCTTCGGCGGCCTTTATTTTTTGTTTTACTAAAATTAAATCTGGGTGCGCCTGTAATTCTGTATTTAGTTCATCAACCGCCGCTGATATATCAGACTGGTTTCTGACAAAAATTGGTGTAATAGAATCGGCAGCGTTATAAACAGAACGCTGTAATTCCGATTTAAAATCATCAATCACAGATAAATACGCACGAATATGGCCGTCTTCGTGTGACAAAATTGCGTTGTATGAACACGATTCCGGCACATGGCGCATATCTATCTGAACCAGAAAATTAGTGTATCCAACCGATGCAGTGACTGATTTTATTGCGATGCAAAACCCATCTTCTATTGATGTAATATCGGCAACAATATCATAATTATCCGACAGTGTTGCAATCACATTTCCGTGCAATAAATCCATTGAGTCCAGTGGTTGAACAACCTCTTTGGTCCAGGACGGACTGTCAATATAAACCGCTGGATTTAATTTATACGGCAAACAATCGTCGGCCCACCCAGGTGTTGCCATCACAGATAAAATTAAAATTGCAACTTTGCGGAAATACATATCATTATAAATCCCCGGCACCCTGCTTTTTCAGGTATTCTGATACAAAATTGTTTCCGTATTGTTTATATAATTCTTCGGCCAATAATACAGATGAACGTCCCGATTCAAACAAACGCAACATATTCCCCAGGCCACCTAATTCTGTGTTTAAAATCACAGATTCGCCCGTCACCGGACGCGACAATAACAACGCGCGTTTCAGATTTGGATATGCCTTGCCCTGGATAAATGCCATTTCCAGCGGATTTAAATTCCAATGCGCATAATCTGATGCATCGGCGGCCGGATTACGGAAAAACAGCACCGTCTGGGCCTGGCCACGAACAACGTCACCAATTCCCAGTTTATCCAAAACATTTGCACGCTGGAACGAAACCATATATGCCTGGCGGTTTTTACGTCCCTCTTGCAGGCCAACAATGAAATTATCACGGAACATTTTGTTTTCCAACATTGGCGCAGTTTCGTCAATCATAATCAATGACGGATTTCCACCAGATACCGTGATGTTATTTATTCGGTGCAATATATACGAAATAACCGCGGGCGACAATGTTTCATCTTGCAAAATTTTGGTAAAGTCAAACGTGGTCAATCGTGATTGCAAATCCAACGTATCAGATGTTTCATTGAAAATATCGCCATACTGCAATGGATCAACCCACTTTTTCAACGCCGGTCGCATATTCCCAGTTGATGAAAAACAACTTTCCCATAAATTTTTTAACACCCTGTCTTTTTCCGGCAGATAATCAAAATTCACAGATACTGCGCGCGCAATTTCATCGGCAGAATTAGCGTCTGATTGTCCAGTTATAATTGAAAACCAGCGACGTAAAAATGCGCGATTTGCCGCATTATCCGGCATTTTCAGCGGATTCAAATGCGTCAAGAAAGAATTGTTTACAGCATTTTTTTCCTTGCCCTGCATAGTGATATATTTACCACCAACCGACAGTGTAAATATTTCTGCACCTTTGTTGCGGTCAAAGAAAAATGCCTTTAATTTCGGGTGACGCAATGATTGCGCAATCAAGAAACTGAACAATGTTGTTTTACCGCCACCGGTTGGCCCAATCGTCAGGGTATGCGCCACCGCGGCCGGTTTATCGGATACATGAAATTGAAATTGATATGGTGTTCCCTGGGCGGTTGGAAAAACAACCAATGGCCCCGGACCCCAGTCTGAGTTTGCAACACCACGTGGCTGGGTTGACATAGGAATACTGATTGCGGCCGTGCGCGACAACATCTTGAACGTGCGCGGAAATACATCAAATCCTGGGATTTGTGAAAACCACGAAACACGCGCGGCATACGTTTCACAAATCGGCGATACACCAAAAGATGCCGCGATTTTCTTGAACTCGTCAACATAGTAATTTAATTCTTCGGGTGTTTTACCAAACAATATAAACAGTGGGTAATAATTCACCAAACTTTGATTACCAGAAATATTTTCGTCCATCGCACGATTTGCCGCAGAAATCTGTTCTGTTGTTGATACATCGTTTTCTTCGGCCGACGATTGACGTTGACGCATTGCAACCTCTATATCCGCGGCACCCATAATACGAAATGCGTTCATACAAATCATTTCTGTCTGAATCGTGGATACAGTATCAAAAAATTCTTCGTCCAGATAATCTGGCGATGCACGAAATGATATCATTGTTGCAAATGATTGTGTGCCACCACTGACATATCGCACCAAACCATCGCGCATAAATTCAACATCGTCAACCGTTGTTAAATCTGCAATTCGTCCATCACAAACAATCGGCGACGGTTTTGTTATTGGCGATAAAATCCGACCAAAGAATCGCGCCATATTATCACGGTCTGCGTGACGCAATAATTTCGGACGATATGCCGCCAATATAGATTCCAGATAATTACCATATTGATTTAATTTATCCCGTGCGCCCGCCCCAGATACAGACAAAACAATATAATAATTATTCAAAAATATGCGCAGTCCCTGGGCCTGCCATTTATTGTATATTTTTTGCAACACAGGCTGGTCAAAATCATAATTTGTATTTTCATCGGCGGCATCACGCGTCATAAAAAATCGCATTACAACATTTGGATCGTGAATCTGGTTAAATAATTGCGCACGCAAATCCAAGAATTTTTCACGTGTCAAACTATCTTGCATACTGGTTTGGACACCTGCGACGCGATACACGCGCAACAAAGAACCATCTGATAATTCCAGTGAATCATCACTGTAAACAGTCTGAAATGGGATATACCGCGAATAACGTTTATATCCAAACTGGGGAAAAATGCGATGCGTCAACGCAGGCATATACATCATCAGTGCAACAAATATTAAAATAACCGCCATAACCATTATCATAGTTGTGACTGGAAATCCGCTGCCTGCAAAATATTTAAAAACATCTGTCATTTTTTATGCCGCCAGTTTATTTGGTATTTTCTTTTTGAAAAGTTGTATTTGCGCCGCCAATATTTGTCCCAACTGGGGGTCACGTTTTGAAAACGCGGCCAAAATCGCATGCGTCACACACAGAACTAATAAAAACCACATTGGACTGACCGGGTCATTACCATTAGTTATTATCAATGACAAAACAAAAATACCAATAAAAACAATGAACAACACGGCGAAATTTATCACCGCCAATGTATATGGCACGTAAAATATACGTGCAGGATTTGCCAATGCTTTCAGTACTTGTTGTTTCATTTGGATTCTTATTCTCTGCTCTCTTGCTTGAATTATAACAATTTCAACAGTTTTCAACAAGTATAAAAAGTAAATTACTAAAATTGTTGAAATTGTGGAAAATTACTATTTTTTCAACATGTTTATATCTGTGTCTGTGAATTCAACATAACACACAAAAATACCGAAAAACCTGGTTTTTTATGTTGAAAACTTGTTTAAAAAAAGTTAAAAAATATTATCAACAATTTAAACAGGGCCTATTACAACTACAAATATATTTATACAGATGATTTTTTTATCAGATTGTTTAAAACCAACAAAAATAACAAGCAATACAATAATTATTTGATTTTTTACAAAAAACGTTTATAATCACCACGCAATAAAGGATTTAGATATGAAATTTTTAAGTTCGTTAAAGGCTTGGAAGAAACGCGGCAATATTAAACAAATTCGCCGTGGTAAACAGGTTATTCTGATTGACCCAACCAATCCTAAGTTAAAGGCCAAACAGGGCTTCAAGAAAAAATAAGTCCTGGGCGTCGTTTGACGCTATGGTTATTTTATGTCCGACAAGCATACGTTTGCCGGGCGTTTTTTTGTATATTGATTATATTATAAATCGTTCATAAACGCTTCGCGTAATGTGGTGTCCACTTCGGCCCCAGACAGTCCAGATGAACGTAAATATTCAATTTGAAATCCAGTTGGTTGATATATTGACGCACTGTGGTCGGCCGATTTTGGCACAGATGAAATTCGTTGTGCCGGCATAAATTCGATTCGTGCGGTTTTATCTGCCAATGCTGAAAAAGAAATATCAGAAACAGTATCCTGGGTATTTTTTTCAATAATCGCGGTGCCTGATAATTTTGATTTAGTGTTTTTGCCGGCAACCAGTTTTGTCTTTACACATATTGTTGTATTTGATTCTGTGTGTTCGGCGATAATATTGTATGTTAAATCGTTATTATTTTCCAATAACGCGCCACCACGAATTTCAGAATTTTTCCCGGTGTTTTTGATAAAAATGTCAAAAAAGGCCGGGAAATTATTTTTTACACGCACAGATAAAATCACCGGTTGATTTGATACAGACACATCAATATCCAGCCGGCATTTACCGGTAATTTCGCCAACATATATGATATGAATTGGTAATTTGTATTTTTTATCAATTTTCGTATTGGCCAGTGTTGATAATTCCGGGCAAAACACGCCATCGCGGTAAACAATCGTTTCCGCAGGCATGGTTTTTATATTGAATTCGTTCCACATGTATGACATATTAAACGCATTATAAAGGATTTAGTTATCAAATCTTAAATATAGCAAAGCATAGTGAAACTTTGGAAGATATGGTTGTTTATAAGGCTTTGTATGGAGAAGGTTTGGTTTGGGTAAGGCCTTTATTTATGTTTGAAGAAGAAATTATAAAAGATGGTAAAAAAATAAAAAGATTTGAACTTATTTCAGATAGATAATTTTTTCTTATATTTTACTTGATTTTTATAAAAACAGGAGTATATTTAATTTCATTATTGGGGTGTCGCCAAGTGGTAAGGCAGCGGGTTTTGGTTCCGCCATTCGTTGGTTCGAATCCAGCCACCCCAGCCAATTTTTAATCCGTCCTTTTGGGCGGTTTTTTTATACTTTATTAAAATAAAAGTCGCTCTCGAGGTAAGGGCGACTTTTTTTAGGTAGAAATAATATGTTTTTATTCGGCTTTGATTTCTATTTTCTTTGTGTTGTCTTTTAATGCTTCTGTCTTTGGTGCAGTTATCTTTAATACACCTTTTTTGAAAGAAGCTGAGACTTTATTTGTATCAATTTCAGATGGAAGTTGTATTGTTCTTTCAACCATTCCATAACTTCTTTCTGAAAAATAATGACCTTTTGATTTTTCTTCTTGGTTTGATTTCTTTTCACCTTTTATTGTTAAGTATCCATCTTTTGAAATTTCTACATCAATATCTTTTTCATCAATTCCAGGAAGTTCAGCAGATACCTGTATATCATTTTCATTTTCAATAACTTCGATTTTTGGTTCTATTACCATTGGACTTTGAACGGCTGTTGACAATGGAAAATCGAATACATCAAAGAAGTTATCAAATACTCTGTTAACTTCGTTTTGAAGCATATTATAGTTATTATTATAATTCTTTCTTGCTAAAGATTTATTACATTTG
>OLHA01001715.1_pt1 | contig 11335 bp, 10 predicted proteins | sample 1605961 | NCBI WGS metagenome assembly OLHA01 (sample SAMN03283288) | human gut metagenome | biome: human-associated habitat; material: feces | host: Homo sapiens | place: Peru | collected 2012
TTATTTACTATGCTTCCTCCCTTTTGTTGAATACCAAATATTCCCTCTTGGACTAAATCATCTTTGCATTGTTTCCATCTGAAAATAATGTTATATTTATCAACCACCTTATTTAGTCTGCTTCTCATGTATTCTTCATTAACATTAAAAAATTCATTTGGCATTACTATGGATTCTCCTATCCATAAACCGTTTTTATTGTTTTCAACTATCAATTTGTTTAATCTATAGTGTTTTATGTTTTTATTGTAATATTTCAAAAAATCATCTAGTTTTATTCCTTTTGAATGGCATATTTTTGTCAATTCATCTTCTGAATAATATCTACTTCCATATCCTTTAGTATATTTTAAATCTATTTTTATCATATCTACTATATATTTCTTTTTTATATCTAGTACTTTAACATATTCCATTTTTTCTTTTTTCATTTTGTTATATTCATATCTTGAAATTCCTAGCATTCTCATTAATGTATAAGTTTTTACTTGGTTGTTTTTTCTTGTTCGCTCAAATGATTCTTGATTAATTTTTCCACATTTTAATAGAACCGCCATATCCAACGCCAATCTCAAGTAGATTAATATCTTTTCCTCTGTATTTTGAAAAATGTCTTTCGTAAATATCGAAATAGGGTAGATGTTTATAAATCGCTTCTTCCTTATTATTCAAAAAATAATTATGCAAATCGGATTTATTTTTATTTTCTTCGTTTATTAAAATATTTTTTATAATCTCTCTTTTTTTATTATCTTCTTCCGAATCGCCATTTATCATAAAAGTATTTCTATTGATTTTAGTTTTTATTTTATTATTCATTTTAAATATTTCCTTGAAAAAATTTTAACAAGCATAATTTTTATTTGTAAACGATTTCTAAATAATCGCTTTCATTATGTATTCTATCCAACGCCGTGATATAATATACATAATTTGATTTTTTATTTACGGTTTTATCTTTATAAATTATTTTAGCGTTTGTATTATAATTAGTTCTTCTGATTTTATCTATTAATTCTATTCCCGCTTCTTTAATATTTCTTCTGTAAACGGCATAATAAACCGAAGTTCCTACTTTTGGATGCGAATAATCGTCTAATTTATATTCGTTAGGGTCCGTAAAACTTATTTCTATATAATTAAAATGTTTTTTTATTTTAGGATTTTCCAATTTTAAAGGAGTTTCATTTAAGTATTTCATTGTATTCATTTTAGGAATTATAGCTTTGAATATATAATTATTTTCTTTTATATATTTTATCGCTTCGCTTCCATAATTTTTTGTATTAATATCGTTTTTATACATATTATGCATTGTAAAAAAAGCCGAACCTTTTATAAAATTTTTTCCTTCTTTTCTTATATAATCTATTTGCTCTGAAAGTAAATTTGTATTTTGCCAATTTTCCGAACTATTTGAACTGCCCATTCTGTATAATGCATGCCCGATATATAAATCGGCTAAATTATTATTTGTAGATTTTTTCGCTTCTTCAATCCACCAATTTACTATTATATTGAAAGGAATTAATTTATGCCCTGAACTCCAATAAATTTGCGGAATAATAGCGTCAATATACATTTTATTTATTCCGTCTTTTTCGGTAGCGTTGCTTAACGATTCTGTTTTCTCTCCGTTTAGCATCCATAATAAAACATCCGCATGCAAAGCGTCAAAATTAGGATTATAAGATTTTGTATCGCTTCCGTATTCGCTGCCTTTATATTCCGATAATTTATTTTTGTTTCGCCAAACTCCAGCGGGCGATATTGTCCATTTAACATAAGGTTTTCTTTTTTTTATTTCTTCATATAATTTGCTTACCAAGTTATTTATATTATTTCTTCTCCAAGCGTATAAACCATTAACTCCGTAATCGTCATAGGATTTATTTGAAATATCGTATCCCGCTTCTTTTCCATATTTTGAGGCGCTTATTTTATCATCCCAATCTTTATAAGTTTTTCCTTTAGCCGCGTTTTGATAAAAATAATCGTCAAAATGCACTCCGTCTATATCGTAATTTTCAACTACTTCTATAACCGAATCTATTACATATTTTTCGCTTATAGGCTCGCCAGGGTCTAAATATAATCTCTTATCAAACCAATATATCGGCTTTAAATTATTTGAAACATAAGTATGAATAAAATTCTTTTTTGAAAATTGCTCTTTATAACTTTTTTTAGCGTTATAAGTTAATGATATTCTATAAGGATTAAACCAAGCATGAACTTCAATATTTCTTTTATGAGCTTCTTCTATTATAAACTCAAGCAAATCGGTTTTAAAAGGATATTCGTCTCTTTCGTTTGTAGAATCGTTTCCAAAAAAATATCTTGTAGTAGGATTTATTTTAGAATTAAAAATTACTCCCGCATCTGGTTTCACTTGCACAAATACCGCGTTAAAATTATTTTTATTTAAAGTTTCCAAATGCTTTACTATAAGATGTTTTTGTTCCGTTTCGCTTCCGTTTTTTATGGGAAAATCTATATTTACGACTGTAGAAAACCAAGCCGCTCTAAATTCTCTGTATATTGGATTATCTTCTCTATTTTCTTCCATGCTTCTTACGAGAGATTTTTTTATATCGTTAGGAATAATTATATTAATAGTTTCGCATGATAGAATAATCAATATAAATATAAAAATAATAATTTTTTTCATTAATTTAATCGAGTATAGTTTATTAATTTAATTTTGGCATTGATAAATATATTTTTAAAATAAAAAAGGAGCTTTATATAAAATAAAACTCCTTACAATTTTAAACTTAATTATAACATGCTATCAACCATAGATTTAATATTTTCTATAGTGGCTTCTTCTTTTGTCACTTCTTTAATTTTAGCGCCGTCTTTATAAATAGCTATAGTCGGAAGTCCTAATATTTTTTCTCTGATAGCCAATCTTCTTGCTTTAGAGGTATTGAAAGAATAGAAGTTGACTTTGCCCGTGTATTGTTCGGATAACTCATGAACTTTGGGCATTAAAGCTTTACAAGGTTCGCAAGTGTCTCCAAAATAGTCAACCAAACATAATTCTTTTGAGTTAATAACTTTTTCGTCAAAACTGTCTTTATCTAATTCTAACATAAATAAAAACTCCTTATTTTAATTTATTTTATATTTTTAATTATACATATAATTTATTATTAGTCAAGCTATAAATTATAAATTATTGATTTAATTATAAATTATCGCTTGACAATAGAAAATATCATTATATATTTATCATTATTTTAATATTTTAAGATTTTATGAAAAAAAATTATATTGAAGAATATACAAAAGAAAGTATAGATTATTTAAAAAATACAGATATAAAAAAAAGAAAAAAATTAGGGCAGTATTTTACGCCAAAATCTATAAGAGAATTACTGCTTTCAAAATTGCCAAAAAAAGATAACGCCGATATTCTTGACCCAGCTTGCGGAAGCGGAGAGTTTTTACTTTCATGCAAAAAATATTTTAAAAATCCAATTCTTTACGGTTTTGATATAGATAAAAAATTAATTAATATCGCTTCAAAATTAGTAAAAAATGCGAGTATAAAAAATTTTGACTTTTTAAATATCGATATTAATAAAAAGAAATACGATTATATTATAGGAAATCCGCCTTATTTTGAATTAAAATTAAACGAAGAGATTAAGAAAAAATATTTTGATATAATCAAAGGAAGAGTAAATATATTTTCTTTATTTATAAAAACGGGTTTGGATTTGCTTAAAGACGGCGGTTATTTGGCTTATGTCGTTCCGCCTTCAATGAATAATGGCGCTTATTTTTCAAAGTTGAGAGAATATATAATTAAAAATTCAAGTTTAGAATATTTGCATATAATTGACGGCGCGGATAATTTTCATTTGGCAAATCAAAAAGTTATGCTTATAATTTTAAAAAAAACTAATTCAAAAAAATCGTCAAAATATATTTTTAAAAAAAATGGAATTACGATTTTTACGGAAGATAAAAATTTTTTAAATAAATCTTATAAAAATACGGTTAGCTTAAAAGATATTGGTTATACGGTAAAAACGGGAAATATAATTTGGAACGAGCATAAAGAAAAATTAACTAACGATAAAAATAATTCGACTCTTTTAATTTGGGCTTCAAATATAAATAACGGAAAAATAATTATTGGTTATACTAAAGGCAAACCTCAATATATAAAAAATATTTCAAACGATTTAATAATTAAAAGTAGGGTAGTTGTAGTAAATAGAATAACAGGCTCTTCAAAAGATATAAATATAAAAGCGGCTATAGTTAATGAAAAAGAATTTGTTTGCGAAAATCATGTTAATGTGATTTACATGTCCAAAAATGCAAATCAAAATTATTCTTTGGAAGATATTTTGAAAGCTTTACAAGATAAAATAAATATAAAAGTAATGAGACTTATTAGCGGAAATACTCAAATATCTAAAACCGAATTAGAAAGATTGCTTCCTATTATTAAAAAATAAAAAATGCAAGTTGATAATAAAGTTTTTGTTATACTTGATTTTATATAATATTAATATATTATATTTACATGGAAAATTTTATAAACAAAATAACCTGCGATGATGCTCTTAAAACTATGAAGTTATTAGATGATAATACTATTTCTTTAATCGTCACAAGTCCGCCGTATTGGAATTTAATAGATTATGGAGTTGATGGACAATACGGACAATGTTCTTATGAAGAATATTTATATCAAATGCTTAATATATTTAAAGAGTCGGCTAGAGTATTAGAGCCTAACGGTAAAATAGCCTATATTACGCCAATAGTTCCCGTATCAAAATCGGTGGACGCTTCTACTCATACGAGAAAACTTTTAAATATTTCGGCGGATATAGAGAGAAAAGTTTTAGATAGTAATTTGGGACTTCATAGATTTAGTTTATATATTTGGCAAAAACAAACTTCTAAAAAAATGTTTGGCAGTTATCCGTATCCGCCTAATATTTACGAAGACAATACTATAGAGTTTATAAATATTTTGGTAAAAGAAGGCACGCCTAAAAAAATTCCTCAAGATATTAAAGAATATAGTAAAATTACGCAAGAAGAATGGTTAAATATGTCGATGCAGATTTGGCCAATAATGCCTACGAATATAAATAGAAAAAATGCGGGAGGACATCCAGCGCCTTTCCCTTTAGAAATTCCAAACAGATTAATAGCTATGTATACTTTTAGAGAGGTTGAAGAGTTGGGATTTAAAGGCGATATAGTTTTAGATATGTTTAACGGTTCGGGTTCTACAACTTTATCGGCATATATAAGCAAAAGAAGATTTATAGGAATAGAATTAAATATAAATTACTGTAATATTGCGAGAGATAGAATAGCGAATGTAAATAGAGATATGGCGCGAAATTTAATTATAGATAAAATAAAAATGCCAAATAAAAATAATACTAATAATATTGTAAAGGCAACGGAAGAAAAAACTTTATTTGAATTACAAATAAATAGTAAATTTTATTGAATTAAACTATTGACAAATAATAAAAAATGTATTATAATATAAATATATTAATTAAATTTTTGGAGGCAAAAATGAAAAATAAAGAAAACTACTGTAAATTTGTTATTCAATTCAATTCAATTCAATTCAATTCCTAAAATTATATCTTTAATCGTATTATTATTTATATTATTATTACTTTCAATTAGTTGCAGCTCTAACGAAGAACCTAAAAAACATTCAAAATCGGAACTTGTAGGAACTTGGAATAACCAAGAACAACTTAAAAGAAATAATTTTATTCTTGATATTGATAGCGAGGGTAATTTAAATTTTAATTGCGGTTTAAAAGATTATAGCGGTCATCATTATAATTATTCTGGAAAACTTGCCGATACTTTTAATTATCCTTATACAATAGAATTAACTTTTACGGCTTCTTCTCATTCTTCTACTTCTTGCCAGGATGCAAATAATAATTATTTAATAAATGAAATTGGAAATTTAACGCCAAAATCAAAGACTGCCAAATTTACATTTACTGACGCTTCGACTTGCACCGTTTCTGCTAATATGATATATCATGGTTCGGGTTATGTTATTTGGATGGAATGGAATTCTATCAATAGTTTTAAAAAACAATAATTATAGAAACAAGATTATTAGAATAATTAATTATAAAAAGGCATCGTATTTTTTAATATGGTGTCTTTTTTATTTGTTTATTTCGTTAAATAATTCTTCTTTTTTATTTTTAACATATTCGACAATATCGTCAACTTTAATCTCTTCGCTTTGTGTGGAATTTCTTAATTTAAACTCAATAATTCCTTTTTCTAATGATTTTTTCCCAATTATAATTCTCATTGGAATTCCTATTAAATCGCAATCGTTTAATTTTACGCCGAGCCTTAAATTTCTATCGTCAAATAAAGTTTCAATTCCAATAGAATTAAGCGAATTATAAATTTCAATCGCTTTATTAAAAGAATTTTCTCCTTCTTTATCAACGGCAATTATTACAACTTCGTAAGGAGCGACTGTTATCGGAAAAATTATTCCTTTATTGTCATAATTTTGTTCTATAATAGAAGCCAAAGTTCTATTTAACCCTATTCCATAACACCCCATTATTGGAAAAACTTCTTTATTATTTTCGTCCAATACTTTAAAATCAAAAGCTTTAGTATATTTATCGCCTAATTTAAAAATATGTCCTAATTCCAAACCTTTTTTTTGATATAATTTTTCTCCACATTGAGGACATTTATCTCCTTCTTTCGCCGCTCTAAAATCTCCCCAAATATCCGCTTTAATATCTCTTTCAACATTAACATTTTTTATATGAGTATCGTCTTTATTTCCTCCGACTATTGCATCCGAAATAGATTTAATTGAATAATCGGCGTATATTTTAATTTTCTTTTTTAATCCTATAGGCGATGCAAATCCTACTTTAGCTCCCGTAATTTCTTTAACTGTCTCTTCGTCCGCCAATTCTATTTCGAGTCCGCCCAAAGAGTTTGATAATTTTGTTTCGTTAATTTCCAAATCGCCTCTTATAATAACGGCTATAATTTCGTTTTCTTCAGTTTTATATAAAATCGTTTTAATAAAATTATCCGCAGTAGTATTAAAAAATTTTTCCAAATCGTTAATCGTTTTTATATTTGGGGTATAAACTTCTTCCAAATTTTTATCGGTATAATGTTTCGCAATCTCTTCAGCTTTCACTTCCGCTTTTTCTACATTTGCCCTATAATCGCATTTTGAACAAAAAATTATTGTCTCTTCTCCAACTTCGCTTAAAACCATAAACTCTTCGCTTCCTTCTCCGCCCATAGCTCCGCTGTCGGCTTTTACGCTCACGGTATTTAATCCCATTCTATTAAAAATTTTCGTGTAAGCTTTACTCATATCGTTATAACTTTTATCTAAAGATTCTTTTGTCATATTAAAAGAGTAAGCGTCTTTCATAATAAATTCTTTCGAGCGAATCACTCCATAGCGCGGTCTTATTTCATCTCTAAATTTAGTTTCTATTTGATATAATATTAAAGGCAAATCTTTATACGATTGAATTTCATTTTTAGCGGTTAGAGTAAAAGCTTCTTCATGAGTCGGTCCCATTGCCATATCAATATCGTTTCTATCTTTTAATCTAAATAATTCTTTTTTGAATCTTTCCCATCTTCCCGAAGGAGTTAACAAAGTTTTTGAAACAAGCAAAGGCATTATGCATTCGTTTGAACCTATGGCGTTCATTTCTTCTCTTATAGCGGAATATTCTCCCGTAAGCGAACTATGGTCTCCTTTAGCGTCAACTATCATAAGCGCATAGCCCGATTTTTCAAAATCGTATTCCACTTTTTCTATTATAGGACTTTTAGGATTTTTAAAATCTATTGAAATTATTCCTCCAAGCGAACATCCCATTTGGTCCATTAATCCGCATGGTTTTCCAAAATAAATATTTTCCGCATATTGTCCGATTAAAGCTATTTCTATTTTTTCTATTTTATTTTCGTTATAAAGAGAATTTAAAATTTCGCCGATTAAAGATTCAAAACTTGCAGAACTGCTAAGTCCGCTTCCTATAAGAACTCTATTATTTAAATAGGCGGTAAATCCTCCAATTTTATAACCCGAATTTTTTAATCCCGAACAAACTCCTCTTATTAAAGCGTTTGAATTTCCAAATTCTTTTTTGTCGATTTCCAAATTATTTATATCTATTAAATCTGGATTATCATAGCCGTTCGTATAAACGATTATTTTACTATCTTCTCTTTTTGAAACTACGGCTAATTTATCCAAATTAATTGAAGCCGTTAGAACGCAACCGTTATTATGGTCGGTATGATTTCCCGATAATTCCGTTCTTCCTGAAGCGCTGAATATAAAAATATTTTCTGATTTGTCAATTTTTTGAAATTCATCTAAAACCGAAGATAATCTTGAATAAGCTTCTTCTATCGAATTTTTATCTCCGCCATAAATTCCGCTAAACTTTTCGGACATTTTTTTATTTTTTAATAATTCTTTTAATTCGGATATTTTATACATTTTATTTGCCTTTAATTTAATTCAAATCGTATAAATAATATATAATTATAAAATTTTGTCAAAGGATTTAAATAAAAATATAACATAATTCAATGTTCCATAATAAAAAAATTATGTAAAGTAATTTATTTAATTATCGATAATTAATATATATAGATATTAAAGGACGGTATTTTATGTTTGATTTATACGAAGAACTTACTAAAATTGAAATACTTCTTTCAAAAGAAATAGAAGTTTACAAAATTTTATTGGAAGACGAAGAGAAAAAAGTAAATTCTATTATTAATACCCGATTGCAGGATATACATCTATATTGCGAACATCAAAACGATAAGATGAACGAAGCGAACGAATTAAGAAAAATGAGAGAAAATATTATAGATATAATAATTTTAAATAGATTTCCCCATTTGTCTGAAACGGCGACTTTATCGGATATTATAAGAAAAATTCCTTTAAATAAAACTTCTAAAATATCCGCCATGCGTTTGGAATTAGTGACTTTAATAGCAAGATTGAGGCATTTAAATAAATTATCGCCAAAATTATTTGACGAAACTTTTAGCTTTTTTAAAGATATGAAAGAAGTTTTATATAGCAGTAAAAAAGTCGGTTATAATAATAAAGGTAAAGAATATGTTTTTAACAGAAAATTATCCGCTTTAATAAATAAGCAAGTGTAATAATAAATTTTAGAAATTTAAAGAAGCTTTATAATCTATAAAAAATTATAAAGCTTTTTTATTTTATGATAATTGATTATTTACCGCATTTTTCATTGATTTCATTAACTAAATGCTCGATTTTATCATCGCTCATTCCATGTCCGCGACAACCTTCTTCCAAACTTTCCCAACTTGCCACATGACAGCCAACGCAATGAAGCCCATGACTCATCATTATTTCAACCGAATCTGGAAATATTTGAATTATCTCGCCTATGCTCATAGTTCTATTTATCATAATTTTACCTCTCTTCTTAATTTTAGTAATTAATTTAATTATAATATAATATATTTTTTTGTCAAAGCGTAAAAATAATTGATACTTATAAATAAATACAAGTTTGAAGATTTTAAAGTCTTTATTAACTACAAAGATTAAATAAATTAAAGTCTTTAATTTATATTATTTTTGTAAAAGAAATCCAAAATTTTTCATTTACTTCTTTGATGTGAACGATAGATTAAAAGCCAATAGAGCGAAGCGGGTAAAAGCTAAAAGTAAGATAAAAAACACTTCTTTTGTCAAGTTAAAGAAGCAAGTAACCTAAACGAAAAAATTAACAGTAAGAATTTATAGTTTATTAGTATTTGATATATTTTTAATTTTTATCTATTTTGCAACGGGAGTTTTATCTCATTATTTATGAATATAAAAATCTTACTTAATTTTTTTACTTTATAAAAACATTATCTTAAGTCTAATTCTAAAATAAATAAATAATAAAAAAATGTTATTTCAATAATCATTATTTTAAAAATTATTCTTATTTTTTTAGTATAAAATCTTTAATTTAAATTATTAATAATTTTTATTTTATATTCTTCCGTTTTTCTTCTTCCAAATAAAATTTTTTAGCTTCTTCAATATTTGCAAATTTTTCCATATTATCATTTAAATTTGATTTTAAAAGTTTTCTTTCCTCAAGGAGCGCCTTTCTATTTTCTTTAAATATTTTTTCATGCTCTCGCATCATATCCAAATCTTTTATTATTCCAGCTCCAGCTTTAGTAATATCTACTACGGGCGATAATATTTCCTTTGCATCTCTATAGCCTTGTTCTATTCTTCTATAAGCGCCTTCGGTAGAAAAATCTAAAGTGCCTTTGAAAAAATTACCCAAATCTTCTTGCGGACATATTTCGTATATATTGACGCCTTCTCTTCTGTCTTTTAAAATCTCGTCCGCTTTTAAATGAATTACTATTATATCGGTGCATCCTTCTTCATAAAGAGGAGTTATTGGAGAGTTGTCTTTTATTCCGCCGTCATAATAATATTTTCCTTCTATCTCTTCTTTTGGAAATATAATCGGTATCGCCGATGTTGCAAGAAGAATTTTTTTATAGTTTCAGTATCGTAACCGTTTAACTTAAAATATCTAGTTTCAAAAAGCGGAAGCTCAACGCAAGTTGCATAAATAGGAAATTCCATTTTTGAAAGTTCATTTAAATCTATATATTCGTCTATTATTTCAATCAATCCTTTTCTTGAAAAATATCCTCTTGTCGATAACATTGTAAAAAACGATATTATAGAAGCCCCTGGAACAAAATTTTGTATTCCAAATTGCAAAGCTATTTTACCGCAAATTTCTTTTATATCTATATCGATACTTAAAATTTTATCCTGTATTTTCTGCGTCCAAATAGTTTCAGCCAAATTGTATTCGTCTAATGCAAAAAGACAAGAATTTAATCCTCCAACGGAAGTTCCCGAAATTGCGCTAATGCTGTTATAAAGTTTAGATTCTTTTAAATATTTCCAAACTCCTATTTGATAAGCGCCTTTTCCTCCGCCTACGTCCAATACTATTCCTAATTTATCCATTTTTTTAGATTTTACCATTGACAAATTTATTAAATTAGATTATAATTCTAAAATAATTTTAAAAATTATAAATAATGAAGCGAGAATTTTTATGGATACACTCAAAGAATTTCAAAAAATGATGGCAGAACAAACCGACCTTGCCTTAGCAACCGTTGGAGCAGACGGCATTCCAAATGTTAGAGTTGTTAATTATTATTTCAATCCCGAAAATAATGTTATATATTTTGCGACATTTAA
>OLHA01001716.1_pt1 | contig 11319 bp, 12 predicted proteins | sample 1605961 | NCBI WGS metagenome assembly OLHA01 (sample SAMN03283288) | human gut metagenome | biome: human-associated habitat; material: feces | host: Homo sapiens | place: Peru | collected 2012
TACAGGTGGGGCTGCCGCACTCCTTACAGTTTTTCTTAGGAGACAGCTTAAAAATATCTAGACCTTTCAAAGCCATGGTATGTATCCTCCTTCCGCTTACATCAGATCGGTGATGAACTTCTTAATGGTGGCGACAGAGGCGGGATGGCGCAGAATGACCGCGTCAGCGCCGCCGGTCAGGTCGGCAGCAGCAGTGGCAACTTCCATGCCAACGCCGCGCTCTTCCCGATTGCCCCAGGCGGGTTCATCTTCTTCGGAAGCGGTGGATTCCTTCACGCCCCAGGTGTCGGGGGATACGGGAGCGATGATGGGCATCTGCAGGTCAGCATCGGACTGAGCCAGAGCGGCCAGGCGGACACGGTCCAGAGTGGAGGCCACGTACTCGTAGCCGTAGCCCACGGCGGCGGTGCCCACGTTCATCACGATGGAGGCGGGAGAAACGGTCAGGCCCTTCAGCATGATGTTCAGCTGCTTGGCCAGGTTGATGTCGTCAGCGGTCTCAGCGCCAACCTTCTGGCCGTAAGCCAGGGCGACGGAGGCACCGACGGTCTTGTAGTCCTCGCTGCGGGCGGAGAGCACCAGAATGTTCTTGCCCTGGAGAGCTTCGGCGATCTTGCTGAACAGCTCGCCGTCCTTCTCGATGTTCTTGCAGCCCATGATGACGATGGGCATGGCAACGGCATCGGCCACGGCCTTGGCATCGGCTACGCAGTCGGCAACGGAGCGGTTGGCGCCGTTGGGATCGGCAGACTCGAAGTGCAGGCACAGGAAATCAGCGCCCTCCATGGTCTCGGCCTTCTTGGCGTAGTCAGCCATGGTGGTGCAACCGGCATAGAACTCCTTCAGGGCAGGCGCAGTCCACTCGCTTGCCAGGTCGGAGATTTCGACACCGATCTTCGGCGCGTTTTCAATGGGCGCGTCGAAGGTGTAGAAGGGCAGCACATTCTGGCCGCCGATGACAATTGCCTTGTCGCCGGTGCCCAGGGTCACGGCATTGATCTTGCCGCTGTAGGGCTGCTTCTTAGGTTCGAAAGACATTAGAATATCCCCCTTGTTTGAATGTATATTGATAGAAGAGGCAATTGCCTTGCCTCGTTTATCCGGTTTTTGTCATTGCGAACCAGTCCGCAGACTGGTGTGGTCCCGAAGGGATTTCCTCCGGTCACAATCCCCCGGTCATTCCGGGTCTTCAGATTTTCAGCTCTTTCATGAGGCCGTACAGGGCCTGCTTCATGGGAGAGGACTCCGGCAGCAGGGCGGAGGGCTCGCCGTTGCAGTCGCAGCGGTAAACGCCGTCGTCCTGGGGCAGGACACCCAGAAGCTTCAGGCCGTGCCTGTCGATCTCTTCCTTCACTCCGGCTTCCAGAACGCCGCCGGGAGCCCGGTTGACAATGAGGCCCATCTGGCCGGGATTGAGGCCCATCTCGTCGATCATCTCGGCAATCCGGGCCACCGCCTGAATGCCCCGGCGGGAGCAGTCGGAGATGAGCAGCATGGTGTCCACATGGGGCAGGGTGCCTCTGGCCACGTGCTCCAGGCCCGCCTCGTTGTCCATGACCACGTAGGCGTAATTCTTGGCGTACTTGTCCACCTGGGTTTTCAGAACGCCATTGACATAGCAATAGCATCCCTTGCCCTGGGTCCGGCCCATGACCAGCATGTCGAAGTCGTCCTCTTCGATGAGGGCGTTGTTGAACTGCATTTCGGCGTAATCCGCCTTGGTCATGCCCGCGGGGATAGAGCCGGTCTGCTCAGCGTGGGCCATCTCCTCCCGGATCTGACCCAGAGTGACATCGGCCTCCACGCCCAGGACCTCGTTGAGGTTGGAGTTGGCATCCGCGTCCACAACCAGGACGGGACCCTTTTTCTGCTTGCACAGATATTCGATGATCATGCCGCAGGTAGTGGTTTTGCCCACACCGCCCTTACCGGCTACGGCAATCGTATGAGGATTTGGCATAGAAACGCTCCTTTGAAACGTTGTGGTCAACAGGGCGGACTCCGCCCATATCGATACAAACTTATCATATCACGCTGGGCGCAAGAATTCAACCACAAATTTTGGAAATCTCTCAAATTTCTTGCCTTCAGGCGGGTAGACTCATAGATGGGGCTGTCTTACCAAGGACTCAGATGGGTCAAAACAGCTAAAAAGAAGCTGTCATTGCGAACCAGTGACCGCCGTCACTGGTGTGGCAATCTCCCGGATAGGAGTAAAGCCCCCGATTTTCGGACGTAATTGTTCGAAAATCGGGGGGATTGTGACCGGAGGGAATCCCCTTGCGGGGCCACACCAGGAAAGCGGACTGGCTCGCAATGACAGGGATTAGCAAGAGTACATTAACGAGGGCGAAGAGAAAATAAGACGAAAAGACACCTCTGCATGCAGTTTTGTATGTAGAGGTGTTTTTACCAAGTTAATAAGAGTTTATCATGCACAACTTCGTTTTCCATTTCCTTGCCGGAGTTCTGTAGTCTGTCAATCATCGAAGTGCCACAGTTTACTAACAATTCTCGCTCGAAAAGACCTTCAGGGATTTCAATAGAAATATCTTTCTTTTGAGATTCGCGAGTACCATTGATGGAGAGCATGACATACGCTCCACGATCTTTACAATCTGCTATCTTATCCCACAAGCGTGTGATATTAAAATCTTGAGCACCATAGATTATGCCTTGGCTATGAGTATAAGGGGGATCACAATAAACAACATCACCTTTTTGCGGTTTAGACATTGATTCTTCAAAACTGGCAACATTAAAGTCCGCCTTTTGAATTAACTCAGACCACAGTCTCACTCTCTTCTGGAATGTGGCAGGACTTATGGGCTTGTGTGGCCCTCTTGGGGTACTCATGTAACCATCGGCTTTTCTAAAGCGAATGACACCTGAAAAACAAGTTCGTGATAATAAGCAAAAATCAAAACCATTATGATCTTGATTAAAGCGATCTCTGATTACTTCGTAATGTGCAACAGGGTCTTTGTAATACGCTTCAATTTCTTTTGTATAGTAATCGACCAGTTTGTCAGGTTCATTTTTAACAATGCTAAAAATATCAATTAAGAAAGGGAGAATGTCACTTGCGTAAGCGTGTTCAAAATGAGGGTACAATGAGGTAGCATCCTGCATAAGCAACTCAGCAAGAACAGCACCACTTCCCAAGAAAGGCTCATAGTAATAATTAAAAGAATCAGGCATGTAGGAAATAATGGTGCTTGCAAAACGCTGCTTATTTCCTATCCACTTTAGTAATGCAGGAACCATTATACAATGTCGCCTTTCGTAACTTATAGTCTGTAGACTCATAGTCTGCATGACCATTATAATGTAATTTATGGGAGGTGTCAAGCAATGCAGACAGATATTATGGTTCGCTTTGGTCAGGCAGTAAGAACCATTCGCCGTGATCAAGGAATTTCACAAGAAGAACTCGCAGAGCGTTGTGGCTTACATCGTACATACATTAGCGATGTTGAACTTGGAAAGAGGAATGTCTCTCTTGAGAACATTGAACGCATTGCTACTTCCTTGAACAAATCTTTGGTGGAACTGTTTTTGGAGGTGAAGTGAGTTATGCAAGCCTTTTCTGAGTTTAGAGACATGCCATCTTCCTTTTGGGCTATGGTAAAATTCGTTTCGCAGGAGTTGGGCTACACCAAGCGTGGTGTGGTCGGGACTTACACTCAAGGAGAAATTGCCGATCTTCTTCAGTCTTATGGCCTGAAAACTGATCAGCGGCAGATTGGAAACATCGTTGAATACTCGCAGTTTCGTGCAGATACGCTGAATGGTTTTGTGAGAAACAATTTGATGAATGCTCAAATGGCACGAGCAGAATTTGAAAGACTATATCCTATTCATAGAGATAACGATTTCCTTTGCAGTTTGCCCATGAACAAGCAAAAGGGAGAAATGAGGCAGATTGCATATTTTACCGCTATTATTAACATTTTGGCAGAGTGTACAATTCGTCAAGCAGGCTTGTTTGATGATAAAAAATGCTTCAATGATGACCCCAGAAGTTTGATGTATGTCATTGATGGCGAACAGGTTATTGGAGCATCTTCACGCAGAATGGATGGTGCTTACCCCGACATTATCAATCCCCGAATGATTTGGGAGATTAAGGAGTATTACTACACTACAACCTTTGGGAGCAGAGTGGCGGATGGTGTCTATGAAACACAGTTGGATGGCTATGAATTGAGGGATATTTCACATCGAACAGGCTGCAATGTTAGTCATGTTTTGTTTATTGATGGCTACAAAACATGGTGGGAAGATGGAAAATCCTATCTGTGCCGTATTGTAGACATGTTGAATGCTGGACTTGTGGATGAAGTAATTATTGGACGAGAAGTGTTAGATCGTTGGCCCATTGTGTTGCAAAGTGTACTCGATTGATACCTCATTACTTGCGTTTTATTTTCTTCCACACCTAAATAATACACCAAAACCCGGCTCTACGCAAGAGCCGGGCCTTTGCTTTTTTAGCGGGGCTGCCTTTTAGTGAGACAGCCTCCGAAGCCTTACTCGATATCCAGCTGGACCGTCACCTGGTAGTAGTCGCAGGCGTGGGCGGTGTAGTTTTTCACATTCTCCTTGGAGATCATGTTCATTTGCAGGAAGGAGCAGAAGATGTAGGCGTTGTCGTCCAGGATCATCTGCTGGAGCTTTACGGCCATCTCCCCCCGCTTGGCGGTGTCAAACTCCTTGGACAGGTCCTCAATCAGGGCCGTGACCTCCGGATCATCGTAGGCACCGAAGTTGTAGCTCATGCCGGGGAGGCAGGAGGTGGTGAAGAAATACTGGGGGTCTCCGGAGGGTGCCGTTACCAGGGCAGAGGCGTAAATGTCCCAGCTGCCCATATCCGCCAGGAATTCCCGGCGATTGGCGGTGCAGTTGATGTCAACCTCCATGCCGATCTCCTTCAAAGAGGCCTGGACGGATTCGGCAAGCAGGGGCAGCTCCTGGCGGCTGGGATAGGTCAGCCAGCGGATGGTGAGCCTCACGCCGTCCTTCTCCCGGATGCCGTCGCCGTCACTGTCTACCCAGCCGGCGCTTTCCAGCAGGGCCTTGGCCCCTTCGGGGTCATAGGCTTCCGTCTGCACATGCTCGCCGCCGAAGGTGCTGAAACCGTCCGGGAAGGCCCCGTTGGCGGCAACGCCGTGGCCGTCCAGGAGGGTCTTTACAAAGCCTTCCTTGTTGATGCCCATGGCAATGGCCTTGCGGACGGCGGCATCCTGAATAATGGGGCTGGTCATGTTCATGGAGCCGAAGAAGGCCCGGGAGGTCTGGATGGAGGAGAACTGGTAGCCGCCGTTTTCAAAATTGGGGTAAGCCTCGTAGGCCATGCCGTAGGCAGCGTCAATGTCCCCGGCCTGTAGGGCGGCGGACAGGGTGTCGCCGTTACTAAGGGTGCGGATGGTCAGCTCGTCGAGCTTGGGGGTGCCGTCCCAGTAGTAGGTGTTGGGCACCAGGGACAGATGGTCGTCGGTGACCAGCTCCTTGACGGCATAGGGGCCGGTTCCGGCCACAATACCGGTTTCAAAATCCGAAGCCTCCACATCGATGATGCAGCCGTAGGGGTCGCCCAAGTAATTCATCAGGGCAGGATTCGGCTCACTGGTGGTAATGGTGAGCGTCTGGCCTTCGGCCTGAATATCCGTGATCTTGGTATCACCGGGAGCCCGGTCGTGATTTTCCAGCAGATGCTCCAGGCACTGCTTCACCGCCTGACCGTCCATGGCTCGACCGGAAGAGAACTTGACCCCATCCCGGAGAGTGACAGTCCAGCTGCAGTCGCCATCGTTCGTCCAGTCTGTTGCCAGCCAAGGCTCCAACTCCATGGAGTCCGTGTAGTGCACCAGGGTTTCACCGATGCCGTAGCGGATACAGGCCCAGCCGTTGTAGGTACGGTGAGGGTCAACGGTTTCCTCCCAGTTTTCGGAATTGAAGGTGGTATCGCCGATGACCATGGTTTTCTTGGCCGCAGGGGCAGCAGCCTGCGCCGTATTTCCCGTTTCTTCCGTGGAAGTGCTGTTGCCGCAGCCCGCCAGAAGAAGCAGGACAAGGCAGACGCTCAGAATCAGAGCAATCGCTTTTTTCATAAGAATACCTTCTTTCTATTTTATAGCACACTGTCAATCAGGCGCTTTGTATAATGATCTTGGGGGGCGCGGATCACTTCATCCGGTGTCCCTTCCTCTACGATATTTCCGTGGTACATCACCAGCACCCGGTCGGCGAATTGCTGCACCAGGGAAATGTCATGGCAGATAAATAGGATGGAGAGGTTCCGGCCCTGTTGACTGCGCAGCGCATTCAGCAGCTCGATGATCTCTTTCTGGACGGTCACATCCAGAGCGGAGGTGGCTTCGTCGCAGATCAGCAGTTTCGGTTCGATGGCCAGCGCCCGGGCAATGGCTGCCCGCTGGCACTGCCCGCCGCTGACCTGATGAGGATAACGGCTGGCGAATTCCGGAGAAAGGCCGCATTTTTTCAGCAGCTCCCCTACCCTTTCCCGGGTTTCCGTCCGGGAAACGCCGGCGTTGCGCAGGCTCTCCCCAATGCCATCCCCCAGGGTGCGGCGAGGATCGAAGGAGTCCGTCGGGGTCTGAAAAACCATCTGCATGGTTTTGTAAACCTGGCGCAGCTGCCTGCCCCGCAGATGGGTGATTTCCCGGCCATCCAGGAAAACGCTGCCGGAGGTGGCATCCAGAAGCCTGGCAATCAGGTTCACTGCCGTGGTCTTTCCGCTGCCGCTTTCGCCGATGATGGCCAGGCATTCCCCGGGAAACAATTCAAAGTCAATGCCATTGACGGCGGCAAAATCCGCCTGCCCCTGCCGGGAGAAGGTTTTTCTCAGATTTTCCACCCGTAAAATCGGTTCCATCCCATCACCTCCGTAGCCGGGGCACCGCGGCAAGCAAAGCCTTAGTATAGTCGGCACGGGGCTGGGACAGCACCTGCCGGGTGCTTCCGCACTCCACGCACCGGCCGTTTTCCAGCACCAAAACCCTGTCCGTCATGGCGCCGATGACGCCCAGATTGTGGGTGACAAGAACAATGGCCGTGCCGAAGGTTTCGCGAACCATCAGCATTTCCTCCACCACCTGCTTCTGAATGGTTACATCCAGGGCAGAGGTCGGCTCGTCGGCAAAAAGGACACTGGGGTTCAAAAGCATGGCGGCGGCAATGCCGATGCGCTGCTGCATACCGCCTGAGAGTTCAAAGGGATAGCTCTCCAGAATACGTTTCCCGTTGTCAAATCCCAGCTTGGAAAGCAGCTCCAATGCCTGGACTTCAAAATCCGCCTTCGTGATTTTCCCATGGGCCCGCATGGTCTCAAACAGCTGGGCGCCCACGGTACGGATAGGGCAGAAAGAGCTGCCCGCGTTCTGAAAAATATAGCCAAGCTCCGGGCCGCAGAGAGCGCGCATTTCCTTAGGCGGCAAATCCAGAAGGTTCCGCCCCTGATAGCGGATGCTGCCGCCGGTCACCCGACCCTCGCAGCCAAGTAAGCCCATAGCTGCCTTGATTAGGGTGGATTTGCCGCTGCCGCTTTCACCCACGATTCCCAGAATTTCCCCGGAATGAAGCGAAAAGCTCACATCCCGGATAACCGGCTGTCCCAGATAGGAAATGTCCACATGATTGTATTGCAATAGTGCTTCCATCGGTTACCTCCGGCTTTTGGGGTCTGCATAGTCCCGGATGGTGTCCCCCAGGAGATTGAAAATCATGACCGAAAGGAAAATGGCGATGCCTGGGCTGAAAGTGATCCAGGGGGAGGTGGTCATCAGGCTCCGGGTGTCGCTCATCATACTGCCCCACTCCGGGATGGGCGGCTTGGCGCCCAGACCCAGAAAACTCAGCGCCGCCAGCTCCATCATCATGGTGCCAATGTCCAACACGGAAGTGACCAAAATTGGCCCCAGAATGTTGGGGAGAATGTGCTTCCAAATGATTTTTCCTGTACCGCTGCCGGAAAGCCGCACGGCCTTCATCCACTGGGTTTCCTTTTGGGAAAGCGTCTGGCTTCGGGCAATTCTTGCGTACTTGGGCCAGGAAATGGCCGCCAGAGCAATCATGGCGTTTTGCAGACCGCCGCCCAGAGTTCCTGCCACCGCCAGGGCAAACACCAGCCCGGGAAACGCCAGAAACACATCCGATACGCGCATGAGCACCGTGTCCGTCATGCCGCCAACCCAGCCGCAGAGAACCCCCACGGCGGTGCCCAGAATGGCGGTCACCGTCACCAGCAGCAGCGTCGAAAAAATACTTGCCCGGCTGCCCGCGATGACCCGGGACAGCATATCCCGACCGTACCGGTCGGTTCCCAAAAGATGCTCTGCGCTGGGGGCCTGCTTGGCAATGGTCAAATCCTGCAAATAGGGGTCATAGGGGGTCAAACGCTCCGAAAAGAAGGAGCAGAGGATCAAAGCAGCCGCAAGTACGCCGAAAATAAGCAAGCGGGCTCTTGCACCGTTATTTCTTGACTTCATCCTTCCTGCACCCCCAATCGGATTCTGGGGTCAAGGACGTGATACAGAATATCCGTAATCAAATTGACCAGCACATATATGATGGCCATCCAGACCACATAGGCCTGAATCATAGGGTAATCCCGCATGGTGATGGCATCCACCGCCAGCTTTCCCACCCCGTCCCACATGAAAATGCTCTCAATGATGGCAGTGCCGCCCAGGAGGCTGCCGATAGACAGTGCCAAAAGAGTGATAATGGTCAGCATGGAGGACTTGAGAACACTTTTCCATAGGGTCACGCTTTCCCGAACGCCTCTGGCCTTGGCTCCCAGCACATAATCCTTATTCAGTTCCTCCAGCACCGTAGCCCGCACCTGCCGCATGTACTTGGCAGACATGGCGATGGCCAGGGTCAGGGTGGGCAGAATGGCGCTTTGCACCGTTGTGCCGTTGGAAATCACCGGCAGCAGCTTCCATTTGATAGAAAACAGCTGCATCAGCAGCAGCGCCACGAAAAAGTTTGGCAGGCTATTTCCCAGAAAGCTGAAAAAACGCAGGAAATAGTCCAAAAACCGGTCATGCTTCACCGCCGCCCAGATGCCCAAAGGGATGGAGATGACCACCGTTGCGATAATCGACAACACCGTCAGCAGCAAGGTCGCCGGGAGCTTACTGACAAAGGTATCGAATACATTTTTCCCGGAGACGTAGCTGATGCCCATGTCTCCGGTCAGAAGGCCTTTCAGCCAGGAACCATACTGAACAAGAAAAGGCTGATCCAATCCAAGTTCTGCCCGTTTAGCATCGATGATCTCCTGGGCAACCGCTCCTTTGTCCCCGTACAGTTCGATGATGGCATCGCTTCCGGCGGCACGCATCATGGCAAAGGACAGAAAGGTAATGCCCAGCAGAACGGGAATCAACTGGACAACACGCTTTCCGATATATTTTTTCAAGCTAACAGCTCCTTCACTGCCGCCTTCCGACCCTCGATCAGGAACATGGGCGTGGAGGCGTTGTTGATCCGCTCTTCCCTTGTCCAGACCTGCCGCCAGATTTCCTCATCGGCGCTGGCCTGGATTCCCAGATTCCGAAGAACGGACAAATCCCAGCCGGGACGGCAGACCAGGGACAGGGGCGTTTTTCTCGCGATTGCCTCCATGGCATCCACGTCCGTTCCGGCAGTCTCGTCCCGGACATCGGAAACAGACAGAATCTGCCGATCCTCGCTGTGGGCCTGCTTTGCTTCCTCGTCCCACAGATAGCGGTACCAGTTGGCATCGAAATTCAGCAGCAGTCCTCCGGGAGCCAGCACCCGGGTCCAGTGACTGTAGGCCTTCGCCGGGTTAGGCAGGTTCCAGGTCACATTCCGGGTGACCACCACATCAAAGCTGCGATCCGCAAAGGATAGCTCCTCCGCGTTCATCTGCCGGAACCGGATTTTATCCGCCAAGGCTCCGGCGTTCCGCCGGGCCTCCGCCAGCATGGAGGCCGTATAATCCACCGCCGTCACCTGGTAGCCCATGCCCGCCAGCACGATGGCGAAAAAGCCCGGGCCGGTGCCCACATCCAGAATACGCAGGCTCTCCGGGGCTCTGCCCGGGAACCGGGCGGCGATTCTTCGGGAAATGGTATAGCCCCAGACCCGCTTCTGGTCGGTGGCCAGCTCCTCCTGATTGACACCGGAATAACCGGAGGCCCGGTTCGTCCAGTAGTGGATATTCTCTTCCTCGTAGGATGCAAACTGTCTCATATATGACGCTCCTGATGGGAAAAGGCCGCGCTTTCTCCCAAAAGTGCGGCCTTTCCAATGAAATTTGTAGAATTCTGGGAGTTTGCGTATGTTCTTGCCCTCAGGATACCATATTCCGGCGGCCTCCGGAAGCCCCCCGGGGGGTTGTTTTTTCCGCGAAAAGCGAAATTATTTTCTTGCGCAGATACCGAACATGGGAGCGTGGCACAGATCCAGCTCCCCCAGAATCCGGCGTCCCACTGCCTTGTCCACCCGGCAGCTGGAAAAACCCGCCGCCTTCAGCACCGCCGCGTCCCATTCCGGTCTTGCCTGGCCCACATCCATGGCCAGCGTGATGTCGTCATTTTCCTGCCGGAGGGCATCGGTCATCCCCACATGGCCGTAGGGGCTGTCCGGGGCCACGGAGCAGTTCTGATCGCTTTCACTGCGAACGTTTTCTGCGTAATCCGCGTCGAAATTCAGGAGCACGCCCCCCTTTTTCAGCACCCGGAACCACTCCCGGTAGGCCTTCTCCGGCTCCGGCAGCGTCCAGGTCAGATTCCGGCTGAGCACCATGTCAAAGGTTTCATCCTCATAGCTGAGAGCCTGGGCATCCATTTCCCGGAAAGGAATGGAAAGACCCTCCTGGGCCGCCTGGGCCCGGGCTTCCGCCAGCATGGCGGGAGTCAGGTCGATTCCCTCCACCTGCTGGCCCTGCCGGGCAAGCAGAATGGCAAAAAAGCCGGTTCCGGTACCCACGTCCAGAATCCGCAGCTGCCTTCCGGCAGGAAGGTGCCCTTCAATCTCCCGAAGCCACCGATTTCCCATTTCGTTATCCAGCTCATTTTTCCGCACCGCTCCAAAATCATGAGAGCGTTTTGTCCAGTAGTTTTTCACCCGTTGTTCGATTTCCAAATGCTTCACCCTTCTTCGGCTGTTTGCCCCCAGTATAGCAAATTTCGGCTTCTCCCGGAAGCCCCCCGGGGGGATAATACTATTTCTTAATAAAATGATTCCATCATTTTACTTAAGCCGTTTCGCGGCAGACCGCCTGGGCGGCGGTAAGAAATGTATTGACTTCGTTTTTTAGCGGCA
>OLHA01001719.1_pt1 | contig 11307 bp, 14 predicted proteins | sample 1605961 | NCBI WGS metagenome assembly OLHA01 (sample SAMN03283288) | human gut metagenome | biome: human-associated habitat; material: feces | host: Homo sapiens | place: Peru | collected 2012
ATGTGAAAGAAGCCGTAAAGAACAATACCGGTTCGGATTTGGATTGCCTTGGTGCACCAAAGCGAGTGTTCTTACAGGATCTGGTATCCTGTAAGAACACTCGCTTTTTTCTATTCATTTTGCGCCGGTTTCGTGGTTTCTACTGAACCGATTATGGACTCAAAGTAGCGGTTGCCAAAGCCTCGGCTTTTAGTATGACTTATGATAGAGTTCGTAGCCGATTTCCCGCAGGAGCAGGGGCATCTGGCGGATTTCCCGGCGGATAAAGTCCCGGGTATCCTCGGTCAATTCCTCATAGGGCACCAGCTCACTGGAATGCTTCAGCTCCGGGTCGGTATCACCGACTTGCCAGCCGTCCATGTACTTGTCGTTCATCCAGCGGTCATGCTCCACTTTGGACAGCTCCTCCAAATCGGGGCCGTAGAGTTCGGTCACTGCGTCGGCGGAGTTGGGGACAATGGGACGGATGCCATACATCTGCTTAGAACAGCCCCAATATCTTCATGGATATAGATAGACCTGTCCGCAATCTCTCTTGGGGAAAAAGCACGTTCATTATTTATGCAGGCATAAGTCGCCTTCGGATTTTCCACGGTGTATCTCCAGAAAGGATACTTGATGATGCCCGGGGTGTTGTTGCCCACGCCCAGCTCCAGAAGCAGCACCTTGCCCCCCTTGTGCCACCGCAGGAAATCCGCATACCGCTCGGAGGCGGCGTACCATCCCCGGTCCTGCACGAAGGTATCGTCGCACCGGAGGTTCATGGTCATGGGTGCGCCGCACACCGGGCAATGAGGAATCAGCTCTGTTGGAATTTTCATATCCTGCTGCTGGGCAAGCATCTGCCGGACTTCCGCCTCATTGTCATAGGTTCTGTTGTGGCAGGCTTTGGAACACTGCCACAGGCCATAGTCTCCCTGCGTGTAGAACAGACGGCGTTTGTCAAAGCCCCCACGCTGGAACTGGTGGTCAACGTTGGTGGTCATCACAAAATAATCCTTGTCCTTCACCAGTGCCAGCAGCTCCCGATAAACGGGAAGCGGGGCATCCACATAGCGGTTATAGAAAATGTGACGGCTCCACCAGGCCCAGTATTCCTCCAGCGTGTCATAGGAATAAAATCCCCCGGAGTACATATCGGAGATGCCGTATTTCCGGTAAAAATCGGAGAAGTACCGTTCAAACCGTTCCCCGCTGTAGGTGAGGCCGGCAGAGGTGGATAACCCTGCCCCGGCTCCGATTAAGACAGCATCCGCCGTATCCAGCGCTTCCTGCAGCCGCTCAACGGAGCAGCTTCCGGTAGATTGCTTCATCCCACTCTTTGAAAACATTGAATACCACCTCAATTTTGCTTCCGGTCTCTGCCTTGTATTTTCGTACCGTGTCCACGGCAATCTCCGCCGCTTTCTCATTGGGAAACATAAATACGCCTGTGGAAATGCAGCAGAAGGCCAGGCTCCCCATTCCGTTTTCATCCGCCAGTTTCAGACAGGAACGGTAGCAGGATTCCAGCAGAGCGCAATGCTCCCGGGTCAGTTCTCCCCGCACGATGGGACCGACGGTGTGGATCACATAGTCACAGGGAAGATTGTAGGCCGGTGTGATCTTGGCCTGTCCGGTGGGCTCTTCATAGCCTTGCTGTGCCATCATCTCCGCACACTTCAAGCGAAGCTGCACCCCCGCGTAGGTGTGGATGCAGTTGTCAATGCAGTTGTGACAGGGCTGGTAGCAGCCGGTCATACCGCTGTTGGCTGCATTGACAATGGCTCCGCATTCCAGGGTGGTAATGTCTCCCCGCCAGAGATAGATTCCCTCCTGAACCGGGCGCAGATCAGACAGCCGGGTAATTGTCTTTGCTGCCAGTTCCTCATGGAGGTAAGCATTCTGCACTTTCAAAAATTCCCGGCTAATGGCTGCCGGATGGCGCACATTCATAAGTGAGCGCAGCAGCACCTTCTGGCGTTCGGCATCCCTGGGAATCTCCTGCGGCTTGCAGGAAGGACGCTCCCGCAGCAATTCCTCAATCAAAAATCTTCTTCGCTCTTCCTGATTCATGGTGTTACCCCCGTATCATCCATTGTGCCCTCCCAAAAGCAAAGCGGCAGAGGCCACGCTGCTGCCGCTTTGCGTGGCCTCCACGATTTAATCAGAACTTCCCGTTATTGTTGGCCCAGGTGGACTGATCTGCGATGGTTTCCATCACGTCCCAATGCTCGGCAATCTTGCCGTTTTCCACACGCCACAGGTCATAGTAGGCAGTAGGAGCACCGCCGAAGGTTCCTTCGCTGACTGCCAGGACGAAGTCACCCTGTGCCAGAACCTGATGCACGGTGGTGTAGATCATCTGGATACCCTGCTGGGCAAGAGCAGCCAGTGCCGCACCGAGGCCGGACAGGCCGTCGGCAATGCCGGTATTGTGCTGGATGTAGGTGTCGCCGTCAAAGAAATCGGGGGTCTTTTCCGGGTGGTTGCCCTGCATCACATCGTACAGGAAGCTCTCAACCAGCTTGCGGTTTTCCTCGGTCTTGTCCAGATCGGTGACTTCCATCGTGCCGTCGGTCTGGGTGTGACCGGAAGGATTGGGAGCAGCCAATGCAGCCAGATTGTCCCAATGCTCCGCAATCAGACCGTTTTCATCAAAGCGGAAGATGTCAAAGGCCACCTGATCGCCAGCCCCGGCAAAGTTATAGACGGTCTGGAGGAACACCTTGTCGCCATCGGAAAAGGCCCGGATGTTCTTCACTGTGGTCTTCACCGGCGCGGAGGCCAGATAGGCAACAGAGCCAACAAAGGCATCCCGTCCGGTACCGTAGGCCAGATTGTGCTGGATGTAGCCCTCTGCCAGCAGGCTCTTAGCGGTTTCGGTATCGCCGGTGGCGAAGGTGTTGATGAGTTCGAGAGCTTTCTGAGTGTTTGTCATTTTAGGTTCCTCCTTGGTATTGTCATGGCTGCTGCCGAATAATTTCTTGAAAATATTCATGTTCTGGTTCTCCTTTTGCTTCGTGCCTGGGATCGGCCGTTCTCCCCGGCTCTTGACTGTATTATAATGCCGCAAGTTTCCACTGTAAAGTAAGCACAATATTGTGCTGTAGTTACTAAATGGAAACTATTGACATTCCGGCAGCAGGTGCTCTATAATGAAGGAAAAATCCGGCTTGCAAAGGAGACATTTTCTATGAGCGAAGAAAAGAAAGAGCTTCCGGTCTGCCCTGTGGAGACCACCCTCATGCTGATTGGGGATAAGTGGAAGGTGCTGATTCTGCGGGACTTACTCCCCGGAACGAAACGCTTTGGCGAACTGAAAAAGTCCATCGGGCATGTCTCCCAGAAGGTGCTGACCGCCCAGCTTCGGGATATGGAGGAAAGCGGGCTGCTGACCCGCAAGGTTTATGCCGAGGTGCCGCCCCGGGTGGAATACACGCTGACGGACTTGGGATATAGCTTGAAGCCCGTTCTGGATTCCCTATGGAATTGGGGCGAGGAATACAAATCCTCCCACCCATAAAGCAGTTGGCAGGAAATGTCGCGCCAAAACACAGCCCCCGTCTGAATTCCAAGATTCAGACAGGGGCTGTGGATTTACTCTTTTTCCGCAGTGGTCCGATTGCAAAATACGGCCACCCGTTCCTGGCCGTCCCTGGTGCAGGTGTAGAGGACCAGGTCGTAGTCGCTGTTTTGCACCGCCTCCACGTCCTTGGGGCTCAGCGTCTCGATCATTTCCGCCCGGTAGGTGTTGACGATCCCCGCCATATCCGTAAACGTAACGGTATTGCCCAGGGACATCTCTTTCAGCCGGCCAAAATGGCTTTCAAAATTGTGGGCGGCAATCACCAGGTCATCCGTGCGGGAGGAGCCGAACTGGCGGCAGGGGGCGATTTCCAGCCTGGTGTAGTCCCAGTCGGACATGACCGGCAGCTTCAGCCCCAGGGCCGGGATCTCCACATAGCCCACATATCCGTAGCCCTCCAGCATAGCCACCGGCATTTCCGGGTCAAGGGCTTCCGTGGCTGTGGGTTCCGTCCCGTTTTCCTCCCCGGTTGGCCGGGTTTCCTGTCCCCGGGGCCGGGTTTTTTCCTGCTCAGCCGCCGCCTGGGAGGAGATGGCCGCCTCTACGCCCGCCAGCAGGGTCTCGGCTTCCCGTCCGGCTCGCGCGTCCGCATAGCGGTTATGCAGCAGCAGGACCAGCGCCGACAGGATCAGCGCCGCTCCCACTGCCACAATGGCAATGCCTGCTTTTTTAGTCACGGTTTTGCTTCTTTTTCTTCACCAGCATTGCCCCGCCGAGAGCCACAAGGGCAAGTCCCAGGCCGCCCAGCACCCAGATGGGCCAGGTAAGCTGGCCGGTCTGGATCAGGCTGCGGGTGTTGGTGATGGTCACAACGCCGTCCTTGACACGGTAGGAGGGGACATAGCCCTTGGCAATGTTGGTTTCAATGACCTGCCAGTTGCCGTAGGCGGTGGGGTCCACCCAGGAGTGTGTCCAGTTGTTCCAGTCCCCAAGGCGCACGGTATCGTAGACCTGATCGCCCTTATACAGGGTCACAGTCACCGATGTGGGGCGCTTCTTCCCGCCGTCCCCGCTCCACACCTTGTGGACCGTGATATCCAGCGGAGTGTCCGATGGCCCAGGGGGCGTATCCTGCCGGGTGTTGGTAATGGTGGTGGCTGTGCCCACCGTGTCGTAGGTGACGGTATACCCCTCCGGGACGGCGGCCTCTTCTACCGTCCATGTATGCCCAGCCTGGAGGCCGTCAAAGGTGTAGGCCCAGCCGTTTTCCGCATTCAGCACCTGGGCTTTTTCCGCCTTGCCGTCCTTCAGCAGATTCACGGTGACGCTGTCGTCCTTATGGTTTTCGTTGCCGTCGGACCAAACCTTCCGGACGGAAAGCAGATTTTCATTGTAGGCCTCCACGTGGAAGATCCAGTCCACCTCCCCCACCCGGTTGGCAAACCGGTTATCCAGGGCAAGGGGGACACTCAGCTGGACCTTCAATGTGGCAGACTGGCCGGTGCGGAAAACCCCCAGGAGCTTGTTGCTCTTCAGGCCGTCCAGCTCATGGGGGGAGGCTTCATAGATCAGCTCCGTGCCATTCCAGACCTTCATAGAAAGCTGGGAAAGGAATTCCGTCATAGTGGCCAGGGTCTCCCCCTCCGCCACCTTGGGGCTGAGGGGATTGGCGGTCTCACTGTGGGCCTCGGCCCGCATATAGAGGTTTACAAAGTCGCAGTCTGTGGCAGCGTTGGTGAAGGTAACGGTCTCCGTCACCGCATCGCCGGGCATCAGATTTTTGAAATTGCCGAACAGGTCGGTTTCCGTGTACTCGCTGCCGGGCCGGAAGTCAAAGCCCTTCGAGAAGCCCTGAAAGGTAATGGAGGGGGAGTCGGCAAAGGCCCTGGTGGCAAGGCTCATGGCCATGAGCATCAGTAGAATCAGCGAGCAAATCGCTTTGCATGACTTTTTCATATCGCCGTCCCCTTTATTGCACGGTCAGCACGCTGTCGCTGACTCTAACGCTCCAAGCATCCTCCGCCGCCTCTGCCGGGGTGCTCTGGATGGCCTCGGCCACAACTTCAACGGAAAGGGTGTACTCCGGATCCTCCGGGCAGGAAACGCTGCAAGTCAGCAGGCTGGGCGTTTCGCCCCCGGGGGCCACAGGGTAAGGATAGTAGAAGTATCCGTCCCCGCCCTCCGTCCATGCGTCCTGGTTTTCTACCTCACAGCTGTAGCCCTCCGGCGCGGCAGCCGCGATGTTCCCATTCACGTCCAGCCAGTTGACGGCGTAGCTCGCCCGGATGTAGGCCTGGGCTGTGCCGGTGTTTTGAACTCCCAGGGCGTTGCCGCTCTGGGTCACCTGGCAGGAAACCTGGGCATAGGCAAAGTCCTCCACCACCGGCCCCGTTTTGGTCACAAGGAACGCGGCAGTAGAGCCGACTGCCGTAGTGATGAGCAGAAGGACGGCGATCAGCAGGACTGCCGTCCTGTATACCCGGGCCGCGGGCCCCCGGCCTTTTTCCTGTGGGTCCTGATACATAGCTGCCGCCCCCTTTCTCAGCTGCCAAAGGTGAATTTCTGATATGCTTCGCCGGTCAGCCACCCGTGGCTGCTCCGGGTGACCGTGATGTCCACGCGGTTACTCTCCCCGGCCTCCAGGGTGACGCTTTGGGAGACCTCACCATCTGAGACGGTGTATGCCCCGGCCCCAAGGCCGCTGAGGGTCACGGAGTCGCTGCCCTGGACCACAATGCGCTTGCAATAGCCCTCCGGGCCGGTCAGATTCAGGACAGCATTCCCCTGATCTTCTCCCGAAACCTGCACAGAAACGGTCAGGCTGGCTCCATCGCTTTCCCCTTGCTCTTCCTCTTCCTCCGGCCCCTCCGGGGCCTCATACATCGGGCAGGTTTCATCGTGGGGGCCGTCCTCATGGCCGCAGGTGCAGCTCTTTGCCGGCTCTGTAGGAATCACATCAGGCGGGACATACAGGGGGCATTCCACTCCGTGGGGCTGGCCCTGGGCCGCGCCGCAGGTGCAAGTATTCTGCTCCCCGGTGTTCCCAGGCTCGTCCGGCTGGGATGGGTCTGCGCTCTGGTCCGGCCCAGAGGACCCAGAGGAGTCCCCGCCTTGGTCCGCTCCAGAGGGTGCAGAGGAGTCCACGCTCTGGTTCGGCCCGGAAGGCACAGGGGAGTCCACGCTCTGGTCCGGCCCGGAGGGCACAGGAGGGTCCTCGCTTTGGGCCGCCCCAGAGGGCTCAGGAGGGTCCTCGCTTTGGTTCGCCCCAGAGGAGTCAGGATCTCCCGCACCCTCCGGGGAAGTGCCTTTTTCTTCGTTCTCAGGCATGAGGTTCCTATCGCCGCTGTCGGCAGCCTGGTCGGCGTAGACGGCCACCGTGCCGGGAAGCGTCATGCTGACGAGCAGAGTGAGGCTGATCAGCAGAACGATCACTTTTTTGCTCTTCATAGGCGCTTATCCTCCTTATGCTTTTGGCCAGCCCTGGGCATCCATGACGCTAGCGCCATTGTTGGCGGTCTGCACCGCCTGGGCAGAAACGTCTACGGTTGCCGTTGCGTTCTGGTATTCGTTGCCCATGTCGGCCTTGAAGGTCACGGCGGTAAAAATCGGCGCGGTGACCTCCCCGGGCTTCAATGCCTTGGTATAGTAATAGTAGCCGTCCTTCTCCGTCCAGTCGGCAGTGTTGCGGGTCAGCTCCACCAGCCCGGCATCCGCCGTGCCTTGGCCCTGCAGCCGGATGTTCTTTTCCACCTTCACCCGGACCCAGGCCTCAGCCCCGCCGGTATTCCTGACCTCCGCGATTTTGGTAACGGTGGTATTGGGCATCACACCGGCCAGGTCCTGAAAGGGCCTGGTTTTTTCCGCATCCGCCCACTCCTGCACCGTGATGTCGATCCCGCCGGTGGTGATCACATTGTGCGCCTTGTCCTCCGCGGTGAAGTAGGCGAGGGTTCCGGCGGCAAGGGTGGAGAGGCAGATGGCCAGCACCGACAGAATCAAAAGTTTTCGCTTCATTGTCCTTGCTCCTCTCTAGCCGTTATCAGAAAAATCCCGGTCCGGGATAGCATGAGAATACACCGGTCCTGACAGACCATATGAGAACATCCGGCAAAGTGGCCGGGTGCTCTCATACGGCCTGCGCCCCGAAGGGCGCAGACCATGGGGAAGGAATGATTGATTCTGGTTACTTGAACGCGGCCCAGGCTTCGGCAGCGTTGGCAAAGCCCTCGGCCTGGATGGCATCGGCCTCCACCAGAACGTTCAGGGTCAAGGCACCGTCCGTTCCAGTGGTGATGGCACCGGCATCGACAGCCTTCTGGATATCGGCGGCGGTGGCATCCTTGTGGATGCCGATGTTGTTCCAGACGTTCCACTCGGTCATCTTACCGGCGGCCAGAGGCTTAACGCGGACAAAGGTATACACATCGTAGGTTACACCGTCCCTGGTAACCGCCGCCTTTTTGATGTAAGGCTCATTGTTTTGGCCGCCACTCTTGGTGTTGACGAACTCGCCGCTAAGCATGGAGGTGCTGCACCATATGTTGGTGATCACGCCGCCGTTATGCACGTTAACATAGTCATTGTTGGCCGCAGTGGGGAGCATCACACGGATACGGATGTAGGCATCGTTGGCACCGGTGTTGATCACATAGGGGCTCTTGGCAACACGGCGGCCAGGGACCATGTTCTGGCCCTTTACAGCCAGATATTCTTCCTGATAGGTTTCAGCATCAGTCCGGATCTGCTCATCGGTGAAAGCCTTTACGCCGTTGGTAACATACTCCATGCCGCTGGCGGTCTGGTCAGGTGCCGGAATAGTGGCATCACCGGTTCCGCCGGAGCCGGTGCGGTGGAACTTGGACTCGATCAGGTCGATCTTCACATTGCCCACGGTGAAGGTATTAGTTGCCGTCTTCGTGTCCGTAAAGTAGGCCAGAGACGCGCCTACGATGGCGATGGCTAAGAGAGCCACACACAGGAAAATTGCCGTGATTTTCTTCTTCATAATGCACCATACTCCTTATTCATATTCGCGATCGGTTTCGTATTTGCGTACAGGTGGATATTCAGGGTGTGGCAGTATCGATCCTTGCCCAGGCATCTGCCGCCGTGTCAATACCTTCCCTTTGAACCGCGTAGGCTGTGAAGGTCAGGGTGGGCTCGTCTGTGATGTTCTGGATGTCCGCCTTTGTCAGCGTCTCGCTGACGGTGATTTTGTCGCCCTTCAGGACAGAGAAGACACTGTCAGCCGTGGCCCCGTTGACCTGGCGATAGTAGACATTCTCCGGGATTGGGGAGCCATTCCCCTTTGTCCAGCCCTCAGCAATGGCATATGTAACCTTGTCTGGCACAAATGTACCGGTTTGCTCTACCTTGACGAACAGCCAGCAGTCCACAGAGTCGGCCTGGACCGTCACCTTCAGGTCTTTCGGTATGTCCACGCCGGGGATGATCTTGATCTGCTCTTGGTGGTCCGTCTCTGTCAGGGTGATGTTGATATCTCCGAAGGTGAACGTGCTGGCAATGGGGTCGCTCTTGGCTGCCAGCCAGGCAGCCGTCCCGCCCACTGCCCAGTAGGCCGCCAGCACCAGCGTCAGCGCCAGCATGGCGGTGAAGGCTTTGCCGCCTGGGCCCCGGCGGCAGTGCTTCCCCTGATACTTCATGCTCCTTCCCTCCTTTCCCCGTCCTCTGCCTCGGCCTTCTTCTTTTTGTCCGGGTCCTCCGAGAAGACATCCGGGAGGAACACCAGCAGCAGGAGCACCGCCCCGGCGGAGATGGCTACATACCTGCCGGGGGGATGCTGGATATAGTCCGCCACATAGCCCAGATATGGGATGGAGAACACCGGCCTGCCGATCACATTTTTATAGTGCACCAGTCCGCCGTCCTCGGCATCGTTGGCATCGCCCTTGGTGCGGAAGCGGATCACCGTAGGATCCTCCTCGTCCGGGACAATGCCCACCACACGGTGGGTCGCCACAGTGGTCTCATTCATCATGAAGGTGATGGGCTGCCCCTCCTGGATGGTATAGGGGTCCACCTTTTTGACATAGATCAGGGAGCCGGTACGGTAGGTCGGCTCCATAGAGCCGGACAGCACCACAAATACCTGTAGTCCCACCACCCGGGCCCCTACCAGCAGAAGCGCCAGGAGCACCACCAGCGCAACCAGGATGCTGCTGACCACATTCCAGATTTTCTTGATCGGTCCGCTCATATCGCCTTATCCGCTCCCCTTTCTCTGGCCGTAATCCTTGCGTTGCCGCAAAATAGGCTCATCACGTTTCGTGTGGTTTCGTCCCAAACGTTACATTCGTATTATAACATGAGATTTTTCGGATTGCAAGATTTTTTTGTTGATTTGGCTGTAGAAATTTTAGGAGGGTCTGTCTCAATAAGGCAACCTGCCCAAACAGAAAAACGCCATTGGGAACCAGTCCGGGGACCGGTTCCCAATGACATCTTCTTAGCTATTTTGACCCATCTGCGTCCTTGCGCCCCTTCCCAGAAAGGTGGGGCTGAGCGTCAGCCCATATTGGCGGCCAGGACCTGGTCGATGCGCTCTTGCAGGGTCTGTGCCTGCCGCTTGTCCGTGATGGCCCCTACGATGGGGTCTCCTACAATGTTGCCGCTGCGGTCAACCACATAGGTGGTGGGGTAGGCAAAGATATTGGCAGTGAACTTTCCCGCCTCGCTGTCGGAAGGGAAATATACATTCTGATAGGTCACGCCCTTCTTGGCCAGTATATCCTTCGCCTCAGAGATCGCCCCTTCGTCGCCGTCCAGGGTGAAGGCGTTGACGCCGATGAGGGCACCGCCCTTCTGAGCAAGCTCCTGATTCAGCCCATCCAGCTCGGCAAGCTCGCCTACGCAGGGATTGCAGGTGGTGAACCAGAAATTCACCACGGTGACGGCGTTGCCGGAGAACAGCTCCTGGCTGGTTACCTCGTTGCCCTCCAGGTCCTTGCCCTCAAAGGCGGGGAACTTCTGGCCGCTGCCGGAGGGTGCGGCCATGTCGCTGCCTCCGGGCATGCTCGTGACATCATCCCCAGGCTCCTGCGCTACATCGGGGAATTTTTCCTCCAGGGCGGTGAGCTTGTTTTCAATGTCGCTGATTTTTTTCGCCTCGCCCCGAAGGAGCTCCAGCTCCTCCGCCGTAAACTGGTCCTGAATGGATTCGATGGTGCTGAGCAGGAAATCCCCGTAGTTTTTGCCATCCTCCAGCATAGCCATTCCCTTGTCCGCCGCCAGGAAAACCTTCTCCCAAAGGGCTGTATTCTCCGAGAAAATGGCATTTTCCCGGTCCATCAGGTCACTGTACACTTTGGCCGCCTCCTGGGCATTCTTCGGCTCGCCGCTGGCCCCTGTGCCGCCGTCCTCCCCGCCGCAGGCGGCCAGAGACAGGGCCATGAGCGCCAGAAGCATCAGGGCCAGGAATTTGCTTGCAAAATTTCTCTTATTCATGGTTTTGTTTCTCCTTATGGGTGTTGTCATTTCGCGGCGGCCGGTCTGCCGCCTTCCGTTTGTCTTTGCCCTCTCCGAAGCCGTAGCGGAAGCGCACCGCATTCGTGGGGCAAGCCTGTACGCACATCCCGCAGCGGATGCACTCGGTTAGGAAAAGCGGAACCTGGAAGACCCCACCACCGCCTGAAACGCCCCAATGGGACAGGCCCCGGAGGCCGCCGGGCAGGAATAGCAATTCAGCCCCGGCACACAGACGATTTTTCCCTTACCCTGGTACAGACTACCCTTGAGAAAATTCGGCAGGTGCAGGTTGGTCAGCAGGGTCGCCGCCGCCT
>OLHA01001720.1_pt1 | contig 11305 bp, 9 predicted proteins | sample 1605961 | NCBI WGS metagenome assembly OLHA01 (sample SAMN03283288) | human gut metagenome | biome: human-associated habitat; material: feces | host: Homo sapiens | place: Peru | collected 2012
TAAAGCGTCATGATGTATTACATAACCGTTACCGCATTTGAGACACTTAGGCTACGCCAGAGGAAATCATATGTATTAACAAATCTATAATCTATGTCTCCTTCATAAACAGTGGCATCTAAGCTTGGCTCAGCATAACTTACCATCATTGAATGGTTATATCTTAATGAAGATTTTAAATTAGCTCTCATGGCAGCTCTATATAGTATAGTAGAAATATTACATACTCCACCACCATATTCTTGTACTACTTCACCAGCTACATAAGCTCCAGCTTGTTGATAACCATTTTCTGGTGTAGTTTGTCCTATTGCTTTATTATAACTAAATTCTTCACCTGGCATTAAAAGCGTTCCATTAACTGAATTTGTAGCTATCTTCATATTGTTAACTCTACCAGTTGCGTTATTCACATAACTGCCTGAAAAACTTGATACTACACCATTAATTTTTTGTAATTCTGCTGCTGTAACCCTTGGTACATTTTCCTCAAGTTCAATAACAATAGCTTTTCCTGTAAAATTATCTGGAGAAATACTTTCTTTTATTTTATTAACTAATGCATCCACATCTATCTTCTTTCCAACAGTTTCATTAGAAATTGATATAGCACCTGCACTAATATTTATAGTAGCATCCTTTGGTTCAATCTTTACTGAATTATTTATTTCATTGGCAAATTCAATAATTTTACTTTCGTCATAAACCAATACTGTTTTCATTTGATGATTTACTCCATTTTTAATCATTGAATTTTTTTCAAATAACCCTTCACCTTTTCCATAAGCTAATGCTTCCTTAACAATACCATCAACATCTATTGATGAATCTATGTCATTATAGCTTAATTGAAAATTCTGCTCTCCTACCATAACATCTATTACTTTATTACCTTTTTTATATTTAGTAATTCTTGCTCCATATTTAACTGAAATAGTAATATAGAAATTCTTTGTTTTATCAGTCTTATATAAATATACTTCTAAACCATTATCTAGTTTTTCTGTATATATTTTTTCATCTACTTTTTTGAATGTTTTTACTATCATTAGTTATCCCCCTTTAATAAGTAAATAGTACTTAATGATATCTTTTCATTTAGTTTGATTACTTCGTCTATTGTTACAGCATTTATATTCTCTCTTAGTGTTTCTATATCTTCTAAAGTATCAAATTCTCTTTGATAATAAAGATTTATTTGAGAAGTTAAATCATCATAGAAGTTATTTAAGTATGTATTTATTGTTTTTTTAGCTGAATCAAATAGTCTTTCTAATACTTTTTTGTCTTTCATAGATTCTACGCATTCTTTTATTAATTCTACTGATTTTTCATAATTTACTTTATTTATACCAGCATATATAGTTAGAGATGGATTATATTTTGAATAATATGAACCAATTGAGTAACATAATGAATGTTCTTCTCTTACTACATTAAATAGTATAGAATCATTCATAGTACCTAACACAGTATTATAAACTCTAAGTACATGATTTAATTCATGAGTAGTTAAGTTTTTTAATCTATATCCAATATAAAGTTTTGATTGATTAAATGGAAGAGAATCTACTTTTTCATTTACTTCACTACTATAATTATGTTTAATGTACATTTCTAGTTTATTATTATTGCCTTTAACATTCTTAAATTTCTTATTTATAATATCTTTAACTCTATCATCAAGTTCTCCATATACTGCGATATCTATTTTATAGTCACCATTAAATAATTTAGTATATTCTTTATATAAATCTTTTTCAGTTATCTTTTCTAAATCTTTTAGAGTAGGAATACTACTATAAGCTGTTTCTGTTCCTTTATACATTAATGCTGAATACTCTATTCTAGCATATAGATTTGGTTTGTCTTTTACAGATAATACACTACTTATTGCATCTTTTTTTGTTATATTGAAATAATTAGGTTCGAATGCATTATCTTTTACATTAGGATTAAATAGTATTTCACATAAGAAATCTATTGATTTTTCTAAATAGTCATTATCTGTATATTTAGGATTTAAAAAATCAAGTGAGAATACATATGATTCAGTTTTTCCTGATATTCCGAATGATGCGCTTACTGAAGCACCATAAAGTTCTTCTCCAATTATTGCCATTTTATTTTTAGTATTATATTTTTTTGAAGTATAAACCATATTCTTACATAATAAATTACCAAATGGTATATCATTTTTATCAAATTTTTTTGTTAAGAATACCACTATATTCATTGATTTAAATCTATCTGTATTTATTAAATGTAAGGTATAGTTGTTTTCTACTATTTTTTTGTATTCCATATTAACCTCTTTCTTAGTTTCTCTATTATATCATAAATTATAAAAAGAAGACTATACATCTTCTTTTATATTATTTACAATTATTGATTTTTTATTATTGATTCTAAAGCTAAGAATATCATTTCATCTAATTTTTGTTCACGTGCTTTTGGATCAATTTCTTCATGTGTTATTAAATTATCACTAATAGTTAGTATAGCAGTTGCTTTTTTTAAGAATTTTTTAGCATTATATAGTAATGCATATGTTTCCATTTCTACTGCTTTGCATCCCATATCAGTAAATTTCTTATAGTCTTTATTTTCAGTATAGAATGCTTCAGTTGTATGTACTCTTCCAAGTCTTGCATTGATTCTTTTAAGTGCTGCTGTTTCCATTATAATACCGTTTAAGTCACCTGAAGAATTAATTATTTCTATATCTTCTCTTCCCGCTTCTTCATCAAAGTATGTTTTTGAATAAGAAGAGTCTGCTACTAAAATATCATATAACTTGAAGTCTTCAGTGTAGCTCCCTGCTGTACCTATTCTTATAATTGATTCAACATCATAATCATTAAATAATTCATAACTATATATTCCCATGCTTCCGATTCCCATACCACTTGAGAATACTGTTACAGGTACTCCTTTATAAGTTCCAGTAAATGCAAGTTCACCTCTTAGTTTATTTACACAAACTGGATTTTCTAAATATTTTTTAGCAATATATTCTGCTCTATTTGGATCTCCAGGCATTAATACTCTTTTTGCTATTTGTCCTTTTTCTGCTTCTATATGTACTGTCATTTTAACCTCCTAATTATCGTAGTTAGTATTATAATTTTTAATACTATTTTCAAACATTTCTTCAGTAACTTTATAGTTTAAGAATTGCGAAGCGCATATTTTTAATTTCTTTCTATATGGTTCACATTCAGTTCTTGTATAAAATTCGTTGTAATAAGGTAACTCTACTGTTATTTTTCTTTCTGATGATGATTTACCTACAATGTCATTAACAAGGTATAAATGTTTTGACCCTGGTTCTAAATCTTCAATAATTACTGTTTCTTCACTATTTCCTTTTAATTTTTCAGTATCTTTTCCATACTCTTTTACATATAAATTACTTTTTACGTTTGTAAAAATTATAGTGAATTTATCTTTTGATTTACTATATTTTTGATCTACTTTTATATTATAAATATTATTATCTTTTGTAGGTGTTTCATCTATTTTTTCTTCTTTATTTTTTAAAGTAATTATTACACATATTATTATGGCTGCTAGTATTACCACAGATAATATTATTAATTCTTTTTTGTTCATATTTACTCCTTAGGTTCTTCTAGTTTAACTAATACATCTCTAGGTTTTGAACCTTTAGCTGGACCAACTATTCCTTTTTCTTCAAATTGATCCATTATACGAGCTGCTCTATTGTAACCGATACTATATTTTCTTTGAATTAGTGACGCACTTATTTGTCCCATACGAATTGCATAATTTAATATTTCATCATATAGTACATCTTTTTGTTCTCCACCGCCATTACTTCCTGAAGTTTCTCCTCCAGTACTAGTATTTGCTTCAAGATTTGTAAATTTATCACTATATTTTGGTGGATGACATCTTTTCTTAACGAATTCTACTACTCTTGCAATTTCATCATCTGAAACGAAACTACCTTGAATTCTTGTCGGAGTGTTTTCATCCATTGGTTTATAAAGCATATCACCTTTACCAAGTAGTTTTTCTGCTCCTGTCATATCAAGAATAGTACGTGAGTCTATCGAAGAAGAAACAGCAAATGATATACGTGTTGGGATATTTGATTTTACTACACCTGTAATTATATCAGTTGATGGTCTTTGAGTTGCAACTATTAAGTGAATTCCTGCTGCTCTTGCTAGTTGTGTTATTCTCATGATTGATTCTTCTACTTCTTTCGCTGCCACTAACATCAAGTCTGCAAGCTCATCTATTATTACTAATATAAATGGCATTTTCTTAAGTCCACAATCTGGATTCTTTTTAAGTTCTCTTTCAATATAGTCATTATATGTTTGAATATTTTTAGTTCCACTATTTTTGAATGTTTCATATCTATCATCCATTTCTACAACTATTTTTTGAAGTGCTGCACTTGCCTTTTTAGGGTCTGTAACAACTGGTGTAAGTAAATGTGGAATTCCTTCATAAACATTAAATTCTACTTTCTTAGGATCTACTAATACCATTTTAACTTCATCTGGTGTAGCTCTCATGATTATTGAAACAATAATATTATTTATACATACAGATTTACCACTACCAGTAGCACCTGCTACTAACATATGTGGTGTTTTATTTATTTCTACACATTTTACTTTACCCATTATATCTCTACCAAGAGGAGCTGCTAGTTTAGAATCTTTATATTTTGGATTCTTTTCTAAGTCTTCCATTATTTCTCTCATTGATACAGCCATAATTGTTTGATTAGGTATTTCTACACCAATCGTATTCTTTCCAGGTATTGGTGCTTCAATTCTTACTTCTTTTGCTGCTAAAGCTAATGCAATTTCTCTTGAGATACTTAGAACTTTATTAACTTTAGTTCCTCTATCTAAGTCCATCTCATATTGAGTTACAGCAGGTCCTACATGAACTTCTATTACTTTAGCTCTCATACCGAAGTCACTAAATACTCTTTCTAGTATCTTAGTATTTGAAGCTATAAATTCTGTTGAATTAACTTTACCCTTACTTTTATTAGGATTTAATAAAGCTACAGGTGGTTTAATATATACTTCATTTGTTGGTTCTTCTTCAGGTTCAGGTACTTTTGGTACTTCTATATTTCCAACTGTTGCTTCTTTCTTTGGCTCTAAATCTTCAACACTTGTAATAACAACTCTCTTATCAATAGGTGTTTCATCTTCAACAATTTCATTTGTATTAAGCACTTGTTTCTTAGAAGTTTTTTCTTCTTCATCTTTTTCACTTCTATCAAATAGTTTCTTAAATGGTGAAATAATTGCTCTAAATATATCTGCAAGTGTTATATCAAATAACATTATTAATCCAAATCCTGCGATTATTACTAATACGAATGTTGTTCCTTCTACATCGAATAATGAAACGAATGCCCATGAAGTTGTTGCTCCAATCATTCCTCCACCAGTGTTTCTTATTTCGCTTTCTGCGTTATATGAAGCACTTATATTATCAAATGTTGTTGTAAATATTTCTTTTCCTTTTACATTTGTATCTTTAATATAGTTGATATGTGAGAATAACAATAAAGATAAAATTATTGCATATACTCCAACTAATCTTGCAGAGAAGAAATCTGGTTTACTTCTTTTTGCTAGTAGATATACTCCATAGCAAAGGCCTAATACTAATAATATAAAGTACCAAGTACCAAAAAGAAATATAGCGAATTTCTTCACTAGATTTCCTACTGCTCCGAATGCACCAAGACCAGTTATGCAAAACAATATAAGCACTAATCCTGTGAGTTCATTTGTATATCTAAATTTCTTTTTAGATTCTGATGATTTTTTCTTTTTTGCCATTAATTCCACCTAACTTTCCATTTTACTTAGAAGTTTTTTATGAATACCAGGTTCTACGATATTAAGTGTATTTAATATTATTTCAAGAGAATCTTTATATTCCCCCTTGTTAAATGCTTTTGATGATGCATTTAATCCTGTTTCTACTTCTCTATTGCTTGATCTATATCTATTACCATAAACTATAGCCATTTCTGCCATAGCTGCTGTTTTAGTAGTATTTGATGCTGTTTGATATAATTTTAATGCTAAGTCTCTTGCAGTATCTACTCTTAAATTTAATGTTTTTATTGATATAGGTTTTTTATCTATTTCAATTTGTATTTCTTTAATAGCGTCATATGCTTCTTTTAATTCCACATAAAATTTATCTGGTATAACTGGAAGATTATAATCTTTAATTTTATATTTAGAATTATTTATTATGTTTTTGATTTCATAAAGTTGATCTCTAGCTCTTGCTTCATCTTCTTTTAAGCTTCCTAGATTTTTAAGAGTAGTTTCTAGTTTATCTTCTACCTTTGATAGAGATACAGCTACCATTTCACATTCATTACTTAACTTTGAGTATGGCATTACTTTTGATAGAGTTCTATCATTTATAAGCTTAAAGCTATCTTTTACTTGTATTAATTCTTTATTTATTTCATCAATAACCATTATTTCATCATCACTTAAATCATAAGTATCTTTTAGGTTATCAATTTCAGCATAAAGGTTTCTAAGTATTGAACTTACTTTAACTATTCTATCATTTATATTAATGATTCCTCTTTCATACTCTTTCTTTCCACGTTTTTCATTATCGAAATCACTATATATTGCTTCATAATAATCAACTAATGTTTTTAAATCAAATACTGAATCTTGTAGATTTAATACATTTAATCTATCCATTATTTCACTAATCTTTTTATTAGTTTCTTCTATGTTGTAATCTATATTTAAGTATTCTATATTATATCCATCTCTAGTCATTCTAGTAGCAATACTCTTAATATCTTTCATTTTCTTTGGAAGTATCATAGTAGCTATTAAAACTATTGTTGGAGCTTCTTCAATAACAATACTAATGTTATGTATCATATCATCAAGAGCTTTTACAATTTTACCTAATTCTTCATATTCGTGATTTTGAATTGACACTTCAAATGCACTAAATAATTTATCGATGTTTTCAAATTGTAATTCTATTGGAGAAGCAACTTCTTTATAATCATCTTTATTCTTATTATATTTAAATATAACTTCTCTATAAATACTTTTTAATTTAGTTATAGCTTCTCTATTTCTTTCTTCGCTTTCAGTTAAATCTTTAATTTCAGATAATAGTTTAATTGATTTAGCTTTAACATGGAATATATGTTTTTCAACAGTACCTATTTTTTCGTTTGCTTCGGCATATTCTTTATTCATACATAAAGTTTCTACCTCTACTAACTCGTCTGTTAGTTTAGGCATATCAACTTTTTCAATTTTATCTAATCTTTTTTTCCAATCTTCTACTTCTTCTTCTATTTTTTTATTGTTTGTTAGTTTGCTTGCTTTAGCTAACTCTGTTATTAAAGAAGAAGACATTATAAGATTCTTTTCAGTTGTTAATCTATCTATATTTGATAGTATGTCCTTTTTCCTTTTATTCTTAATAATTAATGTTAATATATATAAAAGTATAATTAAAAAAATAAAAATAAACGCTATAATAATTGTTGTCTTATTCATACTATCCTCCTTATACATTTTAACACATTTAATTTAGTTTTTGTAGTACTTTTAATTGTAATATATAAAAAATGTTAAGAGTTTAATCTTAACATTTCTTTTTGAATCTTCTTTGAAATTCTTGTTTATTAGTTTTTTCGTCTATTGCTTCAAAACTAGTTATAAAATATCTACCATCTTCAGTTCTTCTACTATCGATATCGTAAACCAAATCATCACTATAATCTCTCATATCAGCTTTTAAATTTTCTATTGCAACTTCGAATGCTAGTGATGGAATATCATCTAATGTTTTTCCTTTTTCCGGATAACATATTATTTTATCATCTTGTAATGATAATGTAGCTTTTAGTTCACCTATTTCAAATATTCTATGTCCTGGATTTGGTATATTTGGATAATCTAACATTGATTTTCCTCTTTTGTATGCTACCATTTCTCTTATTTGAGCTAATAAATAATCTATTTTTTTCTTTCTTTTATAGCCTTCTATTCTTTCTTCGGCTGTTTGAGGTCTTCCTAAAGTATCATCTGAACATATCATATCCCATTCTTCTTTTTTCAATCTTTCAATCATTTTTTCTAATTCTTCGATACTATATGTATAAAGATCACCAAAGTCTGGAATTATTGTACTCTTTCTAATAAATTTTTTTGCTTTTTCTCCCTCGATTTTAATAAATTTTGTTAAACTTTTTACATGCGGCATTCCTTTAGTAGAAGCATAATACATATCTAACGGGAATGTCTTATCATTTTGTAATAATTGTTCTAAATCGTTTCCTTGAATATATACATCATCATTACTTATAATCTTCATAATATATATCCTCCTTTGTATAATATATTATATATTAAATATTATTTTTTTCTAGTGTTTTATGTATTTTTCTAATTTTGTTTTTAATTTATCAGGAAATTCTATATAGTTTTTTGACAATATTTTTTCAATTAATTCTTTATCTTTAGAATTTATTAATTTAGTTGTTATTCTACTATAATTTGGATTGTCTTGAATGCTTATTAATTCTGCTAAATAGTATGAATCTTTAATATCTATAAAGTATGTTTCTATTTTATCCATGTCAAATCTTCTGTCATAATTTAATGCTAGTCTCCATGCATATTCTTTTTCACCATTTTCTACGCAAGCATCAACCATTTCGTCAAAAAATTCTTGATCTATGGCAGGAAGGCATTCAAGATAAAATAAATCTCCTATCATATTAGCTACGTCCATAGGACTCATAGTTTTTGCTGTTTCTATGTTATATTCACTTTTTAGTATAAGTTCTTCTATTTTAGAATCTCTTTCTATATCTAGTAGCGATGAAGCTGTTATTTTATTAATTTCAGTTATGAATTCAGTTATTATCTTTTTATCTTTTGGATATAATTCTATTAATTCATTTAAATCTTTTAATAATTCTTCATTATTATGTTTTTTATTAATATATTTATATATTACTGTTACTATATTTTTCTTCATAAGTGTACTCCTTAATTAAATTATATCTTATATTAATTTTTTTACAACATTTTTCGATTTTTTAAGTTTAAATACTTGATTATGGGAATTTTATTTGATATAATGAACTCACTTGTGAAAATTATTGTCATGGCGATGTAGCTCAGTTGGCTAGAGCATCTGGTTCATACCCAGGGGGTCGTGGGTTCGAATCCCTCCGTCGCTACCATAAGTTATTAACTACTCTATAGAGTAGTTTTTTTATTTTAAAAAAAAGATTAAGTTTCCTTAATCATCTAAATTATAATTTATGTTTTCTTTTGTTAGTTTTACTTTAACTATTTCATTTGGCGTTGCTTCTTTTAATTTAACTGGTATATAGTTTTCTGTAAATCCATGATAATAATTGTTTTTGAATTCTTCTACTAGAACTTCTTCTTCAGTATTAATAAACTTTTTAAAGTATTCTTTTTCTAGTGAATCAGAAAGTTCTATAAGTTTTCTTGCTCTTTCTTTTACTATAGTTCTTGGTACATGATCCCTCATTCTTGATGCGACTGTACCATTTCTGTCTGAGTATGGGAATACATGTATTTTAGCGAATCCTATTTGTTTACAATAATTTAGTGTATCTTCAAAGTCTTCTTCAGTTTCTCCTGGGAATCCTACGATTACATCTGTTGTTAGAGATATATTTGGTCTTAAACTTCTAATAGTATTCACTTTATCAGTGAAGTATTCTAAATCATATCTTCTATTCATAGCTTTTAATGTTTTATCACATCCAGCTTGAAGTGGTATATGTAAGTGAGATACAAATTTTTTATTATTTTTGATTATATCCATCATTTTATCATCTAGTTCTACTATTTCTACTGATGAAAGTCTAATTCTTTTTATTTGATCTACTTTGCTTATTTCATTTATTAAGTCTGCTAGTCTTTTATTATCAGAATTATATTGTCCTGTATGAATGCCAGATAAAACTATTTCTTTGTGTCCTGAAAGAGCTAAATCATTTACTTCAATAATACATTTATTAAAGTCTTTACTTCTTACTCTTCCTCTTACATATGGAATTATACAATAACTACAAAAGTTATTACATCCATCTTCTATTTTAATGAATGCTCTATGATGATGTTCATATTTTTTGATTTCCATATCTTCAAAGACATCTTCTTTTGAATCATCAAATAATATGATTCTTTCATGATTCATTTCATAATCTTTGATACATTTTAATACTTTCGTTTTATTTTTTGTTCCTAGTATAATTTCTGCATCTATTAAATTATCAATATTATCTTTTCTAAACTCACAAAAACATCCGAATGCTACTACTATTGCATTTGGATTGTTTTTTCTTATGTTATTAATAACTTGTTTACTTTTATTGTCTGCTGTATTTGTTACAGTACATGTATTTACTAAGCATATATCAGCATTTTCTTCTACTTCTTTATAGTTTTCATTTAAAAGCAAATTTCTTACGAATTCACTTTCGTAAGAATTAACTTTGCAACCTAATGTTTTTATTAAAAATGTTTTCATTCTAGCGATAACCTGAACTCTTTAAGTATTTTTAAGTATTCTTCTTCTGCCACATAACTTACTGCTTGAGTTACTTCCTTTTCTTGTACTTCTATTTTGTTCACTTTTGGTGCGCCCTTTTTATTTGTTTCTTCTTTATATGTTAGAGTAATGTTAGAAGCATTTTTAAGTAGTTGTTCATAACTGATTATTGCTTTCTTTTCTTGCTCTTCTTCGTATTTTTGAATAGCTACTTGGTTATCATTCATACCAAGGTCTTCCATTCTTTGTCTTGTAACCTTTTCTAATTCTTCTGTTGATATTACTGCATTTTCTTCTTCACCATTTTCATAGTCTTCAATAATATCATCATAAGTTTTAACATTTGGTACATCTATTTGCTTTACTAAAGGTTTATTTTCATCTATCATATCTTCTTTAGATGTGGCCATTAGCTTATTTAGTTCATCTAGTAAGTCGGGTTCTTCTTCGGTAACCTTTTCTTCTTTCTTAACTTCAGCAATTGGTTTAACCTCTTCTACTTGTACCGGTTTTTTAAACTTGCTTTCTAAATCTATTTTTTCTTGCTCTCTTCTAACCATTTCTAGATATTCTGATCTAGTTTTAACTAGTGCTAAAACAAGAACTAATAATATAATTAACATCAATATTAAAAATATTAGAAAAAAGTCTCCAGTCATAAAAGTTTCTAAAAATTTGTCAAAGTTTTCCA
>OLHA01001722.1_pt1 | contig 11291 bp, 10 predicted proteins | sample 1605961 | NCBI WGS metagenome assembly OLHA01 (sample SAMN03283288) | human gut metagenome | biome: human-associated habitat; material: feces | host: Homo sapiens | place: Peru | collected 2012
AACCCCCGCTACAAACCCCTTTGACAGTGTGTTTTCCTAATAGGCGCTAATCATACCCATTTTGTTCTAAATAAGGATTCATAAGAGCAACGGTTGCTGGCTCATTATCAAAAGAACCTATATTCATAATTTGAACGCATAATCCCTCATCAATCGTAAAATGCTCTGCTAACGAACAATCAAGTTTCTTCTTTTGAAGTCAGGCAGGCGATCAATATACCACCTAGAACACCAGCAATCTAATTCTAGATGATCAAATCACTGTAATGAATATGTATATCTTCCCAATCTATAAACATTACATAAAACACCCTGCCATATTGAGGTGTCTCCACAATTCTTCCATGGTCAAGAACAGAAATATAAGAACCGTCACTTTTTCTCATATGAAAATAAATATAGTCATTTTCATTGCCACCGTCAATCTGTTTCCAGATGCTGGATTCCATCTGTTTTTGTTCATCCTCCCGGATCAGGTTTCGAAAACTTTTCTTTGTATGTGAAAAGAATTCATCCAAATTTTTGTATCCTGTCATATGAAGAAATTCACGGTTGGCGTAAAACAATTCATCATCTTTTTTATCCGCTTTATAAATAACAAATGCACCCGGAAGATGTTCTGAAACATCTTTAAGCGCAAATCCCAGTTGTTTACGGACTCCTGATTGAAGTCCTTCCCGATATGCCATACATCCATTTTTTCCATGTAGTTTTATTTCATAAAGTGCTGCATCTGCACATCGCATGAGTTGGGAACAATTTGATCCACTCCGTGGATATTCCGCATAGCCGAGGGAAATATAAAAAGAATGTTCTTCTCCTTTATACAAAAATGTTTTCGGTGTCTTTGTAAATTGCGTTAACTTTTCTTTTGCATCTTCATAAGTACAATTCGGTATAAGGACGCAGAACTCATCTCCTCCATTTCGTCCCAACAATACATCAGATGGAAAAAACTTTTTCATGCTGTCAGCCAGATTTTTTAAGGCACGGTCTCCGTATGTGTGTCCATAAACATCATTGATAAGTTTAAAATCATCTACGTCTAATAATGCAGCAATATAATGATTCCTTGGATTTTTTGTAATCATCCTCTCTGCCAGCGTATCAAAACCATAACGATTATAAATATTAGTCAGAGCATCCATATTCGCCAAAGTTTGAAATTTGATCTTATTTTCTCTGTACTTAAGGATCACAAAGGTAAGACCTGTCTGTAGCAGGACGATAACACTAAGAATTCCTCCAAGCAGAATTACAGACTTTTTATTCTCCCAGCCTTCCTTCGGCATTAATTCAAATTTCCATTTTTCCTCACCTATAGTAAATCCATAAGAAATGGGAGAAGTTAATTTATCATCTGACTGAGAAACGATTTCATAAGTGTCATCCCATGGAGCAACTGTTTTGGAAAGCCTATACTCATATCCAAATTCTGATACTGCACTGAGCGACCCTGAAAAAACATCCGGAATACGCAGAATAACAATCGTAAATCCCCAGAAATATTCCTGTCCCGTTCCATCTTCCAAATAAACCGGATTGCGAACGGCAATTCCTTCTCCACCCTGTTTTAATTCGAATGGTCCCTGTGTAATCAGTATATGATCATCTCTTGCATAACAGGATATTTTTCCTCGCTCCTTATCATTAAGCAGATCAATCTTCCCTGCTTCGTTTCCCTCTTCCGGATATATATCAGTCACAACACCATTTGGAGCAAGCTGTATGCTTTCTACAGAATCATTCATTAAATTGTTCGCAATCGTATCAAATTTGTTAATGGTCCCATTTTCGTCAATCAGCAGTTGCTGTAACGTATGAGCAATCTCAATTCCATCAGAAATTTCCTGTTTGATACGTTCACCATAGGTTGTTGCATTCAATTGCGTTATTGTGAGTTTATTTTCTTTTTGAAGAAGATTTGTTTTGTATACGATTAGACCTGCAAGACACGTTCCTATCAAAAAAACAACAAGAGGAATAAATATTTTTTTCTTCACTTCACACACTCCCCAGTTTTTTTGAATATTGTAAACATTTCAGTCCTGAAATGCAATAGGAATATTAAATCAGATTATCAGAAGAAAATCAAAAACCAAGTGGATTCTATGTTGCTTTTGCAAATGTGCTTGGTTAAAACTTCGCCAAAATAGATTTAAACTACGAATTGACGATGCGGTACTATTTGCCTACAAGGAAACATGGCGATGTTGGGGGCTTTTCCGCGTTTTATGACAGGGAGGTCAGCACTTACCAGATACGCCTATCCCAAAGTGGCAGCGACCTGTCTACGTTGGACATATCGCAAATCTATTTGGTAGTTGATGGCAACGAGCAGCAAGCATACAAAGTTATGACCGTTTTTTACGAGGATCTGCATAGACGTACAGACGCGGTTTCGCTTTTTTCCAATGCCGTTTTGGGCAACAAAATAACAATCCATATAGGTTCATTGCAATACGAGATCATCTCTACCCGCATGCCCGTTTTTTCGAATCAGAACTTCCTCCACACCATCTTATTGACCACGCCAGTGTAACTCTGGATGATCTTGACCACCTTGTCGGACACATTCTCATCCACATAATCCGGCACAGGAATACCCAGATCACGGTTTTTGTTCATCTCGACTGCCACGTCCACGGCCTGCAGCAGGTGGTCGCCGTCAATGCCGGCGAGGATGAAGTCACCCTTGTCCAGTGCTTCGGGGCGTTCGGTGCTGGTGCGGATGCAGACTGCCGGGAACGGATGACCAACGGAAGTAAAGAAGCTGCTCTCCTCCGGCAGGGTTCCGGAATCGGAAACAACGCAGAAAGCGTTCATCTGCAGACAGTTATAGTCGTGGAAGCCCAGCGGTTCGTGCTGGATGACGCGCTTGTCAAGCACGAAGCCGCTCTGCTCCAGACGCTTGCGGCTGCGGGGATGGCAGGAGTAAAGGATGGGCATATCGTACTTTTCGGCCATTTTGTTGATTGCAGTGAACAAAGAGGTGAAGTTCTTCTCTGTGTCGATGTTCTCCTCACGGTGGGCAGAGAGCAGGATATACTTTCCCTTTTCCAGACCCAGACGGGCGTGGATATCAGACGCTTCAATCTTTTCCAGATTCTGATGCAGCACTTCGGCCATGGGCGAACCGGTCACATAAGTACGCTCCTTGGGCAGACCTGTGTCGGCTAGGTAGCGGCGTGCGTGTTCAGAGTAAGCCATATTCACATCGGAGATGATGTCCACGATGCGGCGGTTGGTCTCCTCGGGCAGGCACTCGTCCTTGCAGCGGTTTCCTGCCTCCATATGGAAGATGGGAATATGCAGACGCTTTGCCCCAATGACGCTCAGGCAGCTGTTGGTGTCGCCCAGTACCAAAACGGCATCCGGCTGGATGGCCACCATCAGCTTGTAGCTCTCGGCGATGATGTTGCCCATAGTCTCACCCAAGTCTGCACCCACGGCATTCATGTAGACCTCCGGGTCTGCCAGCTGCAGATCGTGGAAGAACACGCCGTTCAAGTTGTAGTCATAGTTCTGACCGGTGTGGGCAAGAATCACGTCAAAGTACTTCCGGGTTTTGTTGATGACAGCCGCCAGACGGATGATCTCCGGGCGGGTGCCCACGATGATCAGCAGCTTCAGCTTGCCGTTATTCTTAAAGGAAATGTTACTATAATCAGCCATTGTTTTTCTCCTCTCACACCGGCTCAAAGAAGGTATCCGGGTGCTTCGGGTCAAAGATCTCGTTGCAGGTCATCACCGTCACCAGATTTTCCGTCTCCGACAGGTTGATGATGTTGTGAGTCCAGCCGGGGATCATATGGACCGCCTCGACCTTATCGCCGGAAACCTCAAACTCCACCGTTTCGCCGGTGTTGATGTTCCTCTCCTGAATCAGACCGTGACCTGCCACCACGATGAACAGCTCCCACTTGGAGTTGTGCCAGTGCTGGCCCTTGGTAATGCCGGGGCGGCTGATGTTGATGGACACCTGGCCGCAGTCGGCGGTGTGGATGAGCTCGGTAAAGGAGCCCCGGTCGTCCGCGTTCATTTTCAGGGCATACTTGAACTTATCCGTGGGCAGATAGGTCAGGTACAGGGAATACAGCTTCTTGGCAAAGGAGCCATCCGGCATCTTGGGCATCATGAGGGTCGTCGGCTGCGCCTTGAACTGCTGCAGCAGGTCCACAATCTCGCCCAGGGTGACCTTGTGGGTCACGGGGACGCAGCAGTAGCGTCCGTCTGGCTTCAGGACGGTCTCTACGCCCTCGAACTCGCAGTGCTGCTCCTTGCCTTCCAGCAGGTCGAACATGCCCTCTACCAGGTCGTCGATGTACAGCAGCTCCAGCTCCGTGCTGCGGTCGTTGACGGTGAAGGGCTCATCATTGGCCACGGCCCAACAGAAGGTAGACACGGCGCTATTGTACTTGGGGCGGCTGTGGCCCATGAGGTTGACAAAGCGGTAGACGGCCACTTTGGCCCCGGTCTCCTGGGCGTAGGCGAAAAAGAGCTCCTCCCCTGCCTTCTTGCTGCGGCCATACTCGCTGTTGCCGAAGCGTCCGGCCAGGGTAGCCTGGATGGAGGAGGACAGCATAATGGTTGCCTTGTTGCCATGCTTTTTCAGACAGTTCAGCAGGTCGGATGCAAAGCCAAAGTTGCCCTTCATGAAATCTTCCGGGTTCTCCGGGCGGTTGACACCGGCCAGGTTGAAGACGAAGTCTGCCTTCTGGCAATATGCGTCCAGCTCTTCAGGAGTGGAGCTCAGGTCGTACTCGAAGATTTCATCGATTTTTAAATCGGGGCGGGTCTTGTTTTTGCCGTCCCGGATGTTTTTCAGGTTGTTGCACAGGGCGGTTCCCACCATGCCCTTGGCACCTGTTACCAAAATGTTCATTGTCTCACCTCTGAATGTACTGCGGTGCAGTCGGGGACGTCTGCGCCGTCCGGGACGGCTGCGTTGTTGCAGACGGTCACGTTGCTGCCGATGCGGGCGCAGCGGCCGACTGCTGCGCCGGTGCGGACCACGGAATTGGTGTAGATCAGGCAGAAGTCCCCCACGGTGCCGTCCTGGTGGATCTCCACGCCGGGGTTGATGAGGACGCCGTTGCCGACGGCTGCACCGTTCTGGACCAGGGCGTTGTTCAGCACAACGCAGCCCCAGCCCAGGGACGCATAGGGGCTGATATAGGCGCTGGGGGCAATGAGATTCGGGAATGCATACCCCAGGCCCGCCGCCCGGCGGTAGAGCTGCGCTCTGAATTCATTGTTGCCGATGACCACCACCAGGCGGGCATAGTCCCGGCGCAGCTCCGGCAGGTCGGCGACGGTGCCGACGACGGGGATGCCGCAGACCAGGGCGCCGACCGGGGCGCCGTCGTCCACAAAGGCGCAGTCGTAGCTCTGCCGTGCCAGCTCGGAGACCACCCGGCCGAAGCCGCCTGCCCCCACCAGCAGGAGCTTTTCCTTAGACATTGGGGATGCCCTTCAGCTCGTTCTGGACGTACTCGGTGGTCATGATCTTCTTGACTGTGCCCTCCACATCCAGACGATTGGTGTTGTGGCTGGTGTAGGACTCGTCGGCCATGGTGTGAACCTCGCCCTTGACCACGAACTTATCGTAGTTCAGGTCGCGGTTGTCAGCAGCAACACGGAAGTAGTGACCCATATCCTCGCTGCGCAGACGCTCCTCACGGGTCATCAGAGTCTCAAACAGCTTCTCGCCGTGGCGGGTGCCGATGATGTTGGTGCCGGTGTTGCCGAAGAGCTGCTGAACAGCCTTGGCCAGGTCGCCGATGGTGGAAGCGTCGGACTTCTGGATGAACAGGTCACCGGGGTTTCCGTGCTGGAAGGCAAACATAACCAGATCCACAGCCTCGTCCAGATTCATCAGGAAACGAGTCATGTTGGGGTCTGTGATGGTGATGGGATTGCCCGCCTTGATCTGGTCGATGAACAGGGGGATGACGCTGCCGCGGCTGCACATAACGTTGCCGTAGCGGGTGCAGCAGATGGTGGTGCCGCCGCGCTCGGCAGCCACACGGGCGTTGGCATAGATGACGTGCTCCATCATGGCCTTGGAGATGCCCATGGCATTGATGGGATAGGCGGCCTTGTCGGTGGACAGGCAGACAACACGCTTGACGCCAGCGTCAATGGCGGCGTGGAGGACGTTATCGGTGCCGATGATATTGGTCTGGACGGCCTGCATGGGGAAGAACTCGCAGGAGGGGACCTGCTTCAGGGCAGCGGCGTGGAAGATGTAGTCCACGCCGGGCATTGCGTCCTTGATGGACTGGGGATTCCGGACATCGCCGATATAGAACTTGACCTTCTTTGCGGCCTCCGGGTGCCGGGCCTGGAGTTCGTGGCGCATATCGTCCTGCTTCTTTTCGTCCCGGGAGAAGATGCGGATCTCCTTCAGGTCAGAGTCCAGGAAGTGCTTCAGGACGGTGGAACCAAAGGAACCGGTACCGCCGGTGATCATTAGGGTTGCGTTATCAAAAATAGCGCGATCGAATGTGGACATATTTATTTCCTCCTAGATTTTATATGTGCGCAAGCAGTCCGCACAGCACGCGGAATCAGAATTCGGAATTGATTTGCCGGAGAACAAGAAACGGCTGCATAACCCACGCAGCACTCCGGCACTACATAGATTATACAGCCTTTTGGCGCTTTTGAAAAGCACTAATTTAGGGATTGGTTTTTTGTATTACCCGTAAAAATTATCTTCCAACATCAGGCACGCAATAAAAAACAGGAAGATGACGCTCCAGGATCATCCTTTTTTAGTGCAAAGCGTTGATTTCTTTCATTGCCAGAAGTATTTTTTTCTTATTAAGGACTAGAATCCCAAGAACATACGCCGCTCCGAGAATGCAAAGTATTACCACCGGCTTTGTCTCAACAGTTTCCATCATCCGCTTTATACCGAAACAAGCAATTCCCATACCGACGAGTTCTCCAACAAATAAAAAGAACTCCTTCCAGTCCACCAGTTTCCATATTGACGTTTTAAGCGATTTCGCGCTCATCTCAGCCAAAACCACTGTCAGTATTACCGTCACAAAAACAGTTGCAATTGCCGGACCAACAAATCCAAAAATATGATAAAACACAATATTACAACCAGCATTTGCCACAAGTGAAGCCAATGAGCATACCATGAGTGTCTTTGTCTTTCCACTTGCACTTAAAACAATTGACATATTGGCAAATTTTATCATATCAACCACTGTATAAAAGATAAATATAATTTGACCTGATAAATATTTTTCGCCGTAGAGAAATAGGATCATTTCTTTAGACAGAATCATACACGCAATCGTAAATGTAAATGAAGTGTAGTACCCTATCTTTAAATAATTTTTAAAGAGGATCCTTCCATGGATATAATCCTTTTCTCCAAAATATCGTGTCAATATTGGAATCAAAATTGTCAGGAAGGATGCCGAAATAATATCAAACGGAAGCAGAGTTGCACAATTGGCATATATTGCATATTGATCTGTGCTATACCAACCGCCAATCAACATTTTATCGATATCCCTACAAAGTGAATTCGTTAGGACGTATATTCCCATGGGGATGCTATAGCCTAAGATTTCTTTAGCCTTACTCCAATCAATCTCGTAAAGCCAAATCATAAACTTCTCTTTAACAAAAGTCCAACCAAAGAATATAGTAATTGCGACTTCAAATACTAAAAAAGCAATCAAGACAATTGTTATATCATGCAGCACCCATGCAGCCACCGCATAAACAACCAGTCTGAGTGTGGCAAAGCCTGCGTTTCTGACAGCGACCGATTTTGCTTTTCCTATAGATACTTGCAGATACTGTAATGAGACATTGAGATTAGCAAACAACGGTCTAAAAGCAATAAGCCAAAAGAAACTCGACAACATCGGATTATTGAAATATTCAACCAGATTATTAGATAGAAGAATAATAAGTAGTCCTGCTATCACACCCGTTATTGTCTGAAACCCCATAATCGTGTTGATATATGCTTTCTGGACAGTTTCATCATTACTTCTATTATAGAAATAATTTACTGCATCAACCAAACCGAGGGCAGTTAAATTTGTAGCTGTCGTAACAATCAAGTTCGTCTGGGAAAAAGTCCCATATAGTTCCAAGCTCAATGCATGAGACATTATCATTGTGCTTAGAATTCCGCTTATTGTAGTAAATGCCTTGACCACTGCCAGCAATACTGAATTGCCCGAATTGCCTTTTAGAACCTTCATACTATCCTTTCTGCTACCGAATCATCAGTAATAGTTCCATACCTAAGAATAAGCATTAGAAAAACAAGTACGGAGTTTGTTATATTATCTACGGTAGAAATACAAACAACGACTGTAATATACGCCAAAATAATTGGCATAACGTTCTGCATATCAACCTTTCCTATTACCCTCTTTTTAAACCGGATAGGAGCAAGTATAAACCAACCATCCATAAACAACCCAAATGCTATACCAATTCCGCAAACCCACTCAAGCCATGTATTATGGCAAGCGAGTCCTCTTTGGGTCAGCAAATATATTTGATTTTGTCCAACTCCAAACCAAATTTTATTATTATCGATCAAATATGTCAGATTTGTTTTCCAGATTGTCAGTCTTCCATATTCTGAACCTAAAGAAGCCCGTTCGCCAAATAAATCTGCCCAAATTTTTGCAATTTCGAGAATTATAACATTGAGATTTAAGAAGGCTAGAATACATATGATTAATACGCCAACAACTCCTATTGCAGCCATACGACGTTTATTTTCACTTTTTCTATACCCGATAATAAAGAAGATGACGAGCAATACAATGCTACATAACAGTGCCATTCTTGAGCCCGAGTAAAATACAACTGCAAGGTACACCGCCATTCCTATCACGCTTTTTGCAATATCTTTTTTCTTTAATGTGATATTAGCCATCGCGTACGCTGCCCCTGGAATCAGTGTTGCTATTACGCTATTGGGGTCAATACAGAATCCTCTCAAGCGTGAAGAAACTGTTCCTCCAAAAGATGCTAATTTCAAGACGATTCCTGCATCTAAACGTTCTGACGCATATATGCCATTGATCGAATACCCAAAGCTAAATGCCAACCATGCAACTGTGAATACCAAACCATATCCAATTGTAGTTGCCAAGGCTACCTGACCAATCTCTTCGAATTCTATCCCATCAGTCTGATAATCCTGATAGCAATATCCAATAAGCAAGACCAGCACAAACATTATGTGCTGCATTACTGATGCCATAACAAAGCCAGTCAAGTAGTCACTTATTATTAATACAAACGCCACCGCTATTAGTGTAGCATGAACTCGAAGTGTTCTATGCTTGAGCAAATCGTCAAGTATAATAAAGCATCCAAAAAGCATATATGGTTTTATTGTTGCCCCCGCAACAGTCACACCATACATTTCGATGGGTAGCAATATCCATATATAATGATACCAGCCTATTCCCTTTTTACAAAACAGCCATGAAGTAGCCACAGCCGCAAGAATCCAAGCCCATATCATTCTTTATTACCTCATAATCATTTCTCTCGCTTGCATTTGGGCAGCGGAAAGTGTAAATTCACCTTTAATTTTGTTATACGCATTTTTTGCCTTGCTTTGGTATAAATCTTCGTCAGTCAAAATAGCTTCTTCTATTTTACCTTTGATATCATCCACTCTATACCCTTGAATCAGAAATCCATTTCGGGATTCAACAACATCTGCTATTCCTCCAACAGGTGACGCAATGGCAGGGATTCCAGAACCCATCATTTCAATAAGACCATTTGGCATTCCTTCTGTATCGGTAGGAAACAGGAGATATTTCCATCGCCCCACGTAGCCGAACAGCTCCGAATGTTCCACCCATCCAAGCATCCGAATATAGCTTTCTGCATGCTTTTCCTTTATTAATTCTTCACACTCTACCTGTTGCTTACCTGATCCGATAATTTCCAGTTTCCACTGGGGGTACTTACTATGGAGTTCTCCCATAGCTTGAATACATTCAAGTACATGCTTACCTGGAGTCAGTCTACAGACCATTCCCAATACAGTATCTCGATTTTCAAATGACGGCTGTTTTGCCGCTTCTGTATATAGGTGGATTATTTTCTTCTTCTCGATAGTCAGTTGAGGCCATTCATTATCTACTGAAGGGCTCTCCATGCAAACATAGTCAGCATGGCTCGCCATATAGCGAATCAGCCTTCCTGACAGCTCTGTAAACTTGCTTTTCACGCCTTCTTTTTCAACATTACCATAAATAAAATAATTCACTTCCATTTTCTTTAACTTTGCTGCAAAGTAAGGAAGGATCATTTTATCTGCAATCCAGAAATATATCGGTTGATTTTTCTTTCCATGGCTGATAATGCTTTTCATCATCTTCAGTTGGATGCCGATAACAGAGAGCATTCTTTTTAGCTTATTGGGGTGGCGAACAATAGGAAAAGAAATCAATTCTATGTCTTTTAAATCCTTTTCAACACTAAGATTGCCACCAATAACCTGTATTTGATCTACTGATGGTTTGATTACGCGCAAAAATTTGCTTAAGGTCACCTCTGCGGATTTGTTTGCCGCAATCATCGGATTTGTTATTACAACCACGTTTTTCATTTCTTCACCAATCTTCAAGTCAACCTACCTCTTGAAAAAGTCTTTTCAAACGCTCTGCGTAGCTTTCCATTGAACTATTATTTGCAAACAACCGTTCTATTTTTACCATCTCGTCTTGATTTGAAACAATTTTTTCGATACACGTTGCTGCATCCACAGCATCATCTTCTATAAATGTCATTCCGTCTCCACTGACTTCTACAAACTCTTCAGCTCCTGCCACATTGCATGCAACCACTGGTGTGCCAGCTGAGGCTGCCTCTAGCCCTGCCCCTTCAACTGAAGGATTCATCAAGACATCCAAAAGATTTAAAAAATCAGGAATGTCATTTCTCCGTCCCAAAAAAGCAACACTATTCTCCAACCCGTGTGCTTTTACTTTTTCTTTCAGTTCTCGCTCAAACTGTTCATCTCTCACTTCTCCAGCAAATAATCCAATAACCTCATGTCCTCTTTTTTTAATTCTACCAAAACTTCTAATACGAAGTCCTGTCGTTTTGGTCTTTAAATCAATGCAATATGTCCCACCACAATTTGATTCTTCATCGAGCTTTCCTTTCCGTTGGAAGTCAGGCGAGAACCTTCAACTCTCATAAGCTCTTACGGTTCTTTATAACCCTCGCCGGATTTCCAGCCACAACATCATATTCTGATACATCTT
>OLHA01001724.1_pt1 | contig 11288 bp, 8 predicted proteins | sample 1605961 | NCBI WGS metagenome assembly OLHA01 (sample SAMN03283288) | human gut metagenome | biome: human-associated habitat; material: feces | host: Homo sapiens | place: Peru | collected 2012
CTGTTTTTTATGTTTTTGTTTTTGATTCCATTCACGATTCGGCAACATTGCATAACCTATCCCCAGATAACGAAGAGAGGGGGCACTTTGGTGGTGCTCCCTCTCTTGGTTATTGGATGTAAGGTGCTATGTTATTTCACCTTGAACACTTTCTTTGTCACTGCACGGGTGCCATCGGTGTAAACCGTAACCACCACGTTCACGCCTGCAACTGGAGTTGCCGACACGATGCCGCTTGGAGTGACATAGGTTTGCGATGCCACGGTCTTGCCCACGCCGAGGTCGGTTACGCCTGTGGTGGCAAACTCTGCCTTAGCCACAGCCGATGCATAGTAGTTGTGCTTGCCGGCAATCACCTTCACAGTGATAGTGGTGGCTGCTGGTGCAGATACAGGCTCTGTGGTGCTTGCGGAAGTTTCCACAGAAGGCTCTGTGCCATCGAGGGTGTAGTAATAGGTCACGCCTTCCATCTCGTCGGCAAATGTAATCTTGTTGTCGTGAGGATTGTAGGCGATGGTGGGCAGAGGCACGGTGTCGGGCACGGCTGCCACAGGAATGCGCTTCACAAATCCGTTGTAGGTTGCCACAAGTGTGTCGGTGAGCACAGGAGCAGCGTCCATCCACAGGGTGTTGCCATCCTTAACGGTAAATGCGTCGGTGCCTTTCACCACGCTCCACACCAGGCCGTCGGCCTTTTTGAGGCTAATGTCGGTCTTGATAGAGTCGGCGCGTGCGTTGGTGTCGAAGAATGCCACGCTCAATGCACCAGCCTTTGCACCAGCCTCATCGGCAAATGTCTTGAGGGTTGGGTACTGACCTTTCTCAAATGCCCAATATGCGGTGTCGAGACCCTCGATAGGCTTGCCGCTGGTGAGTTCGGCAGTAGTCACACCCATACCGCCCTCGTAGTCGGCGCCATGCGCTGTGCCGAAGGTGCTCAACTGGCGGTCGTAGTAAGAATATTCAAGAATACCCTTCTTGTAGAGTTTGCCGATACAGTTACCGACAGTGTTGGCGTTGTCGGTATTACCAGTCCAGAGCATACCCACATTGAGGGTTGACGACTGCATCACCTGTGTAACGGTGCCGTTGAACCAAGCCTGAATACCGCCAACGTATTTTGGAGCATGTATGTAGCCTGTGTTGAGCACGTTCTTGATGGTGCCGAAGTTGGTCTCCACAATACCGCCGGCACTGTTGAGTTTCTTATATTCGTAGGCGGTGTTGATGTTTTCAACAGCCACTTCGCCATCGTTTTGGCAATTTTCGATTGTGCCCTTGTTGCACGCCACGATACCGCCAGCGTTGAAGTAGCCGGCAGTGATTTTACCAGCGTTGTAGCAATCGCGAATGGTGCCTTTCTCATTGTAGCCGCAGATGCCGCCCAAGTTGCCAGAATGTGCAGTCACGTTGGCGTAGTTGCGACAGTTGAGAATAGTTCCGTAACTGTAACCAGCGAAACCTGCCACATTGGAGTAACCTGTGATGTCGCCATAGAGTCGGAGGTTCTTGATTACACCCACTTCTTTAAGAATACCCACGAGCGCAGTGTATTTTGTGCGCTGGTCGGCTGGCACGGTGCCATTGTCAGCAAGTTTGCACTTGTCGAGATACAGGTTGGTGATTTTATGTCCATCACCATCGAGAATACCAGCAAAACCGTATGTACGAGAGTTGTTGATACCAATACCCACAAACTCTGGGTCGCGCTCAAGGTCAATGTCGTTAGTCACCTTGAAATATGTGCCTTCAAACGACAGTTGATTCTTGGTGGTGGCAGATGCGAGAAGCATCAAATCTGCCTTGTTCTTAATCAGGTATGGCTCTGCCTCGGTGCCTTTACCCTCAAACAGGGTGGCAGGAGCGAGTTTGATGATAATTCGCTTCACAATCTTGCCTGAAGAAGCCTGAAGCGTGTCGGTAGATACCGAACCAGTGAGGTGAATGTTACCCTTGGTGTCGATGTTCACACCGATGCCCTCCGACGATGCCACACCGTCGCGTAGCACTTGCCACTTCACGGAATTGAGAATACTGGCGGTGAAGTCGGTGCTCACTTGCAGCACATTCTGATTGTCGTCGGCAAATTGAATAGGAGCGGCAGCCACATAAGCAGCAGCGGTCTTTTCCATACCTTTGAGGCGTGGGTATCTTCCTGCCTCAAACACCCATACCGAGTCGGCGAAGCCTTCAAGAGAGGCTGCTGCGAGTTGTGATGTAGGCAATGCGCCGTTCAGTTCCTTATAGTTAGGATTGATTTGTCGGTCGAAATAAGCGTTGGTGATTGCAGGGGCTTTACCCAAAGTGGAAGCGTCGAATTTACCGATGTATGGCATATACGCCTCGGTAGAGGTGGATTTAAACACACCCGAAGCATACACGTTGGTCAACTCGTTTTGGTTGCGGTGACCTTCCATGTCGTAGGCATTGAGTGCCACACCCACAATCGCACCAGTGCGTGTGCCGCTGGTCTCAAGGTTGCCAGCAAAGTAGCAGTCTTTCATGATGGTGCCTTGAATACCGCCCACCACGCCACCAAGACCTGATGCCGAAACACCATTGGTTGGCTGGTGAATTGTGCCAATACCGAAGCAACGCTCAAATATACCTTCGCTGCTCACGCCAGCCACGAGGCCGGCATATTGACCATTGTAGGTAGGCACCACATCACCGCTGAAATAACTGTCAGTGAGCTTGCCGCCACATTCATGGCCGAGGAAACCTACCACGCCACCTACCGAGGCAGTTTCCTGCTTGGAGGTGCCAGTGACGGTGGTGTTGGTGGCTACGAGGTTTTTGCCTGGCCATCTCAACACGCCAAACACGCCGCCAATCTGTGATTCGCCCTTCACATTACCAGTGAACGACACATTGCTTGCTGGACCAGAGCAACCAGCCACGCCACCAGCGCAGTGAATGCTCGTCACATCACCATTGGTGACGGTAATGTTTTCGAGTGTGCCTTGACAATAGGCTGCCACGGTGCCAGCATACATGTATTCGTCGATAACCTTAGGGTTGGTCATCTTCACATTCTTGATGCTTGCCACGGTATCTACCGCGCCAAAGAGGGCGGCATCGCCAGCCTTTCCGCTATTCACATAAAGGTTGGATATCGTCTTGTTGCCGCCATCGTAGTGACCGGCGAAGCGATACATTTCGTCGAAGCCACCGATAGGTGGGAAATTGATGCCACTGAGGTTGATGGCCTTGGTTTGCTTGAAGTATTTGCCTTCAAATGCCTTATAGCATCGTGCCGATACCTGAACAGCCGACACATAGTTCACACTGTCGGAAAGCGCGAGCAAGTCGGCAGGAGTCTCGATGAGCCATGGGTCGTCGGCAGTACCAGAGCCTTTCCAGCCAGTTTGTGTCTGTGCGGCAGGATATTTGATGTCTAATGGAAGTTGAATTTCGGTGGATTTGGCACGGAAAGCCCAATCGCCAGCGGCGTTGCAAATAATCCAGTTGCCCCAACTGAGCTTGTTGCCTTCGGTAGTGCCAACGATTTGATCACGCTTGTAGATGAGCCCTGCGGCGTAATCTGCCTTGTAGTTGTAGAAATATTTGTTGTTGAAGGTGAACAGCACCTGTGGACGCATGGCAAGTGTCTTGTCGCTCTTCATTTGCACTCGGAGCATACAGCTGAGGCCAGCCGCATTGAAAATGGTGATTTCATTGTCGGCGGTCTGCTCTGCGTACACGCTTTGGCTGACATTCACCACGGCATTGGTGGTGTCGATCGATGCGCTGTTCATCTTTGCGTTAGCGCTGACAAACTTTGCACTTTCCACCATGCCGAATGTGTAGTTTTTGAAATCGCCAGTGGTAATCAACACACACCACTTGCGAAGCGTGAGCACGCCGTTGGCAATCTCACCCTTAACGGTGGCTGTGGTGTCGAATTTCTTGAGGTCGTCGGTGAGGCTCGCCAACACGCAACGCCCATATTTGTCGGAATTGTAGGCTGTCTGCACAGGAAATTCCACCTCGCCAGTAGCACGGTTGAGCGTGCCTTTGATGGTCTCGCCCATGGCGTTGAAATTCTTGATTTCAATAGTGTTTTCACCGAGCGTGATTTGAGTCTCGTGTGTTGCGTTAAACACTCCGCCGGCTGAGTAGTTGATCTGAATCACGGGGTTGGGGAATGCCGTGATTTCGCCTGCTCGTCTGACAGGGGTGCGCTTCTTGTCAATTTTTTGGGTCACTTTACCCAACTCTGCTTTCTGCAATTCTACAGCACCTTGTGCAAGAACTGCTCGCTGCCCCACCCTCTGCTCTGTGGAGCGCGGTACGTGGTTCTTCTCTGCGTCGAAGAACGGAGACACATCCGCCTTCACACTAAAGCCTACGCAGACGGCGAATGCCGCCAAAACAATCAGTTTGTAAATTGTTCTCATAAGCGATTCTTAATTCCGCAACACTATGATTAACATCGTTTCTTCAGCACCAGAGCAGCCGTTAGTTGCCCCGGAACCTACCTTGTTGCGGAATTCGCCAACTTCAGTGTTGCATAATCAAGCAGCAGACTCAGCAACAGATGTCACAAAAATACTAAAAAATCAAAAAAATCCACACATTTTGGTGATTTTTTCTCAATAATCATAACAAAAATCTCCAAATCCACGAGTTTTTTGATGTCGGACGAGTCTGACCTGTCAGACGCGTCAGACAAGTCCGACAGGAGATGGTGCGGGAACACCTATTCAATCCATTTAAATCCAATTTACACCAATTAAAAAAATTATAAAATTCGGTGTTAATAGGATAAAATGGATTAAATCGGTGTTCCTTTTCACCCACCCATGCCTCGTTACCGAAGCCAAAGCAATCGTCTTAACTTCTTCAACTTCTTAACTTCTTAACTTCTGATAAGGTTAGTCTGCGCGCTCGGTGGTGCCTTTGTTGATTTGTGCGCCGCGGAACGAGGTTTTCACACTGTTGAATGTGTAGCGGACGGAGAATTTGATGCCTCGTGTGTCATACTTGTTGCGATGCCATCGCTTGATATTTGAGAAGTCGATACCCCAGCGTGGCGTTACAGCCTCGCCGACGAGGTCGGTCAGTTCGATGGCTGTGCGCAGTTTTCCTTCAAAAAAAGTCTTGCTCGCACCGATATTCAATCGCAATGTGCGGCCAATTCTCTTAGCGCCATCGTACCACGGACTTTGATAACCGAACAGACTGAAAACCTCAGCCGTTTTCCTAAATTTATAACTCATATTGCACGAAATGTAGATGCTGTGCTGACCAAATTCGCTGTTGAGCATTTCGCTTATATTGGGCAACTTCGTGAACTGATACTCGTATCCAAACTCTGGGTCGATCCTGAATTTGCCGATGCTCGTTGAGTATGAAGCATCGAAAGAAAAGGTGTTGCTATATCTGCTGTTGATGGGTTGGTCGATGATGGCACCGTTTTCCCCATACGGAAATGAGCCTGTCACTATCATATTATTGACTCTTTTGAAATCAATGCTGAGCGTGATGTCCTTGATGTTGGCGAAGAAGGCCACTACGTGGGCGTAGGCGTTTTTCAGATTCTCGTTTCCTTTCTCGTAACGCAGTGTGTCGATATACACCACGGCAGGATTGAACTGCGATATGGTGGGATAACCCACATACATCGTGTAGTAAGTCCCGATTGAATAATCGTCTGCTATGCTATAATTTATATTGATATATGGGCGCACGACGAAAGTGCGATCATCATTGCCCTGGGCTGATTGCGTCAGTTTTGTGATGTTGTGCATCAGCCTCGCTCCCAAACTGAGTTTCAATTTATTGATTTTGCGTTGCCATGAGCCATACAGGGTGTTGGTATAATCTGTTCTGATGGTCGATTGCGTCGTGGCGTCGTTGATGAAGTAGTAAGAGTTCTTGATCACGCCCAAGTTATATCCCAGTGCCCAGTCGTTGCCATTGTGCGAGAAACGCCAGTTTGCTTCCGCGTCAAGCAAATCGTATTTCGAACTGCTGACGATATTCTTTTGAGAGAGTCGGTCGTCGGTGATGTTGAAGATGTCGATAAATTGCGCCTCACCCTTGTTCTGGCGGGAATAACTCATTGTGATATTGAAGAAATGCCCTGATGGAGAGGTGTAGGTCATGCCAGTGGTCACATTATGCCTTGACGATTTGCGGTGTGGGATATGCGTGTTCTCGTCGAGGATTGCTTCTACACCATTCATTGAGAGTTGGTGAGTCTTTTGCTTCTTGAAATCCACATTGGTGGAACTGCCAGCGTATTGAAGTATGAAATTAAGTGTTGGCTTTGCCAGATAGTTTAGCCCTGCACTCCACAATGGACCAGTATGGACTGAGGTAAATTCGGAGTTGAACACATCGCTGTAGGCAATTTTGCCATCGGCATTGGCCACGGAAGAGCCACCACCGTCGAATGCTTTACGGTTGACGTATTGCTCCACCACAGAGCCCATGAACGAGAATTTGCCAAACTTTCCACTAAGGTTAATCCATCCATCGTCGGATACTCTACGGCGCACTTCAACATTGTTGGTCGCAGAAATGCCAATGTGGTCTTTGAGTTGCTTTTTGAGCGTGATTTTTATCACCGCTCCTGATTCTGCGGAATACCTCACTCCAGGGTCACGGATTACCTCAATCTTCGACACTTGGCTCGACGGTATGGATAGCAAGATGTTGCGGTCGGTTACTTTTTGCTCGTTGATATAAATTGTCCCAACGCTCATCGAGCCGCCAACTTTGATGCTGTTGATGTCGTAGGTCACCACACCAGGTGTCCAGCCAAGCATATCGTAAAGCGTTCCTGCCTCGCCGATGTGAGTGTCTGCCAGGTTGCTGATTGAGTAGTTCAGTCCGTCTCGCGTCACTGTGGCTTTCTTTGCGCTCACCACCACCTCACCAAGCCGCGTGGCTTCCTGCTGCAAGGTGATTGTTCCCAAGTCGGCACTTGTGACATTCAACCATTTCGTTTGAAATCCAACGTTTGTGGCTTTCAATAGCAAAGTCCGCTGCTCGGCGGCAAACGAGAATTGCCCATTGTCGTCGGTCATGGCTCCTGTCACGTATGCGCTGTCGCTGGGAGTGAGCGCCACAATGGTCACAAAAGGAATTGGTGTGCCAGCCTCGCTTACCACCTTGCCATGGTAGGTGACAGCAGAAGATGCTGAGGCAAATACTGATTGCAAACAGAAAACACTCACAATCAGTGCAATAATTGAATATTTCATATATTTTTGTGTTTGAGAAATTGGCGTAGTTATGGCTGTTTACATGATTTTCGTCACATAAACGCTATTTTTAAAATCGTAAATTTTTATTGAAGCGAACTACTGCGCTTGCCTTTTTTCAAGTTTGGATTCAAGCAATTCTGCCACTTGTTGCAGCATGAGAATGATGGATTGGTCCTTGCGCTTTTGTTCAAATTTTGTTTTCGATAGTTTGACTTGACCGATGGCTACCTTTAAGTCGTCGCTATCGAGAGCGTCGCAATTTTTAGCCAATGAGTAAAGTGGAGAAAGATATATGGAATTATCGTTTTTGAGCCTGTCGAGATAGAAAAATAGATTACTCATCCACTTGTCGACACCGGATCTCTGCGCCGATGGAGCGGCTACCGTTTGCGACGCCACTTGCGGAATTTTGGGTGCGTATGTGGTGATGAGGCGACCTGTAATGCCACTATCCGCCATTTCGCTCCACTCAATGGTGTAAGTGGTTCGGAATAGAGTGTCGGCTTCGTTGATGATTCCCACTGTGTAGCAGTTTTCGGCTTCCGTTCCCACTATCATCGACTCGCTTTTGTTGTAGTATAGGCGATAGCCAGTGAAAGTGCGTTCTTTATTACCAGAAAGACTCCAAAGCGTGTAAATGCTGCGGCGGACAATCTTGTCGTCGAGCAGTTGGTCGATAGCATCGTACAGCACTTTTACGCTGTCGATGTATTCGGCTTTTGACTTTGGTAATTTGAATTTATAGATTGTGAGTTCACCCTCCTTTTCCCCATTGAGGCTTGTGTAGTAGGTGTTGTGAATCGTCAGCGTATTCTCTTGCTTGACGATAGGCGAATTTTCTCCAAAGTAATATCTCAACTTTGCGAAATAGTCTTGAGCCATCGCTGTGGGTGCGAGTAGCAAAGCCACTGCCAGAATCATATACTTTGTCTTCATAATGCAGGTATGTTAGTTGATTGGTTGTTATACTGTTGATTTATCTCTTGTCGCGGGTCCACATACACGATAGTGCCGTTCTCGTCCATCACGGCTTGGTAGCCCATGGCTTCCATATCTATGATAATGGCTCGCTGATTCAATTCTTCAAGTTCGCGATGTAGTCGCTCGTTTTCTTTCTGAAGTTGCTCGTTCAGCGCCATCAAATCGGCTTGCGACTGATGGTGAGTGACGGATTTAAGCCGTCGTTGCGGTTCGACCGCCACGGCTTCAGCATTGTCGGTCGCAGGAGTGCTGATGTCGGCATCCTCATTCTTTGCCACAAGGTGGTTGCCGCCTTTTTTCGCATCGTTTTGAGCGGCTATCGGCCGCGAAACAGGCTGGGTGGTTTCGGTGTTGTTCAAAGCCTTGAGACCGAAAACGAGTGCCACAACTGCCGCTGCCGCGGAAATGGAAGTCCACCAAAGCCATTTGCAATGCGTGGGAGATGCGGATTCGGGAAGCAAATCTCCCTCCAGTCCACGGTCAAGGTAGCCGAACATAGCCTTATAGTCAGCCCATTCGGATGGAATGTTGGGGGTCGTGCTGAAATATTCGCTCAGTAACGACTCTTCCTCAATAGTGGTATTGCCCTCCATGAATTTGTTGAGCAATTCCTCAATCTGATGTTGTGAATATGGTTTCATTGTCGTTCTATGCGTTGTTTTTTTATTTCTTCCAATAGTTGCCTTCGTGCCCTTGCGAGCAAAGTGCTTACGCTGGTTTCTTTTATTCCGAGCAGAGCGGCTATCTGCTTGTTGGAATATTTCTCGTCTTGCCGCATTTTCAGCACCGCATGTAGGGTGGATGGCAACTCCTTAATTCTCTGTTCAAGCCATTGCATGTCTTCTTGCTGAATGATTTCGTCTAATGGCGAGGGGACGGACTTGCTTGCCGACTCTCCACATTCCAACGGAAGTGGCGGTTTGCGTCGCAAGTGATTGAGCGATAGCCGGTGTGCCACAACGGCAGCAAAACCCTCTGGCTTGTAGAGCCGGTTATCATCATGCATTTGCCATAACCGCAACAGCGTTTCCTGGGCTATGTCTTGCTGCTCGTCATAGTCGAGGCCCATTGCCACAGCCTTACTCAAGGCAATAGACCTCAGCTGAGGGGCTACCAGTTCAAATGCGTCAATAGTCATTGATAAATCACGTTATTTGCTCACAAATTTACTAACTTATACATCTATACAACACATCACCCCCCACTTTTCAAACAAAATTTCCCGTTTTTTTTGAAAGTCAACGAGCCAACAGGTCAACGAGTCTACGAGTTTTTTTAGGGGCGGTCGAGTCTGGCAGGGGGGCGCTTGGGTCTGTTATGGGTCTGAAGGGTCTGCTATATGAGTGAAAAACACCGATTTAATCCATTAAAACCCAATTTACACCAAATATTTTATATATAAATAGTTAACAGATTACAATTTAATCATCAACACCATATAATTCTATACCATTTTTTCTGAAAGAATTTATTATTTCAGTTTCTAATTCATACAATATATTGCAGTACATATTTTCATCAAAACTTTCAATATCATCAGGTAGCATTTTGGAGACACCACAATCAACACATATTGTATTTGTTTGCTCATTATACCATATTTTCATGGGAGTATGGTTAGACCAATGAAACATAGGAACAAATCTTCCATGATAAGATTTCATTATTTCAGTTATTTTATTCATTAGATATGCTATTTCCCACAAATATACATTATTTTTGGCAATGATATACATGTTGTCCCTGTAAACAAACAATTATTACAGACGCAAAAACACAGATTCGTGTTCTTGTGTGGTAATTCTAATATATTTTACAATTTTTCATCTAATGATGTTACTTTCTGTTGTGTACTATTTGCATCATCTAATGCGGAAAACAATGTGATGAATGTAATGCTCTTCGGATTAAACATTTCTGCTATTGCTTTCCCTGAATCTGATATAGTCTTTCCAGTTGTTATTGTGTCATCGAAAACAAGAACATCTTTGCCGTTAATTGCTTCCGCATAGTTTAAATCACTATGCGGTCTTATATTTATCTTCATAGATTGTAAAATTGCATCTCTATAAGATGATTTTTCTAAAAATTTATAAGAAAATATACCGTCATTCCCATTTTGAGATTTTGGGAGATTCATTGCAGAAAACGAATCGTCTATACTATTCCACACTTCACTTGGGTTTTCAAAGTGTGAATTTATATAGTCATCATCTATCATTTTTTCGTAAACATCTTGTGCCTCTAATTTGCTGAAAAATTTGTTTTCAGCATAGTCATGCTTTATTAGTCTTAACAAATATGAAAATACAATTTCATTCAATTTATTATTTGATGGCGTTAATACTATAGTATCATATTTTGGCAACAAATGAGATGCGGCAACAAAGTTTTTTAACAGTTTCATTAAATCCGATTTCGCATTATTGAATTTCCACCCTTTTCTCTCCTTTAATGCATTTAGTAGTGGATTTGAATCCATTCTGTCATTTGTTGATTTTCTTTTGAAAATTGATAAAGTTCTAAATCCTCGTTGTGTGTCTAAAAATAAGTATGGATTATGCGAGTCGTTTGTGTCAACATAATTTTGATGATTGTTTGTGACGCTCACAGTTCGATTATTTCCTGTTTTATTAATATCTATACCTTCTGATATGTGTTTTATAATTTCTTCTTTTATGATTTTACGAAGTTCACTTTCTGTAATTATTATATTCTTTGCCATAATTCACCTTTATTTATAAATACTTATTTTCCACAAATATACACCTTTTTTCCAATTGCCAGATATTTATCATATAAAGAAATTGCCAATGATATACAAGTTGTCCCTGTAAACAAACAAATGTAATCAGCAACCATATACCATTTAACTTAAATGTGCATAACAAAAATCCGTATTTCCCTCAAACAAGGTGTGAAGTTTATTTTTTATGCTATCAATAACCTTTGTATTACATTATAAATTATTGTGTGTAATTGGGATTCTGTCAATTTGATTTTATATGTGTTGCCGTTAAAAATACTTTTTCTAACCTAAAATCCGCAAGCAATCTCAATGGCAATCTCAATTGCAGTAAAGAGCTTGAA
>OLHA01001731.1_pt1 | contig 11260 bp, 9 predicted proteins | sample 1605961 | NCBI WGS metagenome assembly OLHA01 (sample SAMN03283288) | human gut metagenome | biome: human-associated habitat; material: feces | host: Homo sapiens | place: Peru | collected 2012
AGGAGATTATACTAATGGGACTAATAGTTTTGAAGTAAAAAATGGAGGAAATACCGTCAATATTAATGGTAAAGATTATACTTTTGAATCAGATATAATGGGAATTGGCGGAATATATAAAGATGCTAATTCTAGTAATTATGTTGGCGTAGTTCCTATTGGAGGTTCTATGCATACGGTTACTATGGGTAAAAATGAAAAAGAAGCATTAACTAAAATTATAGAAGTAGTCGGCAAAGAAGATTCTCTTAAGGTTATAGGAGGGTTATCAAAAGTAAATGGAGGAAAACTTGATGCCGATTCAATTACTCAAAATTTGGATGATAAGAAGAAGGCTGAAGTAGAAGACATAATAAAACGATATGGTTTAGATAAAAATAAATTTAAAGATTATAAAGAATATAAAAAGACTTAAAAAATTAATTTAATATATTTTTTACAATCGATAACTTAAATTATATATTTCAAAATAATAAATATTGTAGGAATTTGACTTTTTATAAAATCCCATTTATCATAATTCAATTAAAAATCGTTCTTTAATTTTACAGGATAAATAAAAATGGAAAAAGTAAAAATTGAAAATGTAGAAATAGTATTATCGCATCCCGATGATTTAAATATAAAATGGACGGGACAAAACGATTTAATCAGACAAATAATGGCTGCTTGGCATATAATATCCGAAGACGATATTCCTTTAAATCCAAGAATAGTTGGAAAACCTGGAGCGGGAAAAACGACTTTATCGTATTATGCTGCAAAAGAATTGCTTAAAAGAGAAGTTTATATTTTTCAATGCACAGTCGATACTCGTCCCGAAGATTTAATTATAGTTCCCGTTATTTCAGAAAATAATAAAATAAGCTATCATGCTTCAAGTTTGGTTAGCGCTATGATTAAAGGAGGAGTCGCTATTCTTGACGAAGGAAACAGAATGAGCGAAAAAACTTGGGCTTCGCTTGCGCCTTTGCTTGACGATAGAAGATATGTAGAAAGCGTTATTGCGGGAATAAAAATAAAAGCGCATCCCGATTTTAGAATAATTGTCACTATGAACGATGATGCAAGCACTTTTGAGCTTCCCGAATATATTCATTCAAGATTGCAACCTACTATAGAGCTTCCTTTTCCCGATGTAAAAGAAGAATACGATATTTTAAAAATGAATCTTCCTTTTGCAGAAGAAGAGATATTAAAAATAACTGTCGGTTTTTTGCAAAAATCTCATATAAATAAAGCTTCTTTTTCGGTTAGAGACGGAATAAATATGGCAAGATACGCAATGAAATTATATAAAGGAAATATTACAAAAGACATTGACACAGCTTTTTTAATCGCCTTGAAATCCGTTTTGGGAGAAGAAGGAATTAAAATATTGAGCGCAAATAATAATGAATAAAAATATTAAATTAAAAATATTAATAATAGTTTTAATAATATTTGCATCTTTCTTCATAATTATTAAAAATATTAATTTAAGTAATTCAAAAAATTTATTTATTGATTTTCAATCTATTTCAAGTTTAATTGAAAATAATAAAACAGGAATAATTTACGATTATTTGAAATATAGAGATAAAGTTTATTGTATAGATTATAATAATAATTTGTCTGAAAAAAATAAAACTTATATAAATAATTATTTTCCGAGTATAAAATTTATTAATAAATTTCAATTCTTTTTATATTCAAAATTATTTAAACAAAAAATTATGTGCTATGTTAATGATTTTAATTTAATAGAATATTTGAAAAGAAATAATATTAAATATTGCAAAGTCGTTTTGAATATTAACGAAATAACGGCGAAAGAATATTTAAATTTAAAAGATAAAGATAACGCGCGGATTTTTTTATCGATTACAAATAAAGATTATTATAATTCTTATAAATATGCAGTTAAATTAAATAAAAAATATATAATCGTTTTAGACGGCGATACGATAAAATATAAAAATAAAAGATATAGATTTATAGGTTTTGACGCTCCCGAGCTTAATCAAAATTACGGAGAAAACGCTAAAAGCTATGTAATAAATTCTATTATCAATGCCGATAAAATTTATATGCTAATAGATTCTTATGATTTGTTTGATAGAATATTATGCCATATAATTATAGACGGAGAACCTTTGGCTTATTCTATGATTAAAGAAAAATATGCTAAAGAAACTATAATTAAATACGGAGATAGCGGTTTTCCGACAATAGCAAGCAATATAGTTTATCTGTCTAAATTTCAAGGCAGAAGAGCGTTTATTGACCCTGCGGTATTTAGAAAAACAAATCATTAAATTTATGCGTAGATATTCTTACTATTGATTTTTTTAATTTATAAGTTAAAGTTTAAATATTCGATATTATTTTATCTTTAAATTTTTAATTGAAAATCAATTTATTTTAAGGAAATAAAGTGAATAAGATAGAAGATTATAATCAAAACATTTCAAAATACGAATTATACGCTCATTTAAGCGACCAAATAGTCGCGGGAAATATAAAAACTTTTTCGGAAATTTTTACTTACGCTCAAAATGTCAACTTTGAAAAAATAAAAGACCATGAAAATATTTTAAAAAGTTTATTTTCTTTAATTCGTAAAATTAATTGGGGATTTTTTAACAATTTAGATAAAGAACTTTATCCAAAATTATGGGAACAGTTTGTTATAGAAAATCATAAATTTAATTTTGCGGGAGATTTAAAATTAAGTTTATCTATAGCCGACATTTATATAGCGATGATTGATATTCATGGTTATACAAACTTTTGCGAAGAGAATAAAAATAATTTGTATAAAATGCATGCTTTAGACGATTTGCTTCAAAATAAAGTAAGCGAAATTGCAAGATTCTATAATGTTATCTCTCATAGAAAACAGGGAGACGAAATTATTATGGTTTGTCCTTCGGCGACTGACGCTTTAAGCGCGACTATTGCGATAATAGATATTCTAAATAAAAAGAAATTTTTAACAGAACATCCGAATATAGATACTTCGGGAATGCCCGAGTTTAAGATAAGCGCGGGAATATCGGGAGGAAATTCCAACAGTTCTTTAATAATTACAGAAGACGGAGATTTATCGGGTTTTCTTATAAATAACGCGGCAAGAATGCAAGCGAGAGCGAATACTTTATCGCCTAAAGAAAATAAAATTATTGTCACAAAAAATTTGCAATTTAACTTCTTAAAAGAAAATTCTAAAATTAAAAGCGAAATATTTGATAAAAATATAATCTCTTTTTACGATAACGGAATAATATTTTTTAAAGGCACGGATATTCCTATTGTGGAAGCGATATTTAATCCCGAAGAAAAATATAAAGAATTATTTTTTAACGAAATGGAAGAGCTTGTAAAAAGCGTGAAGGATAATTTATGGAAGCAGAAAATATTTAACGCTATTATGGAATTAATTTCAAAAGTTGCAAAATCTATGCCTCCTTTTCAAATTAACGAAAGCGTAAACGAATATATATCGGGCTATTCAAATTCCACAATTTGCGATTTATGTTCGGACGCTATAGGCTCTTATGTCGTAAAAGAAAATTATAAAGAAGCTATAGAAACTTTCGCTTTAATAATAAGGCTTTTAAATACGATTCCCGATTTTGATAAAATGGTTTTGGAATACGCGGAAAGCATTTATGACGGTTATGAGAAAGTTCTTCCTCTATACGAATCGATTATGAAAAAAGAAATAGACACGAATATTGCAAAAATATTTCCAGCTAATCATATTCCTTTATTTAATAATGTTCAAAAAGCTAACGCTACTTATAATAAATTAATCAATTTCGCTATGGTAAGTCCCGCTCTTCAAAGACGAAAATCTATATGGTATGGAATATTAGAAAAAGAATCTTCTAACTTAATTATTAATATGTATTCGGGTAAAAAATAATAAATTTTTATTAATTTTTACTTGCAGAAATATCTATATTATGGTAAACTATAAAATCATTAAATTATTTTTTATTTTATTTTTTAAGAAGGAGAAAATTTATGTATTTAAAAAAAATTACAATGTTATTTATAAGTTTGGCTATGGTTTTATCATGTTCAAATAATAAAAGCGGTTCTACGGCGTCTTTAGATTCCGTTAATTATTTATCGGGAGGCGAGGGAGATTGGGTTGTAAAAATCGACAATCTTACGATAAATAAAAGTATTTTCGATAGCGATTTAACGGCTTCAATGAAATATCAAGGCGCTAATGACGAGCAAATTTCTTTGGCTAAAAATGATAATGCCACAAAACAATATTATTCTGAAGTTTTAATTAGAGATGTTCTTTTATTAAAGAAAGCGGAAGAGGATAAATTTTTTGAAACCGAAGAAGCGAAATCTATAATGAATGCGGCTATAAGAACTCTTAAAGCTCAATATTATTTGCAAAAACTTATATTAGAAGCGAGCAAAAATATTCCAGACCCGACTCCAGAACAGGCGAGAGCGTTTTTTGAACAAGCCAGCAATCAATTAGTTCAAATGTATGGAATAACGAACTATAATACTCAAACTATGCCTTCGATTAATCAATTATATAAAGTCGCATACTCCGAGCAATTAGTTCAAAGAGATATAACCGACTTAAAAGATAAAGCCATTATAGAAAGAAATAATTCGATATTGGGCGAATTTTCTCCTTTACAACAAGGACAACAAACTAATTTATTGCCAAGGGGAAATTAATTTAATTAAAAATTACTGGAAAGGATTATATGCCTAAAAAAAGCGATAAAGAAAAAGAAAATATTACAGTCGATAAACCCAAAAAAGTTATCATTAAATCCAAAGCCAGTAGTTCAAGTAAGGCTACAAAAAATACCGAAGATACTCAAGCTACGGCGGTAAAAAAGAAAGTTAAAAAAGTCGTAAAGAAAAAAATAATAATCAAAACTGAAAAAACCGATAAAGCCGAAGATACTAAAAAATCTGAAAATAATAAAACTGAAATCAATAAAAAAAATAAAGAAGGTTTTAAAGAAAATTTTAGAGAAAGAGTTAAAGAAAAAAATTACTCTCATAATAGAGAGCATAAAGAAAATAAACAAAAATCATCTTTCGGCGAAGATAATAAACATTTTGGCAAACATTCAAATAAAGAATCCGCTCAAGCTCCGACTTCTACTGAAGATAATTCATATCAAAAAGGCGGCGGAAGAAGAGATTCTAAAAAAAGAGATTATGATAAAAAGAATTTTATAAAAGACGCTAAAGCCGAAGCTGCATTAAGACAAGAAAATAAAATATTCAATAAATTGCAAGCTAAAAAAAGACAGCAGGAACAGAGACTTGCAAGCGTTGAAAAAGAAATTAATATAATGGAAACTATTACCGTTGGCGATTTGGCAAAGAAAATGAATTTAAGAGCTTCCGATATTATATCAAAATTAATGGCTATGGGAACAATGGCAAGAGTAAACGATATAATAGATTCCGACACGGCAACGATTATAGCGGATGATTTTGGTTGTAAAGTTAATGTAATATCATTGCAAGAAGAAGCTACTATTGAAGTAAAAGAAGACAGAGAAGAAGATTTAAAACCTCGTCCTCCTGTAGTCACGATAATGGGACATGTAGACCATGGAAAAACTTCGCTTTTGGATGCTATAAGGCAAAGCAATATAACCGCAAAAGAGAGCGGAGGAATTACTCAAAATATAGGCGCTTATAAAGTAAAAATACCTAGCGGAGAGATAGCTTTTATAGACACGCCAGGACATGCAGCTTTTACTATGATGAGAGCGAGAGGAGCGAAAAGCACGGATATTGTAATATTGGTTGTGGCATCCGATGACGGAGTTATGCCTCAAACTTTAGAAGCTTTAAATCATGCAAAAGAAGCGAATGTTCCTATTATAGTAGCGGTTAATAAAATGGATTTGCCAAACGCTAGTATGGATAAAGTTAAAGCCGCATTATCGGAATATGGATTAACGCCCGAAGAATGGGGAGGCGATACTCAATATATAGGCGTAAGCGCTTTACATAAAACGGGAATTAAAGAATTATTGGAAGCGATTATTTTGCAAGCGGAAATGCTTGAATTAAAAGCGAATCCTAACAGAGAGGCAATAGGAATAGTTTTGGAAGCTTCATTAGAGCAAGGACGCGGACCTGTCGGAACTGTTTTAGTGCAAAATGGAACTTTGAAAATTGGAGATTATTTTGTTTGCGGACTTTCGGTTGGAAAAGTTAGAGCTATGGTTAATGATTTGGGTAAAAGAGTAAACGAAGCTTTGCCTTCCACTCCCGTTGAAGTTTTAGGATTTGAAAAAACTCCTGAAGCGGGAGAATCTTTTAATGTTATGCTTGACGAAAAAGAAGCTAAAGCGATAGCCGATAAGAGAGTGCAATTAAAACAACAGGAAGCTTTGAAAGCAAATGTAAAAGTCACTTTAGAAAATCTATACGAAAAAATCGCTTCAGAATCTATGAAAGAGTTTAAAGTAATAATTAAAGCGGATGTTCAGGGAAGCGCGGAAGCTTTGAAAGACGCTTTAAATAAAATACAGAGCGATAAAATTCGTTTTGTTTCAATATACAGCGCATCGGGAGCGGTTTCAGAAAGCGATGTTAATTTAGCTCATGCTTCAAATGCTATAATAATAGCTTATAGAGTTCGTCCTTCGGCAAAAGCTAAAGAATTATCGGAAAAACTCTCAATACCGATTGAAAGATACGATATTATTTACGAAGCTATAGAATCTATTCAAAACGCTATGAAAGGCTCTCTTGAAAGAATTAAAAAAGAAGTCGATATTGGAGTCGTTGAAGTGAGAGATGTATTCCATATTCCTAAAGTCGGAACTATCGCGGGTTGTTATGTCACTTCGGGCAAAATAGAAAGAAATTCGGGCGTTAGAGTTTTGCGTGACGATGTTTTAATATATACAAGCAAAATATCAAGTTTAAGAAGAATCAAAGACGATGTTAAAGAAGTAGCTTCTGGATACGAATGCGGCGCTTCAATAGAAAATTTCAACGATATTAAAAAAGGCGATGTTTTAGAAATATTCAAAATAGAAGAGATTGCCCAAGAATTATAATTTAATATTTATTATGATATAATGAATAATTAAAAGTCTGTTTTATTGGTAAAATTAATTTTGAATAAGTTTTATTATTTTCATCGTAAATTTTTAAATGTTCATGCGGATTTAATCCGTTATTATAAAGTCTCAAATCGCATAAAGCCAAACCGAATCCTGCGCTTTCAGAATTATCCAACTGTTCCATAAAAAAGTTTTCAGTCATTCCTTTATTATAATATTCTTTAAAAGTTAATCTTTTTGAATCTATTCTCGTTTTATTTATCATTATTAAAGGCGAATCGTTTATAATACTAAATTCGATATTATTTTTTTTAATTTCTATAATCAATTTTATTATAAATTTATTTTTATCGTTTTCTCTAAAAGATAATAATTCTTTATATCTTTCGTCTTCTAAAATATTTATATTATTATTTTCGTCCATGTCTTTGATTAAACTTTTTTCTAATTTCAGTAATTTTTTTAATTTTTCTTTATTTTTTTCTTCTTTAAATAAATCGGAGTATTGAATCATTATTTCATTGTCGTTAAAATATTCTTCTTTGTCTATTTTTTGATTATAAGAAGGATAAAGATTTTTTAAACATTTTATAGTAATTATATGCAAATATCTTGCCTTTATTCCGTTTGAAATAAGTTCCATTAATATATATGCAATGTCGTCATTATATTTTTCTATATTGTATTTTTTTAATATTTCGCTTATTAAAAATATTATTTTTTTTCTTGTAATAAAATTAATCCAAATAATATTGAATTCAATAACTTCTTTGCCAATTTTTGAAACGACTTTTTTTATATCGTCAAAACTACTTTGAGAATTTACTTCAAGCATATTTAAAACTCTCTTTTATATATTTTAAAAAATAAAGAATTTACGAATTTATAATTTCTTTAGCCGCTCTTTCCAAAACATTTTTTTCGCCAAGCATATCTCTAACTCTAATTAAATTATCGCTTACTTTTTTGTAATATTCTTTATCGGTTAAATATTTTATTATATGGCTTGTTATGGCGTTTGGATTACAATCGCTTTGTAATAATTCGGGAGCCGCTTCTTCGTTAAGCATAACATTTGGCATGCCGATATATTTTATATTTGTAAGTATTTTTCCAAGAAAAAAAGTTATATAAGAAATTCTATAGCATATAACCATAGGTTTTCCGTAGCATGCGGATATTAAGCTTGCAGTTCCGCTCGACATTATTAAAGCGTCAGAATATTTATATACAAAATCTTTGCTCTCTCCTTCTAAAAAAGTATAGGATATATTTTTTAATAAGTCTTTATGATTTGCAATTATTTTTTCTATCATTTTTTTGTATTCGGGATATGCAATCGGTATTACAAATCTAATATTTGAAGAAAGCATATCGTTAAGCATTTTCATTGATTTTATAAATACGGGAGATAATTTTTTTATTTCTTGATATCTGCTTCCAAATAATATTCCAACCGTCCATTCTTTTTCTTCCAAATTTAATTTTGGAATATCTAAATTATAATTCAAATCGGCGAAAGGATGCCCGCTATAAACGACATTGCAACCATATTTTTTATATACTTCGTAATCGAATTTAAAAGGCGTTATTATTTTTCTAGCCGAAATTAATCTTTTAGCGTTCCATTCGCCCCAAATTCCAACATGCGGCGGAAAATAATAAATATATTTAATATTATTTTTTTTACAATATTTTGCAAGAAGTAAATTAGCGCCTTGATTGTCGACTAAAACCATAATATCTATTTTATTTTTTTTAAGATACATTTTTAATATTTTAAATGCGTCCAATTTCTTAAAAGCAAATTTTGGATTTATGCTTTCAAATATTCCCATAGTCGATAAAGTGGACATATCGGAGAGAATATTAACTCCAGAGTTTTGCATTTCAACTCCGCCGAAACCATCTATTATAGTATTTGGCGATAGTTCTTTTATTTTTTTTGCTAAAAGCGCTCCTTGAATGTCGCCCGATACTTCTCCCGTAGCTATAAATATTTTCATTATACCGTTTTTTTTGGAGTTATTCCTCTTTTAGATTTTGATATAAACTCCACAATATTTTTAGCTATCTTATTTAAAGAATTATCGTTTAAATATCTATCCAAAAATTCCTGTTTAGTTTTATTCCAATTATACCACATATTGTAAGATTCTTCAGCCTGCGATATTTCAATAGAAGTAAATCCCGCTCTTCTCATTCCGACAAGATTTAATTTATATACTATAGCCTCGCCCGCATGCGAAGTTAAAGCGTATGGAAGAATATCTCTGCCGACTCCCGCCATTCCGCTTATCATTGCATATTCTCCTATAGCGCAAAATTGATGAATAACGCAATTGCCCGAAATAAAAGCGCCTTTTTCCACTCTTACATGTCCCGCCACTAAAGAACCATTGCATATAATCACATTATCGTTTATCTCGCAATCATGAGCGACATGTCCCGTTGCCATTATATAACAATTATTTTTTATAATAGTTTTTCCGTTTTCTTTAGATGAGCGATGCAAATTAGTAAATTCTCTTATTTCGTTATTATTGCCTATTTCAAGAAAACTTACTTTATTTCTGTCAAAACTTATATCCTGCGGCAAATCTCCTATAACGGCATGAGGATGAATTATATTATTTTTTCCTATAGTCGTATATTCTTTAATAACGGTATGCGCGCCGATTATAGTATTTTCGCCAATATTAACCTCTCCTTCAATAACCGCGTAAGGACCTATTTTTACTCCTTTGGATATTTTAGCGCTTTTAGATATTATCGCCGTTTCATGAATTTCCTTTTCCATTTATTTTCCTAATTTTATTTATTTATTTTCATTGCTTCTTTATCTACCAAAAATAATCCCAAATCCGCAGAGCATGCAAGATTGCCTTCTACTTTAACTTCTCCATGCGTTTTTAATAAATTATTGCTGAAAGCTTCGACATTTACAAACATATCCATTATATCGCCTGGAATAACGGGATTTTTAAATTTAACATTGTCTATTTTTGCAAAAAACATAAATTTTTTATCGTATTCTTCTGGCTTCAATATTTTTGTATAACAATAAATACCTGAAACTTGAGCTAAAGCTTCAACCATAAGAACGCCTGGCATAATCGGGCTTTCTGGAAAATGTCCCGTAAATTGAGGCTCGTTAAAAGTTACATTTTTTATTGCATGTATTTTTCCTTCTTCTATACTTTCGACTCTGTCAACAAGTAAAAAAGGATATCTATGAGGCAATAACTCCATTATTTTAATTATATTAATTTTTTCCATATTAAAATTTCCTTAATTCTTAAACGAAGAAATTAACTTTATTATATAATATATATATAAATTTACAAGCGGAATATTGATATAATTTTAATTCATTGAACAATTTATTTTTAGAATTTTTTATTTTAAAATGTTGATATATTTTTTAATCAAAGTTAAAAATTTTTTGTAAATTAAAAATATTTAAATTAATTATATTGACTTTATTTTAAAATATTGTATTATGTTAATAAATATTTAAATTTTATTATTGACAAAATTAATAAATTAACAGATTTGTTTATGTCTAATGGCGATAATGAAGTAGTTTTAAAAGATATAATGGCTTATGACGGAAAAGTATGTTGTGGTTCTAAACGTAATAATACAAATAATGGTGAAGTTTTACCTGTTAATGCTATGACAGCTTTTAATGTAACTAAAGATATCCCTTTAGCTACTAAATTTATAAATGAAAAAACTAATGAAATCCCAACAGGACCTGAGTTGATAAAATTACTAGATTTAACTAACACTATATCAACCTTTGATGCATTGAATACACAGAAAAAAACAATAAAAGCAATTGTAGATAAAGGTGGAGACTATGTGGGTGCTCTAAAAGGAAATCAATATGACTTTTATAAAGATGTCGTTACTTATTTTAATGATGAAAAATTGTATGATGAATCATATAACCAATGTCATTATGAAGAAAGTGAGCTTGCTCATTCTACAATTGAAAAAAGAACATATATAATGACGGAAGATATAAATTGGTTAGAAATAAAGAAATGGAAAAACATTAAATCCATTGGAATATATATTAGAGAATATACTGAAAATGATGTATTAAAAAAAGATGTAAGATATTTTATAACATCATTAGGTACAGATCAAATAAAAGATTTTTGCAGAGCAGTTAGGGATGA
>OLHA01001732.1_pt1 | contig 11255 bp, 9 predicted proteins | sample 1605961 | NCBI WGS metagenome assembly OLHA01 (sample SAMN03283288) | human gut metagenome | biome: human-associated habitat; material: feces | host: Homo sapiens | place: Peru | collected 2012
CGTTTTAAGGTTATGCATAAGGTATTCGACTATAAAAAAAGAAACGGATATACTATGTGCGTTGGCTGTGCGAGATGCGATGACGCATGCCCAGAATATATATCTTATTCTAATTGCATTAATAAATTAGAAAACGGAATGAAGGAGGTTTTGTCAAAATGATAAGCAACGAATATACGCCTTTTTTATCTGAAATTTTAGATATTAAAAAACATACGGATATAGAATATACTTTTAAGATGTCTTTTGAAGGAATGTCTAAACCTGGGCAATTCTTTCAAGTTTCAATTCCTAAATTTGGAGAAGCTCCGATTTCAATAAGCGGTATTGACAATAAAAGCGTCGATTTAACGATAAGAAAAGTCGGCAAAGTGACAAACGAAATATTTGAAAAGTATATCTGAAATAAATTATTTATGCGCGGTCCTTACGGAAACGGATTCGATGTGGATATTTATAAAAATAAAGATATCGTAATAATAGCGGGAGGAACGGGAGTGTCGCCAGTTAGAGGAGTTATAGATTATTTTAGCGAACATAAAAACGAAAGAAAAGATATGACTGTTATTATAGGATTTAAAAGTCCAGACGATATTTTATTTAAAGAAGATATTGAAAAATGGAAAAAAAATACTAATCTTATTTTAACGGTAGACGGAGCGGACGAAGGCTATAAAGAAAATATAGGACTCGTGACAAAATATATACCAGATTTGAAGATAAAAGATATTAACGAAACTGTAGCTATAGTCGTAGGACCTCCAGCTATGATGAGATTTTCTATAATTGAGCTTGAAAAGATAGGATTCAAAGAAGAAAATATTTGGGTTTCCTACGAAAGAAAAATGTGCTGCGGAATTGGAAAATGCGGACATTGTAAAATAGACGATGTTTATATTTGTTTGGACGGTCCCGTGTTTAATTATGTTAAAGGCAAAACTTTAGTAGATTAAAGGAGTTAAAAATATGCTTGATATAAATGTTAAAAAACTTAAGAAAAACGCTTTTCGTATAACTAAAGAGAGAGGATTAACCGCTTCGAGAATAAGAGTTCCTGGCGGGCATTTAAATGTTAAATATTTTGATATAATAAAAAATATAGCGAATAATTACGGAAACGGAACTATACATATGACGGTTCGACAGGGTTTTGAAATACCTGGAATAAAAATGGAAGATATGCCTAAAGTTAATGAACTTATTCAGCCTATTATAGAAGGATTGAATATTAATCAGGATGAACAAGGCAAAGGTTATGCTTCTTCGGGAACAAGAAATATATCGGCATGCATAGGAAATAGAGTTTGTCCTTTTGCATGCTACGACACTACCGCTTTCGCTCAAAGAATAGAAAAAGCGGTATTTCCAAACGATTTGCATTTTAAGATAGCTTTAACGGGATGCCCAAACGACTGCGCTAAAGTGAGAATGCATGACTTTGGAATAATCGGCATGACTCATCCTCAATACGAAAAATATAGATGCATAACTTGTAAAGCTTGCGTAAAATCTTGCAAAAGAAAATCCGCGGATGTATTGACTGTTGTTAATTATAAAATAGAGAGAAATCATAAAGGTTGCATAGGCTGCGGAGAATGCGTGCTTCAATGCCCTATGCGAGCTTGGACAAGAAGCGATAAAAAATATTATAGACTAACGATAATGGGAAGAACGGGAAAGAAAAATCCTAGACTCGGCGAAGATTTTATAAAATGGGTAGACGAAGATAGCATAGTTAAGATTATACTTAACACTTACGAATATGTTAAACAATATATAGATTTAACCGCTCCTGGCGGAAAAGAGCATATAGGCTATATAGTGGATAGAACGGGATTTGAAGAGTTCAAAAAATGGGCTTTGAAGGATGTTAAACTTCCAGAAATAGCCGAAGTGTTTACGCCGATTTATTGGAAAGGAGTTCATTATGTTTAAAAATAAGAGTTTAAATCAGTTTTTTACGCTTTATTTATAAAAATAAATTTTAAAAGTAGTAATTTATGTTTAAAGAAGAAGTAAACGCCGTTTGCAACGCGTCATTTGCAAAAATAAATTTTCTAAAGAGTAATCCTTTGGGATATTTTATAGCTTCTATGCTTGCGGGAATGTATGTAGGTTTTGGAATACTATTGATATTCACAATAGGAGGTTTATTAGGAAGTTTCGCTGGAACAAAAATAGTTATGGGCGCTTCTTTCGGTATAGCCTTAAGCCTTGTTATAATAGCGGGAGCGGAATTATTTACGGGTAATAATTTCGTTATGACTGTAGGGCTATTAAATAAAAAAGTTTATTTTTTAGATACAATCAAACTTTGGATAATTTGCTATATAGGAAATTTAATAGGCTCAATATTATTGGGTTTTATATTTTACTATTCTGGGCTTGCAATCGGTTCTGTGGGAGAGTTTATAGCAAAGACTACATTAACAAAAATGACATTATCGCCTCAAGTATTGATATTAAGAGGAGCATTATGTAATATTCTGGTATGTATTGCCGTATGGAGCAGTTTTAGATGTAAGTCCGATAGCGGAAAATTAATAATGGTTTTTTGGTGTCTATTTGCTTTTATAACCACTGGTTTTGAGCATAGCGTAGCAAATATGACGCTTATGACTATTGGCATTTTATCTACGAATGGAATTGCAGATATAGGCATAGTCGGATATATTTATAATTTATTTTTTGTAACTATAGGAAATATGTTAGGCGCTATAATATTATTGGCGATACCTTATTATATAATAGCTAAAGATAAAAAAGAATAATGTTTTTAACTTTCATGATTTTGAGGATGTTGCATATTTATGTATATGCCCTCAAATTATTTGTTTATCAATTTTTTTGTTTTATTAACGCATAGTTCTATAAATAAATCCCATTCTCCAAAAGTTCTGTCTAAAATTTCAGTTTCCAATCCTAATTTTTTTACTTCGTTGGCTATCATATTTGAAATTTCATTTTTATAATGAAAGGATTTAGATATTAATATTGGAACGATTAAAACTTTTTTATTTAATTTGATAAGCTTGTCTTTAACTTCGTCTATATCTATTCCTTTAGAAAAAGTCATCGTTATATAAGATTGATTTTCCAAATATAATTTATATCCGAGCATTCCGTAAGCAGAATTTGAATGATGCTTTCCGCCATGTCCGACAAATAGATAAACATAATCGTTATTATTAAATTCTTTTTTTATTATAGAAACCATATTATAGTAATCTTCGGGAATAGAAAGCGTAGACTCTCCGTATTTTATTATAGAAAAATCTTTTTTGAATTTAGCCATAGCATGAAAGCACGCGCTATAATCTTTATTTTGCAAAATTACGATTGGCGCTATATAAACTTCTTCGATATTTTTATTTTTTAATTCTTTTAATCGGTTTTCTATCGAAGGAAAAATTTCATCGTTTGATATCATTTTTCTTATTGCGCTTGAGCTATAAGCGTCTATTATATAAAAGTCTTTAAACTCATTTTCAAATTTTTTAATTATATTGTCATACATTTCTTTTGAATCGTTATAATTGCTCGTTCCATGAAATAATAATATTACGCTTTTTTTATTAATCATAATAGAATCTCCAAAATTTATTTAATTTTTTTGCCCGACTTTTTGCTTATATTTAATTTTTTTAATTGATTTATTCTTTCTCTTATCTCAATAGCCTTTTCAAATTCCAAATTATTTGAAGCAATTTTCATTTCTTTTTCAAGCTCTTTTATATAATTTGCGCTCTGCTTTTCAGGGTCAATTTTTAATTTTTCGTTAAATCTTCTAAAATCAAAATGAATTTCGTAAGAAGTTTCAACTTTTTCTTCTCTCTCTATTATATCTTGAACTTTCTTTACTATAGTTTTCGGCGTTATATTATGTTCTTTATTATATTCAATTTGTTTTTCTCTTCTTCTGTTGGTTTCGTCTATAGCCATTCTCATAGCTTCGCTTATAGTGTCTGCAAACATTATAACTCTTCCGTTAGAATTTCTTGCCGCTCTTCCTATAGTTTGTATAAGAGTTGTAGTATTTCTTAAAAATCCCGTTTTATCCGCGTCTAGTATCAATATTAAAGAAACTTCGGGAACATCCAATCCTTCTCTTAAAAGATTTATTCCAACCAAAACATCAAAAGCTCCGAGCCGTAAATCTCTTATTATTTCCACTCTTTCAACCGTATGAATGTCCGAATGCAAATATCGAGTTCTTATATCATGTTCGTTTAAATATTTAGTTAAATCTTCCGCCATTTTTTTAGTTAGAGTCGTTATAAAAATTCTTTCGTTTCTTTCGACTACTTTTTTTATCTCTTCGATTATTTTATCAATCTGTCCTTCAATCGGATAAACTTCTATAATTGGGTCCAAAAGCCCCGTTGGTCTTATTATCTGCTCTACAACTTGCGAACTTTTTTTAATTTCGTATTCTGAAGGAGTCGCGCTTATATATATAGTGTCGTTTGTCAAATTTTCAAATTCTTCAAAATATAAAGGGCGATTGTCTAAAGCCGAAGGAAGTCTAAATCCGTATTTTACTAAAGTCTCTTTTCTGCTTCTATCTCCATGATACATTCCTTTTATTTGCGGAACGCTTACATGCGATTCGTCTATAACGGTTAAAAAATCTTCAGGAAAATAATCAATCAAACAAGCGGGACGCTCTCCTTCGTTTCTGCCCGATAAAGGACGAGAATAATTTTCTATTCCCGCGCAATAACCGACTTCTTTAAGCATTTCCAAATCGTATTTTGTTCTTCCGTAAATTCTTTCGGCTTCTACAAGTTTGCCTTCGTCTTGAAATTTTTTATATTGTTCTTCAAGCTCTTTTTCTATAAGTTTTATTCCTCTGTTTAATTTATCGCCTCCCGTAACAAAATGTTTCGCGGGATATATAACGACTCTGTCTTGCTCGGATATTTTTTTTCTTGTTAAAGCGTTTATTTTTACTATCTTCTCAACCGTATCTCCGAAAAAATCTATTCTTATAACTTCATCGGCATAAGCGCTCATTATCTCCAAAGTATCGCCTATAACTTTAAATTTCGCTCTCTCTAATATATCTCTTGTTCTTTCGTATTGTATAGTTACAAGTTTTTCAATAATTTCATCTCTGTCGTATTCTTCGTCTTTTTCTACGGCTATGTATAATTGTCTATAATCTTCGGGAGAGCCTAATCCGTATATGCATGAAACTGAAGCGACTATTATAACATCTCTTCTTTCAAGCAAAGAGGTTGTGGCTTTTAGTCTCAATCTGTCAATTTCGTCATTAACGGAAGCGTCTTTATCGATATACAAATCTCTTGCAGGAACATAAGCTTCGGGTTGATAATAATCGTAATATGAAACAAAATATTCAACCGCATTACTTGGGAAAAAATCTTTAAGCTCTCTGTAAAGCTGCGCCGCCAAAGTTTTATTATGCGAGAGAACGAGAGTAGGGCGATTTACCTTTTCTATAACATTTGCAATAGTGAAAGTTTTTCCGCTTGCAGTCACTCCGAGCAATGTTTGATATTTATTTTTATTTTCAATTCCTTTTACCAAATTTTCTATAGCTTGACTTTGGTCGCCCGAAGGTTTAAAACTTGATTCTATTTTAAATTTATTCATAATATAAAATGCGATAATCTCTAAATATTAAAATTAATTAGTAAAGTTTATAATATAAATCTTTTAAAGTAAATAATATAAATTTCGATTTAATAAAAATATTATAAAAATTATAATAATTTTAGTATAGAAATATGAAAGTAATAATATTAATTTATTAGGAATTTTTTTTAATAAATAAGCGTTTTAAACTTGACAAATTAAAAATAATTTATTATACTAATAACATAAGATAGTTAATTTGAAGGTAAAAATATGGCAAGACTTAATATTGATAACGAAAGCGTTAAAAAATATATTTATTCAATGTCTGAAAAACTTATGAGACATTTTGATTTGGAATATCAAATAAATAAAGAAAACGAATATTTTGATTTATACGCTTTTCACCAAAATAATTTTTTCAAGTCTTTTATAACTCGTTCTACGGTTTATGAAGGCTATTCTGTTTTTGAACATGTTTTGGTTCGTTATATTAAAGAATGCTCGGACGAAGAATTGCAAAAGTTCGAGGATATGCTTGTTAGATTAACTCCCATACTTTCTAATCCGAATAAATTTCATAAAAGAAGCATTATAACGGGAGTAATTATTACTGAAAGTTCTTTAAAGCCCGAATGGGAAAAAAGAATAAGAAAATTCTTTTATAGAGCAAGTTATAAATTATTGTTTCATGGATGGTCTGAAACTCAATACGCTTTGATTTCTATAAAAGATAAAACTTTGTATCTGCCTAAAATGAGGAAAAAAGAATTAAAAGTTCTGCTTTCCGATTTTTAGTGTATATAATTTAATTTTATTTTAAAAGGAGATGAAACATGAACGCTTTCATACTTTTACTAATTGGTATAGTAGCTTTTTTTATCGCCTATATAAGCTACGGTTCTTGGTTGGCAAAGAAGTGGGGTATTGACCCTGGAAAGAAAACTCCAGCTCATACTCTAACGGACGGAAAAGATTATGTTCCGACAGACGCTAAAGTTTTACTCGGACACCACTTTTCTTCAATAGCGGGCGCAGGTCCTATTACAGGTCCTATTATCGCTATGATGTTTGGATGGCTTCCCGTTTATCTTTGGATAGTTTTGGGTTGCATATTCTTCGGCGGAGTTCATGATTACGGTTCGCTTCTTGCTTCTTTAAGACATGAAGGAAAATCAATCGGAGAGGTTATAAGAGCAAATGTTGGACAAAAAGGTAAAATAATGTTTACGCTTTACGCTTTTATAACAATTTGTTTGGTTGTAGCCGCGTTTTTAGATATTACCGCTGGAACTTTCGGCGTAAATGACGGAGACCCTAATATAAGCGCAGCCGCTGGAACGGCGTCAATGCTATTTATAATTTTGGCTCTTCTATTTGGCTTCATGGTTTATAGAAAAGGAGCGGGAGTTCTTTTGTCTACTATTGTAGGAGTTGTTTTGCTCGCTTTAGTAATATTTGTTTCAGACAAATATCCGTTCTTGCAATTAAATAAATTCCCTTGGCAAGTAATATTAACGATTTATATTATAGCCGCTTCTTTAATGCCTGTTTGGATATTATTGCAGCCAAGAGATTATCTCTCTTCATTCTTGCTTTATGCAATGGTTATAGGAGGAGTTTTAGGTTTGATTGTAGGACGCCCAGCTATGCAAGCGCCTATGTTTACAAGCATTAACCCAAGCGTTGGAAACTATCTATTCCCTATATTATTTATTACCGTTGCCTGCGGAGCGATTTCGGGCTTCCATGCTTTGGTAAGTTCGGGAACGAGCGCGAAACAGCTTAATAGCGAAAAAGACGCTAAATTGGTTGGATACGGCGCTATGCTTATAGAAGGCGTTGTTGCAATAGTAGCTTTATTAAGCGTTGCGGCGGTTGCTAATAACGGAGAAGGTTCGCCTGCTCAAAGATTTGCAATCGGAGTTGCCACATTTATGAATTCTTTTGGAATTCCTATGGGCATAGGACAAACTTTTGTGACTTTGGCATTCGCTTCATTTGCGTTAACTTCGCTTGACAGTGCGACTCGTATCGGAAGATATTTGGTGCAAGAATTAGGCGAATATACTACTGCAGACGGTAGAGTTCATAAAACATTTTTGACTAATCCTTATATAGCTACGGCAATAACGGTTGGAGTATCGCTAGGATTTACTTTCTACGGTTATACAAGAATATGGCCAATTTTCGGTAGCGCAAATCAATTATTGGCTGGTTTGTCTTTGCTCGCCGTTGCAGCTTGGATAAAGAATCGCCAAAAAAGAACATCTTGGGAAACTATTATTCCTTTAGTGTTTATGTTTGTCGTTACGCTTTCCGCTTTAGGTTTGGTTGTTTATAATAATATTAAAAAAGCAACCTTTGACGGTTATGTATTGGCAGTTATAGCAGCCGTAATGATTATATTGGCGGTTGTAGAATTATTTATTACGGGACAATGGGCAAGAGGATTGAAAGATTCTGTAAGCGACCCTAATGAAACCGTAAGAAATAAATAAAAATTAGAAATTAGGCGAAAAAAACTATACCAAATTAAGAAAATAAGCCTCGTTCATAAAGATTTTATGGGCGAGGTTTTTTTATTATTCTTTAATTATAAATTTTTACTTCAATAACGATTTTATTTCAATCAAAATGTCTAATTAAAATATTTCTATTGTCGATATATTAATTAATATAATTATATTTACAAAGGCAACATTTAATTTATGTATGGCAAGAAATTCAAAATAAAAGAAGAAAAAGCGACTATACTCGATATAAAATCCGCGGTTTCGATAGCTTTATTCAACGGAGAGCTTAATAATAAAGATATAGAATTGGATACGGATGTTAGAAGAGCGATTACTTATAATAAAATTATATTTGAAGATTTATCAAAAAGATTATTTTCATATTATAATAGCAGAGAGGATAAAAAAAATAAATTAAAAGAAATTTCGCTTGTAAGAGCGCTTAAAAAAAATCCTAATTTATTAAATAAAGAAAGAATATATTATATAGAAAATCCAAATTTGAATACTTTTGAATTTTTAGACGATGTTTTGGATAAAGAAAAAAAAGTTAGAGGCTATAGCGAGTATATTTTATTTTCTCTGTTTAATAATTATTTTGACTATATAAAAAATTAATAGTTTTAAATATATTCGCTTAAACTAATAAACTAAATTTTTAAAATATTTAAATAGGATATATTATGAAAAAAATTATTATAGTTTTTATTGTATTTTTTAATTTTTTATTTTCTCAAAATTCCGATTTAAAAAATTTAAATACGAATTCTATAAATTTAGACAGAGAATTTTTAAACGCAGAAAAATTATTTTTTCAAAAAAAATATAATCTATCTCGAGAGGCATTTCTTTTATATTTGAAAAAAAGACCTTTATCTACAAACGATATGCTTTATTATTATATTGGCGCTTGCTATTTTCAAGATAAGCAATATCAAAACGCTATCGAATATTATAAACTTGCTTTTGATATAAACGATTCTTATTCTTATTGCAATAATATAGCAAACTCTTATTATCAATTAAAAAATTATAACGAGGCTTTGATTTGGTATAATCGTTCTGCAGAAAGATTATATTCTCTTTATTTGTCAAATATAGACGAAGAGATTTTAGACGGATTTACTATTTGGCAAAATGTTGTTACAAATACCGTATTTATAGGAGATTTTAATTTAAGCGAAGATTTGATTGAAAATTATAATTCTTCGAATAATATAAATAATGAAAATGTAGAAGAAATTACAGAAGAAAATTTTAACGAAAATTTAGAAGAAAATTCTGAAGAGAATTTAAACGAAGATTTGAGCGAAAATTTAATTCAAACAAAAGATAAAAAAAATATTTATAATTCTTTTACAAAATTGCCTTTATTTACAAATATTATTATAACGAATACTTTTACAAACGAATATTTTTTTACGAATAAAACCGTAATATTTGAAGATAACACAAACTTTAATTTGGAAATTATAGGCAACCTTACGAATATTATAACGACTACCGATTTGATTATTGACGGCACTAATATTGTTTTTACAAACGCTATTGCATTTTTTGATTCTTATAATACTTCCGCTTTGTATTATAGCGCTTATCTTAATATGGGACATACTTTTTTAGCTTTGGGAGATTTAACAAACGCTGCAATATCTTATGAAATATTTTTAAAAAATGTCGGAGATGATTATTATCAAAAAGATTCTTTGGATAAAGTTATATCTTTAATAAGGACAAACGATAATTCAATAAAATTTATTCCTTTTACGAATAATTATAGAATAAGCGAAAATAATGACGGAAGCTCAACGACTGAAAATATTTCGCCGAATTTTGATTATATAAGAGAGACTATTTTTGAAAACGATATAAGAATAGTTTACGAAAAAGGAAAATTTGAAAAAATAAAAATGTATTCAAACGATTATACGATTTCGGATACTTTATATCCTTATGGGAAAAGAGAGATTGAAATTATTTTTGAAAATGGCGATAAAAAAACGGAAAGTTATTTTGCCGATAATTCAAAATCTATAAATTATAAAACCGCTAAAGGAGATATTTACGAATATATTTTATATCCCGATGGCTCTTTTATAAATAGAAAAACTGAAAACGATAATATTATAACGGAGATAAAGAAAACTGACGGCTCTTTAATCGTTAAAACTGAAAATATTGAAGATGGAAGTTATAAGATAGTTGCAAATTATATTGACGGAAGCATAGGCACTACGACTGTAGATAAAGACGGAATAAGTAATTTGAAAATAGTTTATCCAGACGGAAGAGTCGAAGAGAGAAATTCAAAAAGTTCGGGAGAGGGAAATTTATCTTATAATATTAAAGCCGATGACGGAAGCGTGATAACAAAAACTTATAACGATGACGGCTCTTTTACTGTGATAACGAAAAAAGTTGACGGAACAATAATAACCGACACTATAGCCGAAGAGACTATAAGCGAAATAAAAATGCCAAACGGAACTTTAATAAAAAGAATAATTTGGAGAGACGGCTCAAAAGAAACTACTACTTTAAATAAAGATTCAAGCTCTATAATCGAAGCGGTTGCGGCGGATTCTAGCAGCGTGACGACTACGGTTAAAGCTGACGGCTCTACTATAACGGTGGCAAAAGATATTTTAGGAAATACAGAAACGATTAATATTTATGCGGATGGCGGAACTTCAACCACTCAAAATTATGTAGATGGAAGAACTATTATAAACGAAAAGAGAGCCGATGGCACAACTATAGATATTGAAAATGACGGAAAAAATAAAATATTAAAAGCGGTTGATTTTGAAGGCTATACTCTTGAAATGAAACAATATAGAAATGAAGACGCCGAAATAACTTTATTTAATTCTTTAGGAGATAGAGTGGATTTAGAAACCGCTAAAATCGTTATAAGAAGAATGGATTTAAGCATAAGAGCGGAAGATATAAAAAATCTTATTTTCGATAAGGATTTAAAAAATACAAAAGAGGATTCTGAAAATCCGACTAATGAAATTTCTGAAAATGATAATTCTTTTGATAATGAAGATAGTTTAGAAGATTATACAGAAGAAGATTCGGATACGGTTGATAATAATTCTACTTTAGAGTAGTTTTTATAAAATAACGCTTAAG
>OLHA01001733.1_pt1 | contig 11252 bp, 10 predicted proteins | sample 1605961 | NCBI WGS metagenome assembly OLHA01 (sample SAMN03283288) | human gut metagenome | biome: human-associated habitat; material: feces | host: Homo sapiens | place: Peru | collected 2012
TTCGCTGCGGGCTTTGCCTTGACTGAACAAAAATCAGTTCGGGCAAAACCGCTTTGTAAGCGGCAGCAGACAATTTTTGAGCAATTTTCGTTTTTTGAGTGCAGACTTGCCGGCGCAAGTCAAGACGAAAAGGGCGAAAAGTGCCGAAAAGAGGCACTGCCGTGCGGCATGAGTTCGAACACCGTCAGCCTAAAGACTGTTTTTCAGTGTACGGTCGATATCGCGCTTGGCGTCGCGTTTTGCGGCATCCTCACGCTTATCGTACAGCTTTTTGCCCTTGCAAAGCCCTATTTCAAGCTTTGCCCTGCCTTTTGAAAAATATACACTCAACGGAATTATCGCATAACCCTGCTGTTTTGTCAAGTCATAAAGCCTTTTTATCTCACGCTTATGCATCAAAAGGCGCTTTGGACGCATCGGGTCGCGATTGAAAATATTGCCCTTTTCATACGGCGAAACATGCATTCCGTCAGCGAAAATTTCGCCGTTTTTTATATGGCACCAGGAATCTTTGAGATTCACTTTGCCGTCGCGTATCGACTTTACCTCCGTGCCGAAAAGCTCAAGCCCCGCTTCGTAAGTTTCAAGCACGAAATAGTCGTGATAAGCCTTTTTATTCTGTGCGACTTTTTTTATTTCGCTTTTGTTCTGTGCCATTGTTTCACCTCTTTTGTAAAGATTCGGTCTGAATTTACATGCTTTCGGGCGCGTCGACCTTCAAAAGTCCGAGTACGTTTGCGAGCACCGTCTGCGTGCAGCGGCAAAGGAACAGACGCGCACAGGCAAGGTCTTTATCGTCGACATCACAGCGGCATGCATTGTAGAACTTGTGGAAAAGCGTCGCAAGCTCCACGGCATAGCGCGTGAGCTTTGACGGGTCGAGCTGTTTTGCGGCATTTTCGACTTCACCGGTGAGTGACGCGATAAAGCGAATCAGTTCTTTTTCCTCATCGGTTGTAAGCATTTCCGCCTGCTCTTTTGTGCAGCCGTCAAAGGTGACGCCTTTTTCATTCAGTTTGCGGAATATCGAGCATATGCGCGCGTGCGCGTACTGACAATAATACACCGGATTCTGCGCGCTTTGCTCTACCGCAAGGTCAAGATCGAAATCGCAGTGAGAATTTGCCTCACGCATATTAAAAATGAAACGCGCCGCGTCAATAGGCACTTCATCGAGAAGCGTTACTAAAGTAATCGCCTTGCCGGAGCGCTTTGAAGCCTTTATGACTTCTCCGTCCTTGACGAGACGCACCATTTGCATAAGCACTACTTTAAGTCTTTCGGGATCAATGCCGAGAGCCGTAAGCGCGGCTTTAAGACGCGGCACATAGCCGTGGTGATCGGCACCGAGGATATCGACCGCCAGGTCAAAGTTTCTAATGCAAAGCTTGTTGTAATGGTATGCGATATCGGGAACTATATACGTCAAAAAGCCGTTTGAGCGGACAAGCACAAAGTCCTTGTCGCAGCCGAACTGCTCCGCCCTGAACCAGACGGCGCCGTCCTTTTCATACGTGTAGCCTTTTTCGGTGAGAATTTCAACGACCTTTTTCGCCGCACCGGAGTTGTGCAGAGTGCTCTCCTTAAACCACGTGTCATACTTTATTTTATACTTCAGAAGATCGCGTTCAAGTCCTGCAATATTGATCGGAAGTGCGTAATCTACAAGCGCTTTTTTGCGCTCCTCATCGGTCGTATGCATATACTTATCGCCGTATATTTCCGCAAATTTATCGGCATGGTCGATTATATCCTGCCCGTGATACGAATCTTCGGGCATTTCGATATCCTCGCCGAAATGCTGACGGTAACGTATATCGAGCGACAGACCGAATTTTTCTATCTGATTGCCGCCGTCATTTATATAGAACTCACGTTCGGTCTTGTATCCCGCCCATGTGAGCACCTCCGCAAGGCAATCGCCCATTGCGCCGCCGCGCGCGTTGCCTACATGCATGGGTCCGGTGGGATTCGCGGAAACGAACTCCACAAGCGCACGTTTGCCCGCGAACATATCCGAATGTCCGTAGTCTTTTCCCAGCGCTTCGACGCATTTAAGGACATCGGCATAAAAACTCTGCGAGAGAGTAAAATTTATGAACCCCGAAACGGTTTCAACCTTGCCGAAATATGTTCCGTCAAGCTCCGCTTCGTCAATAATCGTCTGCGCTATTTTCATCGGCGGCATACGGAATACTCGCGCATGCGCCATTGCGGCGTTTGTCGAATAGTCGCCGTTCTTTCTGTCCGCAGGGATCTCCACCTTGAACTGCGCAAGCTCCGCTTCGGGAAGCAGTCCCTTTTCCTGTGCTTTTTTTACAGCCGCCGTGACAATGTCGGCAACCTGTTTTTCGGCTGTTTTAACCGTGTTGTTCATTTGCGGTCGCTCCTTTCGGATATATATCTACAGTCATTGCATTTGTTGTGACGAACCCGTCCGGGTAGCTTATTTCATACTCAAATTCCAATCTGCCGCCGTCCTCACACACGGTGGTGTTTATACGTTTGCCGTAAACACCGAAAACAAGCTCGCCGAACGGCATCGTGTAGTGACAGATATGTCTTTTCCCGGGTTCGGCGGTTATCTCATGCGACATCCCGCCGCTTCTTATCACCGAAACGCTTTTTCCGTCCGACACCTTTATCTGCGTATGCGACAGGCAGTCGGGGACGATATTCTCGTCGTATTCTATCATATAATCGTTTTCCGTGCCGCTGATCTTTGCGTTCACGGTCATCTCCGTTTTTTTGTCGCCGTCCTCATCGGTTATACGGCTCAAGATTTTAAGCATCGGCTCGTAATTCATTGCATTGCCTCCGAGTTGCCTGCATTGCAGCTTCGCGTCAACGGGATTTCGGTCAAAAGAATTATGTCCGTCCGTTTCCGTCGGTCTTATATAATAACATATTTCACATGCAAAAATCAAGAAAAACAAAGTGCATTTTTTATTTTCACGGAAAACACGGAGAATTAGTGTTTTTCCGCACAGAACCGAAAGCTCTTTCCGAATGCAAACGCCCGACAAAAAAATAACCGCCGCGAGACGGTTATTCTTTCGGTTTGCAAACATCACGACTGCGCGTCAAGCCGCTTTTTCAGCCGAGTGAATTTATCATGTCGATGTGCTCCGCATAGAACACTCTGATATTGTTTTTCACTGTCATGCCGCCCTGAAGCGACATATGGTCGCCCTGATATACCGGCATAACGTTCCAAATGCCCGTGCGGACGCTGCTCCTGTCGAAATCCGTATGCGGCGCTCCCGACGGGAACATTGCCGACACGGTGTTTACAAGTCCGTCGTTGCGCTGCCATGCTTCGTCCACAACAATGCCGCCCTCCGTAACACCCGTATATTTGCCTATTCTGCCGGCGCACGGAATAAACAGCGCCTCCGTTGTGTCTTTTTTCGGAGCATAAGTCCCGTCGGGCTGCTTCTCGGAGTTGTCACACGCATATGAGAAATAGTAGACATTTTCGGCTGTCACAATTTCTTTATTCAGCGCTGCCGCGTTGTCAAGGAACATATTGTATTCGGCGCTGTCCGATTTGTCGCGGCCGTCCTTTATGGGCATGCTCGCAACAGTGAGCAGTGTTGCCGTTGCCAGCTCCGCGGCGGTGGCTTCTTTATCGGAGAATATCGTATCCTTTATAATATAAGCCGTGGTGCCGTTGTGCGGAGCGGACAGCGTTGTGACGGAATATACCCAATCTTCTTTTCCTCCCGTGAAAAGCGGCGACAGCTCATCTGCGGGTGTTGCGCTCTTTTCGGCTTCGCTGCCGACAGCCATAAGAGAGGTTAACATTCTTACCGTTGTTCCGCCGAACGAATGACCGAACAGGTTTATTTTATTTTCTCCGCTCCAGTCGGCATAGAGTGCGCGTCCCGCAAAATTCTCGCCGTAGCGGGCATGACCGCATCTCTCGGAATGCTCCTTGCCGTAATCCGTGCGGGTGCCGGTAAGCTGTGCGTACAGCTCGCAGGCTCTGTCCCATGCGCTTGCGGTAGCCGTCACGGACGCCGAACGGCAGTCGTACCCGCGCGCGTTGAGATATGTCATGAGATTTCCGCCCGCCATTCCCCAGTAGGGCATCGCCTTGTCGGCAAGGTCATAGCTTCCCCACCCCGAAAGTCCGTGAACAAAAATGTTCGTGCAGCTTGTCTTTGCGTTGTCCGAGTCGGGCTTAAATTCCGGAATATTCAGGAACGGGAAGAAAAACATAAGTATGGACAGAAAGAGTGAGCAAAGCTTTGTCATATAATTTCCTCGCTTTTTGATGTTCATATTTCGTACATAAATTATATCTTAGCAATTCCCGTTTTGTCAACACAAAAACGTGTATATGACCGAAAACCGTAAAAAATGTATGAATAAATCCGTATGCCGAACCAAAAGGCGATTCGGAATCAACAGCTCCTTTTCGTTAATTTTATCCGATATCGAGGGCGGCTGCACGGGAGTGTCACTGAAAACGCTGAAAAACATCTGCACCGTTCTCGGCTGCTCGGCAGACACCCTCCTCGGAATAGGAGTAAACGACAGCGGGGATGCCGAACGTTTTGCGTTGAAATGCAGCATTGACACCCTGTCCGATCAAACCGTACTTATCGCAAGAAAGATTCTTCCCGAAATCGAAAGCACGGTACGGGATAAATAAAAAGACGGAGGACGGCAGAACAAAAGCACCGCCGGTCTTCACGATCGCCGCAAACATATTCCGTTATTTTTTCCGATGAATATTTTTTTCGACGGAAACTGTTGCAAATCCGCGCGGCAGCGGTTATAATTGATATGAAAAATTGTGTGTTTGTCCGTCGTTTTTTTGCCGGACTGCACAAAAGAAGGAGTTGTCACAATGAAAAAGGTATTGGCGGTAATTCTTGCCGCGGTAATTTGTCTTATGTGCGCCGCTCCCGCAGCGATTGCCGCGGACGGTTATACAAAGGCTCACTCCGTAACGGTGCTTAAGGAACAGCAGAAAATGTTTAAGGTAGTCCCCGTTGATTCCGACACGAACTATGTCACCGACGGCGGTGTTTTCAGATTCAGGATCGAAATGATAGGCAGCTATGCCGAGAACGACGCCACCTGCTACAGAGCGTTTGCCGCCGACACTTATTATGTCGACATTATAAATGCCAACGAAGACAACATGGCGGATTTCACCGTTGACGGAAAAGACAGGCTCATTCCCGATGAAAACGGCGTCTACACCGTAGGCTCGGCGCAGAAGGGCATTACATGCGATATCGTTATCGTATCTTATAACCTCGTTAACAAGGGCGGATCGTCGATAATCAACTTCCTCACACAGCTGGGGCAGTTCTTCACGAATCTGATAAACTGGTTCTTCGGACTTGTAGGCATTAAGCCGGGAGCGAGACTCGGCTGATGAAAACTGTAATCTACGGAGCGGGTTCGCTCGGCACCGTTCTCGGCGCATATCTCTCTAAAGCGGGAGCCGACGTTGATCTCGTAACAAGAAACCGCGAGCATGTGGACGCGATGAACAAAAACGGCGCGCACATCACGGGAACCGTTGACATGACTGTGCCGGTTCACGCGCTCACACCCGACGAAATGACCGAAAAATACGAGCTTGTCCTGCTTCTGACAAAGCAGCTCGACAATGTAAACGTTCTTCGCGGTCTTCAAAAAAACATGACCGACGACTGCATCGTCTGCACGCTGCAAAACGGTCTTCCGGAGCTGTCCGTTTCGGAGGTTGTCGGTGAGGACAGAACAATGGGCTGCACCGTTGCATGGGGCGCTACGCTTCACGGCAGGGGTGTGTCGGAGCTTACAAGCGAGCCTGACAGCATGAGCTTCGGTCTGGGCAGAATGAACGGAAAAAAAGACGAAAAGCTATATGCGGTTAAAGCGCTCCTCGAAAAAATGTGTCCCGTTGAGATTGAAGATAATTTCATGGGAGTTCGTTGGTCAAAGCTTCTCATAAACGCAACCTTCAGCGGAATGTCGGCTGTTATAGGCGGCACCTTCGGCGATGCCGCCGAAAACAGGGAATCGCGTGTCTGCTGCCAAAATCTCATAAAGGAATGTATAGATGTCGCAGCAGCCGCAGGCATAAAAATCGAGCCTGTTCAGGGTAAGGACATTGTAAAGCTGCTCGATTATAAGCGCAACGGGCTGAAAAAAAAGCTTGCGTTCGCAATCATCCCCATCTGCATCAAAAAGCACCGCCTGCTTAAGGCAAGCATGCTGCAGGATCTCGAAAAGGGCAGAAAATGCGAAGTCGACGCGATAAACGGCGTGGTTTGCGCCTACGGCAAAAAATACGGTGTCCCCACACCCTACAACGACAAGGTATGTGAGATAATCCACGGCGTTGAGGACGGCAAATACACCTGCACGTCCGACAACGTTAAGCTGTTCAAAAGCCTGAAAAAATAATTATTTTCAAAAGGGACGTTCCGAAAACCGAACGCCCCTTTTATAGGTTGACCGCGCATATACAATATTATTAAACTCAACGAACCGTAACCGATGGGAGAATAACATGTCGGAAAACAACAGTAAAAAAAAGATAACAGTTATTATTGCCGCACTTGCATTTGCGGCTGTGTCGCTCATTGCCGCATTCGTCGCGGCTCCGCTGATAAAGGAAATGAATCCACGCGGCAAGGTATCGGATAAAGCCTCCGAAGCTTATCTGAAGCTTTTGTCCGACAACTCGGTCACGGACTCTCCCGTCGGCTTTGACAAACTCAAATCCGCGTCGTTTGCCGTAACGACCGGAGAAGACAGTCTCGAAACGATAGAACTCGGCTACAAAAAGGACACTGTCATTGAAATGTACGACACCGTATACTACACTGTCAGCGGTATGACAGACAGCGAATTTGAGGATTTTGACGAGACTGTGCGCAACAGATGCGAGGCGATCGCCAACGAAAAATACTGCTCATATGACATAAAAAACGAAAACGGCATCTACACGCTGACTATGCATTTCTTCGCGCTCGACAACGCTCAAAATGTAAACGATCTCATTACCTTAGGCATAATTTCAAACTACTCAAAGAGGGATTCCGACACGGTTTCTTTCTCCGATACCGAAACAAGCCTTATCAGAATGGGTTTTATAAAACGCTGACCTTTTTTGTAGGAAGTGTAAATTTGCAGGTAGAAAATCAGTGAAAAATGAACAATTGCATTCATCTTGTTTTAATGCTATAATTGAAATGTAAAGAGGGCTCCCCCTCAAAAAAAAGGAGGTTATACCCATGAAAAAAGTAAAAAAGGCTCTTTCGGTAATTCTTTCTGCCTTAATTCTTCTCTCCGCCTTCGGCGTTGCAGCTCTTGCCGGCGGCAATGTTTTGATCGAAGGCAAAGTTGACGGGTTCAGCTACGTTCTCACACAGGACATGACGCTTACGATCAACGGAAAAGGCACGCTTCCCGAAGAACTGTGCCCCGGTTTATCCGACGGTTGGGAACAGTATGCAACAAAAATCACAAGCGTCATTCTGGGAGAAGGCGTCACAAAAATTCCGGACGCTGCTTTTGACAGCTGCGTGCGACTCGAAAGCGTTTTTCTCCCGTCCACACTGCTGCACATCGGTTATGAGGCTTTTTACAAATGCATTTCTCTCAAATCGATTGACATTCCGAAAAAAGTCGGAGCCGTTAATGCCGATGCGTTTCTGAACTGCATTTCTCTTAAGGACATAACCGTCCGCGGTATGTTCACAAACACCTTTGAAAGCGGCTTGGGGCTTGCGGAATTCCGTCTTACGTCATCCGTAGAGGAATATCTTCGCGTCTCGGATGAACTGAAGGCGGCGGAAACGGAACTTGAACCGTACATGGACGGTGTTTTTGAAGAAATAATGGAAAAAATCCGCGCGGATATTCAAAACGGTTTGGTAAACGCGGAAGCCTATGATGAAATCTTCATTCTTTATGAAAAATACCTCGAAGAAATCTTAACCGAACGCAATGCCGGAGATATCTACAAAAAAATCGGTGAGCTTTGGAAACTGCTCGACAGCTATATCGAATATTTTGACGGCAAAACCGTAATTGACGGCGCGTGCATCAGCGCTCCGCTTAATTCCGCAGCAGGCAAATTTGCGTCAATGTCATGCGTTCCTTTCAAGGTGCTCGGAACCGATAAAGAAATCTGCACATGCATGTGCCACTCAAAGGGGTTGACACGTGTTCTTGTAAAAATTCTGTTTGATCTTTTCAGAAAAATCGGATTTGAACAGTTACGTTACTGCACCTGCGGCGCGGATCATTGGAATTTCAGCGTTCTTCCGCAACGCTGAACCGTTTTTACGGACTGTCACGTTCGGCGCAGAATAAAAAAAGAAAAACCGTAGGCTGACGGGAACCGAACCCGTGTCGTTTTCGGCAAACTGCTTTTCGTTTTTTTGGGATACAGGCTTGCCGGCGCAGGTCAAAACGAAAAGGGCGAAAAGTGCCGAAAAGCGGCACTGACGGACGGCGCGGATTCAAAGACGGGCGGCACGGATTTAAATCGGAGACTGTATTTCACGTTTTGCGACAATGCATTGTGAAGTGCAGTCTTTAATTTTTCCTGCTGTAATGTTTTGTTCTGTTTTTTGTTCATCTTTGCCGGTCCGCAGTATATACGGACGGCTTAGCTTCAAAGATTAAAGGCAACTGCCGCGGCTGTTTTTTCGGTTATTATGTTAAACAAACCGAAAAGAACTTTTTTGTTTTTGCGTCCCCGTTTATGTGTCTTTCTTTTTATTGACTTGACTGTCTTTTCGGATTATTCTGAATATGCCGATATCTGTATAAAACGGCAGAAAACAAAAAAACAAAAATGGAGAAAACAAAAATGAAAAAAATATCGGGAATAATGCCCGCCCTTATAACACCGCTCACCGCTTGTGAAAAAATAAATGTACCGGTGCTTCGCAGTCTTATCGAACATCATATTTCGCAAAATGCCGACGGCTTTTATATCGGCGGGGCAACAGGCGAAGGTTTTTTACTCTCAACCGACGCACGTAAAACGCTGTGCGAAAAAGCCGTGGAATATATCGGCGACGCAGCGACAAAAATAGTTCACATAACCGATATGAACATCGAACGCACATTGGAGCTTGCGCGTCACGCCGAAAAATGCGGAGCGGATGCAATTTCCGCCGTTCCGCCGTTCTATTTCGAATATGACGAGGATGATATTTATAACTACTATGCGCGCATTGCCGGAAGCGTAAATATCCCGCTCATGATTTACTACACGCCTTCGGCTGCCGTCACCGTTTCCATGGATTTGTTCCGCCGGCTGCTCGACATTGAAAATATAACGGCAGTCAAATGGACTTACTCCGACTACGATCCGTTCATCCGGCTTAAAGCGTCGCGTGACGATATCTCCGTAATGAACGGACCTGACGAAACGCTTCTGTGCGGACTCGCCGCAGGTGCCGACGGCGGAATCGGTTCCACATATAACTTTATGCTTCCGAAAATGAAAGCCGTATACAACGCCTTCGCGTCCGGCGACATGAAAGAAGCGCTGCGCGTCCAGCGCGAAATCACGGGCATTATCGCAGTGATGAAACAGTACCCCATCATTTCGGGAGTTAAAGCTATTCTTGAATATCAGGGATTTGATGTGGGAAATGCGGCATCACCGCAAAAGCGTTTTTCCGAAGATGAAAAGAAAAGTTATATCGAGTTGATAAAAAACACGGGACTTATGTAAAAACAACAAAAAAAAGTTACCTGTTTTCGTCAAATTATCCATAAAATTACTTGCAAAACATAATCGGACTCTGCTATAATATGTAAGGTTAAACCTGCCCGAAGTTAATTACTGTTATTCTTCGGGAAAGATGAAAAAAATAATTCAGTCTTTACGGCTGAAATACGGAGGAAAAATATGAGTAAAAAGTATTGTTACCTTTTCTCGGAAGGCAATGCCGACATGAGAGAACTTCTCGGCGGCAAGGGCGCAAACCTTGCGGAAATGACCAACATCGGTCTTCCCGTTCCTCAGGGCTTCACCATTTCAACCGAGGCTTGCACGCAGTATTATGAGGACGGCAAAGAAATCAACCCCGAAATCATGACTGAAATCAACGAGTATATCGTTAAGATGGAAGGTATTACGGGCAAAAAGTTCGGCGATAAGGAAAATCCCCTTCTCGTTTCCGTTCGTTCGGGTGCCCGCGCTTCAATGCCCGGCATGATGGACACTATCCTCAACCTCGGTCTTAACGAAGAAGTTGTCGATGTTATCGCCGCAAAGTCAGGCAATCCCCGTTGGGCTTGGGACTGCTACAGAAGATTTATTCAGATGTATTCCGACGTCGTTATGGAAGTCGGCAAAAAATATTTCGAGCAGCTTATCGACGCTATGAAAGAAAAGAAGGGCGTTACGCAGGACGTTGACCTTACCGCCGACGATCTTAAGGAGCTTGCTTCGCAGTTCAAGGCAGAATACAAAGCAAAAATCGGCGCGGACTTCCCCTCAGATCCCAAAGAACAGCTTTTCGGTGCTATCAAGGCCGTTTTCCGTTCGTGGGACAACCCCCGTGCAAACGTTTATCGCCGCGACAACGATATCCCCTATTCATGGGGCACAGCCGTTAACGTCCAGTCAATGGCATTCGGCAACATGGGCGATGACTGCGGCACAGGTGTTGCGTTCACACGTGACCCCGCAACAGGCGCAAAGGGACTTTTCGGCGAATTCCTCACCAATGCACAGGGCGAAGACGTCGTTGCAGGCGTCCGCACTCCCATGCACATTCAGGAAATGGCACAGAAGTTCCCCGAAGCCTTCGAGCAGTTCAAGAACGTTTGCGCTACTCTTGAAAATCACTACAGAGATATGCAGGACATGGAATTCACCGTTGAGCACGGCAAGCTTTTCATGCTCCAGACACGTAACGGCAAGAGAACGGCACAGGCTGCTCTCAAAATCGCATGCGACCTCGTTGACGAGGGCATGAGAACCCCCGAAGAAGCAGTCGCCATGATCGATCCCAGAAACCTCGACACTCTCCTTCACCCGCAGTTCGACACGAAAGCGCTCAAGGTCGCCACACCCATCGGCAAGGGTCTCGGCGCTTCCCCCGGCGCTGCCTGCGGCAAGATCGTGTACACCGCTGAGGACGCCAAGGAATGGGCTGCCCGCGGCGAGAAGGTGGTTCTGGTTCGTCTGGAGACCTCTCCCGAGGACATCGAGGGCATGAAGGCCGCTCAGGGCATCCTGACCGTCCGCGGCGGTATGACCTCTCACG
>OLHA01001735.1_pt1 | contig 11250 bp, 8 predicted proteins | sample 1605961 | NCBI WGS metagenome assembly OLHA01 (sample SAMN03283288) | human gut metagenome | biome: human-associated habitat; material: feces | host: Homo sapiens | place: Peru | collected 2012
AAAGTGCCGAAAAGGGGCACTGACGGGCGGCATGGGTTCGAATCCCGTCAGCCTAACAAAAAGAACGGAGGATATTTTATGGTACGGGCAATTATCGGCGCGGCGGGTTGCGTAACTTTTATTATTCCGATATTCGGAGGAATTTTTAATATAGGTACCGTAACGGGGCTTGCTTTTTTCGGACTGCTGTTTTTAAGCGGAATATTTCGTAAAAAGTTTGACCCTGCCGTTATAAATTTCGTTAATACAAAGGCAGGTAAAACCGTCGCATATATTATAGGCGCCGTTGTTCTTTTTGCAGCGATAACAGTGACGGTGGAGACATCGTGTATTGTCGGTGCGATTTGCGACAAACCAAAAAACTCGGATGTTACTCTTGTTGTTCTGGGATGTAAGGTCAACGGCACCACGCCGTCGCTCATGCTGCGTGAAAGAATTGATGCCGCGTATGAATTTCTGTCAGAAAATCCGGAAGCAGCTTGCGTGCTTTCAGGCGGACAGGGTGAGGACGAAGAAATAAGCGAAGCAAGGTGTATGTTTGAAGCGCTTGTTGCGTACGGAATATCGCCCGACAGGCTTTATCCGGAGGATAAATCGACGTCCACAAAAGAAAATCTTGAAATGTCACATGAAATAATCAAGAGGAACGGTTTAAAAAAAGACATTGCCGTTGTAACAAATGAATTTCACGAATACCGCGCGGGACTTGTTGCAAAGGAGCTCGGACTCGGTTTTTCCGCTGTTTCGGCGAAGACGGCCGGTTGGCTTTTACCGACATACCTTGTGAGAGAGTGGTATGCCATAATTTTCGAGATTTTGTTCAGATGACAACTAACCAACCTGCCGCGTTGGTATAAAAAGTATGCTTTTTTCGCCGATATTGACTATTGAATTTTTTTGCCGATATGGTATACTCAAAACATAAGAGTAAAAAATATGCCTGTGCTTTATTTGTAAGTCAAGCGCGGGCAATATGAAGAATATACGGTTAGCTGACGCTAATCAAGGCAGGCGAAAGAGATGAAGCAATTTAATGTTACAGGCATGAGCTGCGCCGCATGCAGCGCGCGCATTGAAAAAGCCGTCGGCGGCATCGACGGTGTTACGGCGTGCTCCGTAAGTCTCCTCACCAATTCAATGGGGGTCGAAGGGACTGCATCGGATGCGGATATTATTGCCGCAGTTGAAAAAGCGGGATACGGCGCAAGTGTAAAAGACGGAAAAAGCAGGAATGAGGCGGATGAAAAAAACGCGCTCACGGATAAAGAGACACCCGCTTTGAAAAAACGTCTTATAACATCGGTTGCATTCCTGCTTGTGCTGATGTATTTTTCCATGGGACATATGATGTGGAATTTTCCGCTCCCGTCTTTTATGAACGGCAACCATCTCGCGATGGGGCTTGTACAGCTCTTGCTTTGTATTGTGATAATTTTTATCAACCGCAAGTTTTTCACGAGCGGATTTAAGGCGCTTGTGAACCGTGCCCCGAATATGGACACGCTTGTTGCACTCGGCTCGTCTGCTGCTTTTGTTTACAGCTTAATAGTTTTGTTTATGATGACGGATTCCGTGATGCGAGGGGACAGCGCAAGAACAACGGAGCTTATGGATAAGTTCAATTTTGAGTCAGCCGCAATGATACTCACGCTTATAACAGTCGGAAAAACGCTTGAGGCGCGCTCAAAGGGAAAAACCACCGACGCACTGAAAAGACTTATAGAGCTTGCGCCCGATACCGCAAATGTTATAAGGGACGGCGCAGAGATAACCGTACCTGCGGCGGAACTGAAGATCGGAGATATTTTTGCGGTGCGCCCCGGTGAAAAAATACCTGTAGACGGCGTTGTGATCGAGGGAAGCTCCGCAGTGAATGAAGCGGCGCTTACGGGCGAGAGCGTTCCCGTAGACAAAGCGGAGGGGGACAGCGTCTGTTCCGCTACGGTGAATCAGTCCGGATATATAAAATGCAGGGCAACACGCGTAGGTGAAGATACAACTCTTTCGCAGATTATCAAGACGGTCAGCGATGCAGCCGCTACAAAAGCTCCGATAGCGAAAACGGCGGATAAGGTATCGGGCGTGTTTGTTCCCGTTGTCATATCAATAGCTGCAGTGACCGCCGCCGTATGGTTTTTTATCAGCCGTGATATCGGGTATGCGCTTGAACGCGGCATTTCGGTTCTTGTGATAAGCTGTCCGTGTGCGCTCGGACTTGCCACACCGGTTGCGGTAATGGTCGGAAACGGTGTCGGCGCCAAAAACGGAATACTGTTTAAGACGGCGGCATCCCTTGAAGAAACCGGAAGAATACAGATTGTTGCGCTTGATAAAACGGGGACGGTTACAAACGGAACCCCTGCCGTTACCGATATAATTCCTTCGGACGGAAAAACGGAGGAGGAACTGTTGAAATTTGCCGGCAGTCTCGAAGCGAAAAGCGAGCATCCTCTTGCAAAAGCAGTTACGGACTTCTGTATGAAAAAAAATGTTCCCCTGTCCGAAACCGAGTATTTTACAGCCTTGCCGGGCGCGGGACTTACCGCAAAGCTGAACGGCAAAGCTGTTTTCGGAGGTAATCAAAAGCTTGTTTCGGAAAAGATAAAAATCAGTAAAAAAATGCTTGAAAAAGTCGACAGACTTGCGGAGGACGGTAAAACGCCGTTGTTTTTTGCAAGTTCCGATGAGTTTTACGGGATTATCGCCGTTGCGGATGTTATAAAAGAGGACAGTGCCGCCGCAGTAAAACAGCTTGAAAATATGGGTATTCGCGTGGTTATGCTGACCGGCGACAACAAGAGAACCGCAAGAGCAATAGGCAAACAGGTGGGCATTACTGACGTTATTTCCGATGTTAAGCCTGACGGTAAAGAAGCTGTTGTAAGAGAATTTCAAAAATTCGGCAAGGTTGCTATGGTCGGCGACGGAATAAACGACGCCCCCGCGCTTACTCGTGCCGACATAGGCATAGCGATCGGGGCAGGCTCCGATATAGCGATAGACGCAGCGGATGTTGTCCTCATGAAAAGCAGCCTGTCCGATGTTCCCGCTGCGATAAGACTTTCCCGTGCGACTCTTACAAATATTCACGAAAATCTGTTTTGGGCTTTTATCTACAATACAATAGGCATTCCTCTTGCCGCAGGCGTGTTGATTCCTCTCGGACTGACACTGCAGCCGATGTTCGGTGCGGCAGCGATGAGCCTGAGCAGCTTCTGCGTTTGTATGAATGCGCTGCGACTTAACCTTTTTAAAATTCATGAAACACGGCGCGATAAAAAGAGAAGAACTGCGGCTGTCGATTTTTCGGAGGTAATCTCTAATGACGAAGATACGGTTTCCGAAGTCGGGAACGGCTCTGCGGTGCGTATCGTCCGCATAAAAGGAATGATGTGTCCGCACTGCGAGAATACCGTAAAAAAAGCACTTGAATCCGTTGACGGAATATCAAATGCCGATGTCAGCCACGAAAAGGGTACAGCCGTTATCACATTGACAAAAGATATATCCGATGACATTATCGCAAAAAACGTGACCGATAAGGGGTATGAGTTCGTATCGGTTGAATAAATCAGTAAAAGACTGCGAATCGCACGGAATGTCCGCTTTGCCGATCACAGTCTTTTTTTGCATAAAACAAAACACTCATATTTTTTATGCGGAGATTTTTTATTTTGCGATATCTGCGTATTCTATTCGGATAACTTTTTCGATTTCGCCCGGTGATGTTTCGATTTGCAGACCGATTCGTCCGCCGCTGAAAAAAATCTTTTCACGGTTTTTTGCGCTTAAATCGAAAACCGTTCTGAAAAATTTTTTCATGCCGACAGGGGAGCAGCCGCCGTGGATGTAGCCGGTGAGTCCGAGAAGTTCCTTTGATTTTATCATCTCGATGTTCTTTTCGCCGACGGCTTTAGCCGCTTTTTTCAGGTCAAGCTCCTTTGCCGCCGGGACGACGAAAACGTAGTGTTCGTTTGATTTTCCGACGGTGACCAGTGTTTTGAAAACGTCGTCGACATCCTGACCGAGAATTGCGGCAACCTCTGTACCGCTTACTGCTTCATCGGAAGCGGAGCCGTAGGAGTGAGTTGTAAATTTGATTTTCTTTTGTGTTAAAAGCCTTACGGCATTTGTTTTTTCCGGAATGTCCTTCATACGGTTACCTGACTGACCGACGAAATAATCTGTTTGTCGGCAGTCTTGTTATACCTCTCTTTATGCTGTTTTATGCTTATTGTAATACTCTTTTTGCCGTCGGTCAAGTGTTTGATTGAAAAGAAAACTCCGTTTTGACGCATTGTGCATTGAAACGGAGTTTTTTGAATTTAGAATGCAATCAATAGATACCCTGTTCGAGCATAGCTTCCGCCACTTTTTTGAAGCCTGCGATGTTCGCGCCTGCGACGAGGTCATAACCGAGTCCGAATTCTTCGGCTGCCGCGGCGGAATTATCGTGAATATCTTTCATTATTTCTTTAAGCTTTTTGTCGACCTTTTCGGCGCTCCACGAATAGCGCATTGAATTTTGACACATTTCGAGAGCGGAAACGGCGACACCGCCGGCATTTACAGCCTTTGACGGAGCAACGGCTTTGATGTTTTCTTTAAGATATTTAAGCGCATCGTTTGTTGTCGGCATATTCGAAACTTCAATATAATATTTCACACCCGATTCGACGATGCGTTTTGCATCCTTGATGTCTACTTCGTTCTGTGTCGCGCAGGGCATTACGATATCGCATTTGACGCCCCACGGCTTTTCGCCGGGATGAAAATCCGCGCCGAACTTTTTTGCATAGTCCGATGTGTCAAGCTTGTTGCTTGCGCGCATTTCAAGCATATAATTGAGCTTTTCTTCGGTTGACACTCCGTCCTTGTCGTATACATAGCCTTCGGGACCGGAAAGAGTGAGAACCTTTGCGCCGAGTTCCGTAAGTTTTTTTGCAACACCCCATGCAACGTTTCCGAAACCCGAAATTGCGACTGTCTTGTCCTTAATGCTGTCTCCGAAATGTGCAAGGACATTTTGAAGGTAGTATGAAGCGCCGTATCCCGTTGCTTCGGGACGGATAAGCGAACCCCCGTATGACAGCCCCTTGCCGGTAAGAACACCGTTATTAAAACTGCCCGTCAGACGGCGATACTGTCCGTAAAGATAACCTATCTCTCTGCCGCCGACGCCGATATCGCCTGCGGGAACGTCGACATCGGGTCCTATATATTTGAAAAGCTCGGTCATAAATGACTGACAGAAACGCATGACCTCGGCATCACTCTTTCCGCGCGGGTCGAAATCCGAGCCTCCCTTTGCACCGCCGATCGGAAGTCCGGTCAAAGAGTTCTTGAAGGTTTGTTCAAATCCGAGGAATTTAAGTATTCCGCTGTAAACCGTGGGATGAAAACGAAGTCCGCCCTTATAGGGTCCGATTGCGGCGTTGAACTGAAAACGGTAGCCTTTGTTTATTTTGATATTGCCGTTATCGTCAACCCACGTGACGCGAAATGAAATGCCTCTGTCGGGCTCTGCCATTCTGCCGAGAATATCGTACTTTTCGTATTCCGGGTGGGCGTCGACCAGCGGCTCAATTGACCTGAATACTTCTTCAACGGTCTGAATAAATTCCGGTTCTCCCGGATTTGCTTTTTTTACCTGTTCAATTGTTCTTTCGATGTAGCCGTTCATAAAAAACCTCCTGAAAATCAGTATTAAATATAAACAACAGGTTATAACTGTAAAGGATCAAACCTGATGAAACGCTGCAAAATACTACCGGTCTGTGTGTAAAATAAAAAAATATGTTCATAGGATACTCCTTTAAACTACGAAAGTCAAGACTTTTATTTGAACTTTATTGTAAGTTTTTGTATAAAAACATTTGTGTTTAAGCGCGGTTTATATGTATTATAACTTGTGATTTATACTTATTTAAATAAATGGAAAAAATATGCAAATGTTATAAAAAAATATTATAAGTATTAAACCGCGGTTTTCTGTCAATACTTCCGTAAAACGACAGCTTTCAATTAGATGAGGAGAACAGAGAACAGTGCAGTATTCAAAGGTCAGTATCAGCTCGGTCGACACTTCCGAGCTAAAGACATTGAGCGAGGCGAGAACAAACGCTCTTTTGGCAGAGGCGGCAAAAGGAACGCGGAACGCACGCGATGAACTTATAAGGGGTAATTTGAGACTGGTTTTGTCTGTTGTTCAGCGTTTTTCGTCCCGCGGAGAAAACCCCGACGATGTTTTTCAGGTCGGCTGCATAGGACTTATCAAAGCTGTCGATCATTTTGATCTTTCGCAGGGAGTTCGTTTCAGCACTTATGCGGTTCCGATGATAATAGGTGAGATAAGACGGTATTTAAGAGATAACAATCCTGTCCGTGTAAGCCGTTCAATGCGTGACACGGCATATCATGCAATGCTCGCAAAAGAGGAGCTGACAGCGAAAGAGGGGAGAGAGCCGACCGTTGAGGAAATAGCCGAAAAAATGGGATTACCGCGGCAAAAGGTTATAATTGCGCTTGAAAGCGTTTCCGATCCCGTATCTCTGTCGGAGCCTGTGTATACGGATTCGGGAGATGCTGTCAGTGTCGCCGACAGAATAAGCGGCGGTACGGAGGAAAAAGACTGGCTTGACGAGATGTATATCAGAGATGCTCTCGAAGCATTGTCTCCGCGTGAAAAACAAATATTAAACAGCCGCTTTTTAGACGGAAAAACACAAACCGAGGTCGCAAACGAAATAGGTATTTCACAGGCACAGGTCAGCAGACTTGAAAAGTGTGCGATCGGAAAGATAAAAGGAGAGTAACCTTGTATTCACATTTTACTGTAATAAATTGATTTGGTGCATCATAATATTATACGAAAGAATCCATCGGGAGTGTGTTATATGATGTGCTGTTTGCAGGAGTTGTACGGAAAAACGGTGATAAGCGTTGAAACGGGTTCGGAGATAGGCTTTGTTTGCGATATAGAAGCGGATACATGTACCGGAGCCGTAGCAGCAATCAAAGTTCAGCTTTGCGGCGGAGCAATGTTTAAAAAAGCCGAGCGCATTCGCATTCCGTGGGAGGACATTGAGGTAATCGGCACTGCGGCGGTTTTGGTGAGGAACGTTGAGGTGCCGCCGAAGCCGAAAAACAGCAGTCCGCTTGCGGGTTTTTTCGGAAAATGATAAAACGGTGCGAAATTTAAAAAGCATATTGAAAAAAAGGCGTATATACTGTAAAATATTACAAAACAGAAAAGGCTGCGGAAATTATATCGGGTATTTGATGCGCTGAATTTATACCGCATGCCATGAAATCGAAAGGACGTTTTATAAATATGCTTAACGAACCGCAGATCAAAAAAATGCTGTCAAAGCTTGAACGGTTTGCAAACCGGCTTGAACCGCATATATTTGAAAAACAGTGTGAGCTTAAAGATGTGGAGTTTTTCCATGCGGACAGGCAGTATCATACTGTACCCGAAACCGGCTTTGCTCCCGCCGAAAAAGGGATGAAATGGTCGGGTGAAGGCACATATTGCTGGTTTAAATCCGCATTTACCGTTCCGAAATCGCTTGACGGAAAAACTCTGTTTGTTATGCCGCATATCGGCGGATATGAAGCGCTGTTGTGGGTGGACGGTATTCCTTTCGGCACATTTGCGACAAAGATTGTTTACACAGCGCACGGAAATCACTACTGTGATATGATAAAGAGCAGTGCGCGCGCGGGGGAAACGGTAGAAATCGCGCTCGAATATTATGCGGGGCATCTCTATCCCGGCTGCATGCCCGATGAAACATATCCCATTAAGGACTTTACATTTGAATTTGACGGAATCGAAATCTGCACAAAGAACTATGAAGTTCAGGATTTTTATTTTGATCTTTGCTCTCTGCTCGAAATTGCGAAAAATCTCCCCGATACATCTTTCAGATGGGGAGAAGTCGTAGATGCACTCTATGATACGTATAAAATCATTGATATTTCTCTTGACGACACTCCGTTCGACGAGGTAACGGAATCACTTCGCAAAGCTTCTCCGATTCTTAAGTCGTGTCTGGCAAAGAAAAACGGCGACAGCGCGCCCGAAGCTGCCATTATCGGTCACTCCCATATGGACACCGCGTGGCTTTGGCATGTCGGCGAAACTGTTAAAAAATGCTGCCGTACATATGCGAATCAGCTTAATCTCATGGAGCAGTATCCTGAGTATAAGTTTGTTCAAAGTTCGGCATGTCACTCCGATTTTATCAGAAAATACTATCCTTCGCTTTTTACGCGCATTCAAAAAGCCGTTGCGAGCGGCAGATATGAACCGAACGGCGGCGTGTGGGTCGAGTGCGACTGCAATATCACGTCGGGAGAATCGATGGTGCGCCAGTTTCTGTGGGGACAGCGTTTTACGAGAAAATATTTTAATTTTACGTCAAACTGTTTCTGGCTTCCCGACACATTCGGCTATTCCGCAGCTATCCCTCAGATAATGAAGGGATGCGGAGTTGACTATTTCCTTACGACAAAAATAAGCTGGAACGACACAAACAAATTCCCTTACGATACTTTCTATTGGCAGGGCATTGACGGCACAAAGGTATTTACTCACTTTAATACAACGCATCATTTCCCGTCCCCTGAGGATATTATCGAGCGAATCGACGGAAAAAAGGACGGTATTAAACAGCGCACGGTTACAAATAAACGTCTTTTGTCGTTCGGCTTCGGCGACGGAGGCGGAGGGCCGCAGTATGAAATGTGTGAATTTGCCCGCCGCTGCGAGGACACCGCAGGCGTGCCTAAAACGCATTACTCGCTTGTAGGTGATTTTATGAAGGAGCTTGAAAAAGACTGTAAAAACCCGAATACATACAGGGGAGAGCTTTATCTCGAGCTTCACAGGGGAACGCTTACGAATCAGCACACTATAAAGCGTAATAACCGTAAGGCGGAGCTTGCTCTGCGCGACCTCGAAACAGCCGTCGTTTCCGATGCCGTGAAGAAAGCGAAGACATGTGATTCCGAGAGAACGGCGCCGCTGTATGAGACGCTCCTTATAAATCAGTTCCATGATATTTTGCCCGGTACATGTATATCGCGCGCACACCTTGAAAGCCGTGCTCAGACGACCGCTCTTATTTCAAGCGCAAGGGCGCAGACAAAAGAGCTTCTCGGTGAAACGGACGGGGATGAAATCACATTTACAAATACGCTTTCGTTTGACAGAACGGATTGCATTTTTGCTCCGTACCGCGACGGATATATTATCGACGGCGGATACCGTCAGCAGAAATACACCGCGCTTGACGGCTCCGCAAAACTTCTTGTCGCGGGAGTTACCGTACCTGCATTTTCAAGCGTTACATTGAAGTATGTCAAGGGCGATATTGTCTCCGAGAGTGCATTTGCTGTCGACGGACAGGCACTCAGGACTCCGTTTGCCGATGTGAAATTCGCCGCCGACGGCACGCTTTCGTCGTTTGTTGACCGTCGCGCCGACCGTGAGCTTGTAAACGGCATTCCGTTCAACACGTTTATGCTTGCGGAGGATCTGCCCGAGTCGTGGGATAACTGGGATATCGACGCAGACATTATGTCAAAGTTCAAGTATTGCTCCGATCTTGTTTCGCGTGAGGCAATTTCCGACGGCTCCGTTGCGTATATAGTCAGATGCGAATACAGAATAAGCGCAAAATCAACGCTTAAGCAGGATATAATATTCTTTGCCGATTCTCCCGAAGTGCGTTTTGACACTGCGATGGACTGGAACGACGATCACAGGTTCCTCAAAACCTTCTTTGACACCACGGTCTGTGACGACTTTGCCCGCCATGAAATACAGTTCGGCTATGTCAAGCGTCCCACGACAAGGAATACATCTATCGAACAGGCAAAGTTTGAGGTTGTAAATCATAAATATACGGATATTTCGGAAACATCGTTCGGCGTCGCGATTCTCAATGACTGCAAATACGGCATTTCTGCGGAGGGCGGCAAGCTCGGTCTGTCGCTCCACAAGGGCGGTGTCCATCCCGACGCTCTCGGCGATAAGGACGGTATACATATCTGTACTTATTCATTTCTTCCGCATACCGGTTCGTTCGGTGCTGAAAATGTTATTCGCCCCGCATACGAGCTGAATGTTCCCGTTATTGAAACTGCGGGCGAGGCGTCGCTCGCAAGGCTTGTTTCGGTGAGTGCGCCCAACATATTTGTTGAAGCCGTAAAACCGTGTGAGGACGGTGAAAAGGCATATATCGTCAGAATGTACGAGGCTGAGGGGACATATACTCATTCATCGGTTTCTTTTGCGGATCTTGCGAAAAACGTGAGTGTTACCAATATGCTCGAAGAAGTTATTTCGGAGCTTCCCACAGCCGAAAAGTATGAAATCGAATTTAAGCCTTTTGAAATCAAGACATTTAAGGTAACATATTAAAACAGCCGAACGGAGGGAAATATATGGCAGTATCGGAAAAACGTGTTTTTTCTCCCGCTTTTACGGGGTTGAGCTGTACGGCGCTTCTTATAGTGTCTCATCTGCTGTCGCAGTATTCGGCGCTGTCTCCGGATATCGGCGCTTTGAACACTGTTTTGCGTATAATTGCAATGTGTGAGTGCGTTCATCTCGTGCGTGTGACATCGGCACTGTCGTATACTCATGTGTGGGACAGCGGCGAGGGTGTTATGCTGTTTTCGATGCCGGTTGTCAATCTTCTTGTCACGGCTGTGCAGCTTTTCGCCGGTGACGGTGTGATGCCGTCGGGGGCTGTCTTTGTCGCGGTGCTGACACTTTTTTCTCTTCCCGCTTTTTTCTGCTACTATTTTGCTTTTTATCTGCGGATTTCGGGCGGAAAAAGAAAACGCGTCACACAGAATGCGCTGCGAATTTGCGGCATTGCTTACACACTTGTCCGCATTGCGGATAAAGCGCTGTTTCCCGCCGTTTCCGCAAAACACGATCTGCAATCGGTCGATTTCCTTGTAAAAGCCGTATCATACAGTTCGTCGGTTTCGCTTGCACTCTATGCTGCCGCTGCGATCGGCTTTGTGTTCTCGATGATAACATACAGACGCAGACGTAAAAGATAATACGGTTTCGTCGCTCGATGTTTTTTGCGGAAAAAAACAAAGAGTGATCTGCAAAAAAATAATACTGAATAAGAACGGAGCAACCTAAATCGGCTGCTCCGTTCTTGTAATGGTGTGCTCGGCACGCGTAATAACTTGGTGGTGAAAGTCCACTACAGACTTGGC
>OLHA01001738.1_pt1 | contig 11213 bp, 8 predicted proteins | sample 1605961 | NCBI WGS metagenome assembly OLHA01 (sample SAMN03283288) | human gut metagenome | biome: human-associated habitat; material: feces | host: Homo sapiens | place: Peru | collected 2012
GGACTAAAAAGCTCCGCTATAGGGATGGAAACAATGATAAAGTAATAACAAAACAATAAGAAATATGACATGTAAAAATCGAATGAAGGGTGTTTTGCTCTTCTTGTTTTTAATATGGGGCGTAGTGGAGCAAGTGTATGCCCAGCAAACCTTGCAGTCGCCTAACGGTAAATACAACTTCGTCTTCGAGCAGAAAGACGGAAGATTAATCTATCACCTCAACTATGCAGCTAAGCTGGTGATAGAAGAAGGTGAATTGGGTGTGAACATCGACAACCATCTGGTGGAGTCGGCGATGGGCATTCCGGTAGATACCAATAAGATCTGGACCAGAGGTATGGAAGTAATCAACGTAGAGCGTACAGCCAAGGATGATACCTGGAACCCTATCTATGGTGAGTATTCATCTATCCGCGACCATTATAACGAAATGGTTATCCACCTGATGAAGGGTGGCAATCATGACAACAGCGGCAATAGCTATGACAAGCGCCAGCAGTATCTCTTCGACATCATCGTGAGAGCTTACGATGAGGGAGTGGCTATCCGCTATCACTTCCCTGAGGCAACGAACGGCTTGTTCATGCACATCACCGATGATCTGACATCCTTCCGCCTGGCTCCTGGTGCTGAAGCTTATCACTTTGCATGGGCACAGTCACATTCCAACAAGGTAAAGTTGCTGAAGAGCGAGAAGGCTTGGAAGGATGAGGCTGAGCGCCCTCTTACCTTGCATCTTACCAACGGACTTTATGCAGCCATCGGTGAAGCAGCCCTTTCTGATTTCGTTCGTGGAAAACTCAAGTTGAAGGCTGATAATGAATTGCAGATGGCGATGTTCCAGTCTGCTGATATCATCACCGCCTACGATATGCCTTGGCGATTCATCATGGTGGGCGAGAAGGCTATCGACCTGATTAACAACAAGCAGATGGTGCTGAATCTCAACGCTCCATGTCAGATTGCTGATGCTAAGGAGTGGATTCGTCCAGGCAAGGCATTCCGTGTTTGTCGTCTGGATAAGAAGACGCTATATGAGGGTGTAGATTTCTGTGTGGATAGAGGTTTGCAATATATCGAACTGGATGCAGGCTGGTATGGCCCTGAGATGAAGATGAGTTCTTCGGCATTGAAGGTGGCAGAAACCCGTGATTTCAATATGGCTGAGCTTTGTGCCTACGCCAAGAGCAAAGGCATCGGAGTTTGGGTATATGTAAACCAGAGAGCCTTGTATCAGGATCTTGATAAGATATTGCCTCTTTATCAGAAGTGGGGCATCTGTGGCATCAAGTTTGGCTTTGTTCAGATCGGTTCACAGAAGTGGACCACTTGGCTTCACAATGCCGTAAAGAAATGTGCCGATTATCACCTGATGGTGGATATCCACGATGAGTATCGCCCTACGGGATGGAGTCGCACTTATCCTAATCTGATGACTCAGGAGGGCATTGGAGGCAATGAGGAGATGCCAGCTGCTGATCACAATGTGGTTCTTCCATTTACAAGATTCCTCTGTGGTCCTGCCGATTATACTCCATGTTATTTCAACGGTAGAGTGAAGAATACGAAGGCACATCAGTTGGCGATGCCAGTGGTATATTATAGCCCGGTTACTTTCTTGTATTGGTACGACCTGCCAAATGCCTACAAGGGCGAGAAGGAATTGGATTTCTGGAAGCATTGTCCTGCTGTATGGGATGAGAGCAAGGCTCTGGCAGGTGAGATAGGAGAGTACATCGTTCAGGCTCGCCGCACAGGAAATGATTGGTTCGTGGGAGCGATGAATGGTTTGCAGGTTCGCGACATCACCCTCAATACTGCCGATTTCCTGCAGAAGGGTAAGAAATATCGAGTAGAAATCTACAATGATGATCCATCTTTGCAGACTCGCACCAAGGTTTCTTCTACAGAGATGGTTATCAAGGCTGGCAAGCAGTTGAAACTTCATTTGCAAGCATCTGGAGGTGCAGCCCTGCGATTTGTTCCTGTTAGATAAAGAATTGTTAGTTTTATCGTAATGATAGTGAAAGTCTCGGTTGCCCATTGGGTAGTCGGGGCTTTTTTCTACTCGATTTAGTCGCTATAGCGATGCTATTTTCTCCTATTCTCCGCAAAAATGCGGAGAATAATGCGAATAATCTCCGCAAAACTTGCATAATCCGATAAAATGCTTTATATTTGCGCCAAAAGAATCAATTATGAGGGAAGCAACAATGTATATTTGGCAGCAAGAGGATTGGCCTCACATGACTTGGGACAATGCCTGTTTTAGCAATAGCTTGGCAGAAGTGAATATGCTGAGGGGAAAGTTGCTGGGCAGGCTTTCCATGTTTGGTTTCGAGGAGCGAAACCAATCCATGCTCGACTCCTTAACACAAGAAATCGTGCATTCGGCAAGGATAGAGGGTGAGAACTTGAATAGGGATAGTGTGCGCTCTTCTGTGGCTCGACAGTTAGGATTGGAGTATGAAGGTTTGCCTGTGACCGACCATTATACAGAGGGAGTGGTGCAAGTGATGCTGGATGCCGTGCAGCATTATGCTATATCTTTGGATGCTGAACGTTTATTTTCTTGGCATGCGGCTTTATTCCCTACAGGGAGAAGTGGTATCCATAAGATAGCTGTAGCCCAATGGCGAGTGGGCGATGAACCGATGCTAGTGGTTTCGGGTGCATTGGGACATGAGAAAGTACATTATGAGGCACCTGCAAGCAAGGATGTTCCTATGATGATGGCGGAATTGATGGATTGGATAAATAAAGAGGAAAGTATAGACCCATTGGTCAAGGTTGCTGTGGTACATCTTTGGTTTGTGACGGTTCACCCATTCGACGATGGCAATGGACGGCTTTGTAGAACCTTGACCGAACTGTTGCTTTCCCGTGCCGACCAAACTTCCCAACGTTATTATAGTCTTTCTTCAGAGATACTGAATCATCGCAAGGAATATTACGACCACTTGGAGCAAGCGCAGAAAGGCGACTTGGACATTACTCCATGGATACAATGGTTCTTGCAGACTTTGAAGGCGGCTTTGGCAAATGCCTTGCAAAAGACGGAGAATGTAGTTCGCAAGGCTCAGTTTTGGGATAGGCATCGCACGATAGTTTTTAATGCTCGTCAGCGCAAGGTGCTCAACATGCTCTTGGATGGCTTCAATGGAAAACTCAATTCTTCGAAATGGTACAAAATCAACCATTGTTCGCAAGACACAGCCAACCGAGACATCAGAGACTTGATGGCTAAGGGAGTATTGAGACAGACGGATGAAGGAGGACGTAGCACTAACTATGAATTGTGTAGTACTTTCTAAAATCCCATGTCAATGTAGTATCACATTACGCTTAGTCGTTATTTTGCGCCAAATGGGTTAAAAAAGGCATTTGGCGCAGAATAACGATATTTTTAAGTATAAACATAGTTCGCTACGTAATATTATCGAATAGATTCTGTAATGAATATAAAAAATGTAATAGATAGAAAACAAATCGTTGTTTGTAGTTGAGATGTATAATAGCAGAAGCCCTCACAGTGAAATGCTGCGAGGGCTTCTTTGGAGGTGTAGTGTATGTGTCTAATCTTCATCCCAAACAGAATAGTGGTATTGTTTGGCTTCTATTACATAGACATCATCTACTTCGTTTTCATTGTCTAGTATTTTCTCTGCACCTTCTAAACTGCCAGCCATGATAGCCTCTAGTTTTGAATCGTAAATATTGATGTTTGGTTTGATATATTTTTCCATGTTAGTATATTTTAAATGGCATGATTATTTATTGATATATACTTTTCCTCTTTTGATGACGATACCTTTATAATTGTTATCAACACGTTGACCAGCAAGATTGTAAGATACCTCCTCTGCAAGGTTGGTCGTTCCTACCTTATGGATGCTTGTAGTTTCTGTATTGAAATCCAAGAAGTCCTTGGCATAGTTTGGACTGTTACTGGTCAACACTATATATCCTTTTCTGTTAGGAATCGTTAGTCCGTCTTTTAGACGTTTGAAGCATGATTTTCCATTGAGGGTGGCAAATACATAATATGATGAATTGTTAGAAGTGACAGTTCCATCGGATGCTTGCAAGTCTGACTCAAAAAGTGTCTCATCTGCAGATTCTGTGGCAACAGGCAAGTCATAAAGTTGTTCGGGAGTACCTTTGACGAGGACTGCTTTGCCAGCAGGAACAACACCTGTAAACTTCGTGTATGTGACTTCTTGTTTGTCTTTATCTAATTTCACAGTGTAAGCATCGATTCCCGCTTCGTTGTAGTTGACAGGATAAGCTGCTGCATAAGTGGAGAAACCAGATTTAGCTGTGACGAGTGTGGTAGGGTTGTCCCCCCAGTTGTTAGCCGCTGTAATTTCTGTATTGATGGCTTCGTCGATGTTTTTGAAGGTCTTGACCCATTTGATGTAAACGGAAGGACGTTTGTTCTCATCAGCATCAGCCTCTTTTTTGTTGGCGTAGCACCAGAAGTTCAAGTTAATCTTAGGAACTTCAATGTATCCATTCTTCTTGATATAATATTCGGTAGGGTTGTAAAAATCACGTGCAGCCATGAAGTTGATAAGCATGATGTACTCAGCTTTGTCTGTTCCATCAGGTAAGCGGACGAGAGCGGCGCATTTTTCGCCAGAAGTTTCTTTGGAGTTTGTTTCATATTTATAATAAAGACCATCTTCTCGCTTTACTTCATAACGTCCAAATGGTGTGATTTTGTTGCTTCCGTCAGCGTTGGCTTTAGGATAAATGTAATCATGTTAGTGTTGCTTCCAGAAGTTGTGTTGCAACTTTCCATGCCTTGTTTCCAATTCATGACTTCTACGTTTTGGGTCTCTGGATTCGTCCAAAAGAACTGCATGTATTCTTCTGCCTTTGTCTTGGCAGCAACATTGTCTAATGCAGAGAATTTGATGGCAAACACAGGGTTGTTTTCGGTAACTCTTAGATTTGCTCCTCCATCTTTCAACAAAAAGTCAATAGAGGCATCCCATTTGTTGGTGGTAATGTCTGTATTATCGTTAGACTGTTCTTCTTTGTATTTTCCCAAGATAATCTTCACATAGTCATTTTCCAAAATAAAGTTGGAAGGCATGTAGTCTTTAAAGGTGTTGTTGCCATAATTCCACTTTATGAAATTGTTGTCGGCTTTGTTGATGTAGATTCTTTGAGCGGTATAGTTGAAGTAGCCGCTTGTAGAGTTGGACTCGTTGTTGGTGGCAGACAAAGGTAAGGATAAGAGTGCCATCCATGTTAAAAGTAAATGTTTACGTTTCATGTTGTATTACGTTTTAAATGTTTGAACTTTACGACTGCACAGGTATAAGAAAAAGTACATAACATGATTAAAATGTTCTTGCGGAAACTCCAAATAAAATGAATTGGACTTCTTTTGGTGTGTAAAAAAGAATGCGGACTAAGTAGCATGGGAAAAATAGACGTATACCTTAATATATATAATATAAATTAAAACGACGAACAATGAAAGCAACATCACTTAATCTTTTAGTAAGGTCTTTCTTGCTGCTGATTCTTTCGGCAAGTTGGAATACCCTCTCTGCCATCGACTATTCGCAAAACAACGAATGGGAGAATCCGACGATGTTTGAACGTAACAAGGAAAAACCCCATGCTTGGTTCAAAACTTCTCATGTGAAGTCCTTGAACGGAATGTGGCGTTTCCGTTATGACGATGACATCAAAAATGCACCTGTTTATTTTTATCGCATGGACTACGATGACTCCCAATGGGCAAGGATTCCTGTGCCTTCCAATTGGGAATTGCAGGGATTCGGTACTCCTATCTTTATCAACATCAAGTATAACTGGTCTCCTAATCCTCCTTATATAGACATTCCTAATCCAGTGGGGACTTATCGCACTTCCTTTACGGTTCCGCAAGATTGGGGCAATCGGGAAGTGGTACTTCATTTTGGATCTATCACAGGTTATGCCAGGGTATATGTCAATGGACAGGAAGTCGGCATGACCAAGTGTAGCAAGACCCCAGCGGAGTTTGATGTGACGAAATACTTGAAGTCGGGCAACAATAGCTTGGCGGTACAGGTCTATCGCTATCATGATGGAAGTTACATGGAAGACCAGGACTTTTGGCGTATCACGGGCATAGAACGTGAGGTCTATCTTCAGGCTTACCAAAAGAGTAGTGTATGGGACTATGCCATCGAGGCAACTCCTACGGACAATTATCGCAATGGACTTTTCAAAGCCGATGTAACCTTGAGAAACTTTGCTGATGCAACGACGAATGGTTCACTTCTTCTCCAATTGCTTGATGACAATGGCAAGGTAGTGTATCAGGAAAGCAAGACAGCACAGGGTAAGGGGGAATATCAAACCCTATCTTTTGGCAAGGCACTCAAACATGTGAAATTATGGAGTGCCGAGAAGCCTAACCTCTATAAGTGCCAGTTGATATACGGCAAGGATACGGTGAAAGCAAATGTAGGCTTCCGAGAGGTGAAGATAGAGAACAGTCGATTGATGGTGAATGGTAAGGTCGTATATATAAAAGGTGTAAACCGACATGAAACCAATGACTCGCTTGGTCATGTACCTACCAAGGACATCATGATGCACGACCTCAAGCTCTTGAAGAGCTTAAACATTAATGCCGTAAGGTGTTCTCATTATCCTAACGACCCACTATGGTATGACCTTTGCGATGAGTATGGCATTTATTTGGTGGATGAGGCAAATATAGAGACCCACGGAATGGGTAGCGTGCCTTATTTCAGCGATACCATTCCACATCCTGCTTATCGACCAGAATGGGTGGCGGTACATGAGGATCGCATCCATCGCATGTATTATCGTGACCGCAGTCACCCTTCTATCATTGGTTGGTCCTTGGGCAACGAATGCGGAAACGGCAAGGTGTTCCATGACCAATATAAATGGTTGAAGGCTGCCGACAAGACAAGATACGTACAGTTCGAACAGGCTTGGGAGGATTGGAACACAGACGTGGTGGCTCTGATGTATCCAAACTTTGATAGGATGAAAGCTTATGCCAAGAGTGGAAAAACTCGACCGTTCATCATGTGCGAGTATGCCCACTCGCAAGGTAACAGTACGGGTAACTTCCAAGACTTGTGGGATGTTATCAAGCTGGCTCCAAATCTTCAGGGTGGTTTCATCTGGGATTTCCAAGACCAGGGATTCAAGCGCACCATCAACGAGAACACAGACCATCGTACCTATTATATGTATAATGGTGGCATGGGCAGTTATGTATGGCCTGATGACGAAAATAGTGGCACTGATGGCATTATAGCCAGTGATGGCACGCCTAAGCCTGGAGCTTGGGAGGTGAAGAAAGTCTATCAGAACATCAACTTCAAACTTCTTGATTGGAATACAGGCAGGCTTTTGGTGAAGAATGAATATAACTTTACTTCTTCTGATGAGTTTGATTTTTCTTGGACTCTCCATCATGAGGGTGAGTTGGCGGAACAAGGAAAGTTTGCTGCACGAGTGGCAGCAGGTGACTCTACCATTGTGAAACTTCGCTTGCCAAAGTTGGAAGCGCAAGGTGAATATACCTTGGAGGTGTATGCCAAGTTGCGCAAGGTGACTCCTTTACTGGAGGCTGGAACCGAGGTCGCCAAGGAACAGTTCGTGAAGGCGATGCAACCTAAGACAGAGACGATTTCTGCTGACAATGGAGAACTGAAGTGGAAGGACGATGGCAGAAACATCACTTTCTCCAATGACCATGTGAGTGGTGCTATCGACCGTCGCTCGGGTAGGATTTGGGAATTGACTTACGATGGACAGCAGGTGCTCTCAGGACGTTCTACCATCGAGCCATATTTCTGGCGTGCTCCTAACGACAATGACTTTGGCAATGGAATGCCGATGCGCCTGGGTGTATGGCGTGCTGTGCAAACCAATAGTTGGGTCAAGAAATGTACCATAGGTAAGATGGGAGAGGAAGGACTGCCTATTGACTTCATCTTGCATTTCGATGACATTGACCAGGATTACCAGCTTAGTTATCTGATTCGTAAGGATGGAAGTGTTCAAGTGACAGCCGAGATGAATACGACAGGTCGTAAACTTCCAGAAATGCCACGCTTTGGTATGCGTTTCACATTGGCTGAGGGATTCGAGAATGTAAGCTATTATGGGCGTGGACCTATCGAAAACTATTCCGATCGCAAGACAGGACAGTTTATTGGTCGCTACGACACCACCGTATCGGATATGTATTACCCATACGCTCGCCCACAACAGAATGGAAACCATACGGATGTGAGATGGGCGAAACTTACCGATGCCCAAAAGGGTGTGAGCGTGAAGATCGCATCGTTGGGAGATATGGATTTCTCAGCTTTGCACTATATGGATGAAGACTTTGACCCAGGAAATACCCGTAAAATGCGCCATACCAAGGACCTTTATGAGCGTAAGGAAACTTATGTGATTACCGGCAACGTGATGCGTGGCTTGGGTGGTGACAATAGTTGGGGAGAATATCCTCATAAGGAGTATCGCCATTATTCTGGAAAATATAAGTTCTCATACGTATTTTCTTTGGAAAAAGCAAATGCTTTGTATAAAACTTGCCAGTAAGACTAAGTACTATCCAAAGTTTTTGCGTATTCATAGTATAAGTTGAACACTATAATCATGTAATTATGAGAAAGAATATTGCTGTAATAATCCTTTTTGCCTTATTGAGTCTGACGATGCAGGCACGTGTTTTTGTACATCCTGGCAGTCTATTGTCAATGGATGAGATCAATACAATCAAGGCACATGTAAGCGGTCAAGATGAACTGTTCTATAGTGAATGGCAAAAATTTTTGGATGATGATATGAGCAAGTCCAGTTGGACAGCTCATAACCCTGTGTCCGATCTGGGTGGTTCGGATGGTACTCGCCAAAGATGTAGCAAGGATGCTACGGCAGCCTTGTACAATGCCATCATTTGGCAGGTGACAGGTGATGCTTCTCATGCGGATGCTGCTGTCAAGACTTTGATGGGCTGGTGCAATGCTATCAAGACTGCCAAAGAACAATTACGCCAATATCCTTGTCGTGATATGATTCAAGCTGCCGAAATGTTGCGTTATAGCAATGGTAGCTTCTATGATGGTTGGAATGTTGTGGATGTCTCCAAGTTTATGGCAATGGTAAAGGATATCTTTGTGCCTTCTTTGCAGGAAGAAAAAAGTAATGGCATGAGTAGTTGGTCGGCAGGTGCCATTGATGGTCTTCTGTCTGCGGGTGTCCTTTTGGATGACGAAAAACTCTATGAAGAGGCATTGGGCTATTTCTCAGATTTTAGTATTCCAGGGAGTGTAGCTGCTTGTTCCAAGGCGACAGGTCAGACCAAAGAAATGGGGCGTGACAATGTTCATGCGGTGCTGACTTTGGATGACTTGTCTAAGATGGCGCAGATTGCTTGGTCACAAGGAGATGATCTCTATAGTGTATTGGATAACCGATTGCTGAAAGTCTTTGACTATTGGTGTCGTTACAATTCTGGACATGAGGATACTTATTATGAACCATGGGATAACTGGTATTATATCTCCACTCATAATAATGGTTTTCGCCTGCGCCCAGATGGAAGCAATTTTGAAAGTGTCTATCATCATTACAAGGAGAGAGCTAATTTGAGTGAGGATAACTATCCTTATCTTGCTATTTACACCAAGTTGGGGCGTCCAGAGCAGTCTTATCATACCCTCTTTTATGCCAAGTCTTTGGAGACTTCTCCGATTTTCACTTCTGTACCAGAGAAACCTGAAGGTCTAAAGGCTGAGGCAGGTATTGGTTGTGTCTATCTTTCTTGGAACCATCCGAAAGCTGAGGATGCTCGTGGCTTCTATGTTTATCGCAGTACTGATGGAAAAAGATTTCAGACACTCAAGGATTGGGACTATTATATCAACAATAAATTCAAAGATGAAACAGCAGTGCCAGGCACTACCTATTATTATAAGGTGGCTTTGAAGAACTTGGCAGGTCGTAGTAAGGTCGTTGGTCCTGTAACAGCTATGGCAGAGTCTGGAAGTTTCACCTTGCCAGATGGTTGGAGTGTGGAAAATATAGGGACGAAAGTCGGTTCTGCACTTTATTCGCCTGTTTGCAGCGAGTCTTTTGCCGTGAATGGAACAGGAAAAGACGTGAGAAACTCTGGCGACTCTTTCACATTTGCCTATCATCCCATGAAAGGTGATGGCTCCTTGGTGGTTAGGTTCACTTCAACGGAAACAAACTTCAAACGCGTGGGAATCATGTTGCGTGAAGGATTGTCAGCTACGAGTAAGTTGGTTTTCTTGGGATTAGGTGACTCAGGTGGTCGCTATTGTTATAGCGCATTACGCACAACAAATGGAGGAAACTACACGTGGACAAAGGGATGTGATTTTACTTATGCTCCATGTTGGTTGAAGATAGAACGACGTGGAAATAGTATCATTACTTGTCAATCTCGTGATGGAGAGAATTGGTTTGAAGTGGCGAATAACTTCTGCTCAATGAGCCAAAACGCTTATGTAGGCATGTTCGTTTGTACTGGTTCCACTACTGGTGATACTTATCAAGCTATTTTTGACCACGTTGCTTTTATGGATGAGACCACTACCAGTATTAATAGCCCCAGGCAAGTAGATGAGAAACAAACAGCGGATATCTATGACTTGATGGGGCGCAAGGTTGTGCGAAATGCAGAATGGAACAGTGTAAAACAGCATTTACCCAAAGGTGTTTATATTGTAAACGGACGGAAAATGGCGGTTTTGTAAATAGGTTTTAGGAAAGAGTTTGCAGTTTTTTGCAAGCTCTTTTTTCTTTTTATAGGTTAATAATTTGGATTTTTCGATAGAATTGGTTACTTTTTCTTTATGAAAGTGCATATAAAAAGTGTTTGAGAGAAGAATGAGGAAAGTTTACTGGTTATCAGTTACTTTCCTCATTTTGGTTAAAAGTGGCGAGGACAGACGAAGACGGGAATACGACAAGATGAGACAGAGGAACGTTACCTATCCGTAACCTATACCCCAAATGGGGAATGTTGAGGTTCGGAAGAATAAGGAAGGTTACGAATTGAATTTGAACGCTCTGATTTATAGTGAGTTACTGATGAGTAACGTAAGATTTTTGGTTACGAACCAAATTTGCCGTGTTCTGCCGTGAAATGCGTAGCAAGAAAAGACTCTTCATGTATTAAT
>OLHA01001744.1_pt1 | contig 11180 bp, 10 predicted proteins | sample 1605961 | NCBI WGS metagenome assembly OLHA01 (sample SAMN03283288) | human gut metagenome | biome: human-associated habitat; material: feces | host: Homo sapiens | place: Peru | collected 2012
CTGAAGTTTTTCACTCTCAAACCTTCAAACAAACAATTCAAAACAGCTTCTAAACCTGCAAAGAGAACCTCTAACCTGAATTTTTCACGTTACAAAAATTCAGAACAGAGGTTCTCTTTGCTTATAAAGTTTCTGTTATAAGGTTTCTGTCACTTCGGCAGGCTCAGTGACCATGCTAGTTCTGGGACCGCTGAATATGATCAATAACAAAACCACCCGGCCGCTTTGATGGTTGGTGAGTTTGCCGAACCACAGCGACCGGGCGGTTTGAATATTCAAAAAACTAAAGTTTCCTAAGAAGGTTGTTCATGTTGACTTCCTTGTCGATGATGGTGCGGAGCTCGGCGATCGGAACCCTTTTCTGCTCCATGGTGTCGCGCTCGCGGATGGTGACGCAGTTGTCGTTCAGCGAGTCGTGGTCAACGGTCACGCAGAACGGCGTGCCGATGGCGTCCTGGCGGCGGTAGCGCTTGCCGATGGAGTCCTTAGGATCGTACTGGCAGTTGAAATCGTACTTGAGATCGTTCATCACCTCCTGGGCCTTCTCCGGCAGGCCGTCTTTGTTAATCAAAGGCAGCACGGCCACCTTGACAGGGGCAAGCGGCGCCGGGATGCCCAGCACCACGCGGGTTTCGCCGTTCTCAAGCTGCTCGACCTTGTAGGAATGGCTCAGCACTGCGAGGAACATACGGTCCACACCGATGGAAGTCTCCACGCAGTAAGGAACGTAGCTCTCGTTGGTCTCCGGGTCGAAGTACTGGATCTTCTTTCCGGAGAGTCTCTGATGGTTGCCGAGGTCGAAGTCGGTACGGGAGTGGATTCCCTCCAACTCCTTGAAACCGAACGGGAAGTTGAACTCGATGTCGGTCGCGGCGTTGGCGTAGTGGGCCAGTTTCTCGTGATCGTGGAAACGGTAGTTCTCGGCACCCATCCCGAGGTTGACGTGCCATTTCATACGGTTCTCCTTCCACTTTTTGAACCACTCCATCTCGGTGCCAGGACGGCAGAAGAATTCCATCTCCATCTGCTCGAACTCTCTCATTCTGAATATGAACTGTCTTGCGACGATCTCGTTTCTGAACGCCTTTCCGATCTGGGCGATACCGAACGGAATCTTCATGCGGCCCGTCTTCTGGACGTTGAGATATTCAATGAATATTCCCTGTGCCGTCTCCGGACGCAGGTAGATCTTGTCGTCCGCCTCGCCGGTGTTGCTGATCTGGGTAGAGAACATCAGGTTGAACTGACGCACGTCGGTCCAGTTCTTCGTGCCGGAAATCGGATCCACAATGTCACAGTCAAGGATGATCTGCTTGTACTCCTTGAGGTCGTTGGCCTGCTCGGCTGCAACATAACGGTTGTGAACCTCGTCATATTTCGCCTTCTCCCTCAGAATGTTAGGGTTAGTGGCGCGGAACTGCTCCTCGTCGAAGGCATCTCCGAACTTCCTGCGGCCCTTCTCGACCTCCTTGTTCATCTTCTCCTCGATCTTGCCGAGATAGTCCTCGATCAGATTGTCGGCGCGATACCTCTTCTTGGAGTCCTTGTTGTCGATGAGCGGGTCATTGAACGCCGCCACGTGGCCTGAAGCCACCCAAGTCTTAGGGTGCATGAACACGCAGGAATCAATGCCGACGATGTTCTCATTCAGCCTTGTCATAGCGTTCCACCAGTACTGCTTGATGTTGTTCTTCAGTTCGACGCCCATCTGGCCATAGTCATAGACCGCGGCCAGTCCGTCATAAATCTCACTTGACGGGAATATGAACCCGTACTCCTTGCAATGTGCCACCAGCACCTTGAACAGTTCGTCCTGTGTCATAGTATTGTTGTACTTTAAAAATTCTCAAAGTCATCTGAATATGCCTCGGCAACTCCCCCTCTCCCGGCGACTACGTACCGGCATATTCCATAACGCTCACTAAAAACTTACAAACTTACATATAAATCTGCGATTTTTACGCCCGTCCCATAAGAAAGAAACAGTTTTTTAGAGGAAATATACACATTTTCACGCAAGAATCATCGTGAAGGAAACACGTCACTTGCGCACCGACGCTTGCCACGCCACTTGCCACGTCACTTGCCATCATTGCTACGTTTCCTCTCCTGGGCCTCCTCTCTTCGCATCTCAATGCGATTTGTCCACCCAAAGCACCGTTGCGCCGGACATACCGTGCCTTTTAGCCATTTTGTCCGGCGACCACAGCCTTTCACCGGACAAACACCCACGCCAACACCTTCTACTATGGACAAGCCGTGGCAGATAACCTATTATTTATCAGTACTATAAGCAAACTCGTGGTACGAAAACCGACACTACGAGTTTACTTATTAAGCTTATTATCAACCCATTAAGTGCCACACCACCACTTGCCATCGAACCCGTATCAAGCGTTATTGTACTGCCGATTGACCCAGAGCCAGAGGAACTTGTCTGGGATGGAATATTCCTTCAAATCAACGGTGATGATGTCTTCCTTGAGGAGTTTGCGGATGGCGGCGTTGACAACGCTGGCGGTGGATAGCTGATAGCGGTTAATAAAAGCGGACGTGTTGACATTACGCACGCGCGCCTCGTTCGCGATGGCGGACAGAACTCGTTTTTGGTTTTCTGTCAGGCTAGACATCAGCTCGGCGAACTGAACCTCATTCATCAACAATATGTTGTCTATTGACATCCGTATCACGTCAATAGAGCACTCCTCTCCCCTATCTATCGACGCGAAAGCCTCATTAAAGACACGTTGCATGTAATAAGTATATCCTTCAAACAAGTCATAGACGTACTCAACCACCGCTTTGGCTATCCTCTTGCCATATTCATTGAACATCTTCCCGACAAAATCTGAGTAAATGTCTTTATCGAGAGCCTTCAGTTCCAATGGATCAGCACTTTTATAGAAAGGACGATCCGGGGACTGAAACATCGCGCTCATAATGCTCCTCTTGCTTCCCGCAAACACGAAATGGCAGTTCTTCATTTTCTGAATATGCCCGCGAAGGAGAGCCTCGACGTTACCATCCTCATATTCATTTATTTGCTGAAACTCATCAATCGCGACGAGACACGGCTTCCCCGCATTGTCGAGGTAATTGAATATCTCTTCCAATGTGAACTCCGGCCGCTGAATATCCCCAAGGCTCACACCGAACGACGGCTGTCCGGTAACGGAATCGTAGGTTATCTTGCCTTGAAGTGACTTCAACGCACTTACAAGCTTATCAAGGACTTTTTTTCCGGCTGGCTGTAACGCCCTGAACACTTCCTTACCCAAAAAGAAAGTGAACTCTCTGAGACTTGTAGTATGCAGAATATCAACAAAAAACGTGTAGTAAGAACGTTTGATTTCCTCCCGCTCGAACACGTGCGTTATCAACCCCGTCTTGCCCATTCTGCGAGGCGAGAACAGAACCACATCATTCCCGTTCATCAATGATTTTGCCAACCTCTGCGTCTCGCTGACTCTGTCACAGAAACATTCATCTGGGATATACCCTCTGGTTATAAACGGATTATGAATTGTTTTCATAACGAGCTACATTTTTAGCAAAAATAATTATCCGTTTTGAATAATCCAAATCAAATAATCCATTTTGGAAAATTTTAATAAAGAAAAACACAACTCTCTCAACGCCAGTCTCAGACCATTTCAGACAGAATTTTACAACTCACAACAGGATTCTATATTGTCATGGTTGGATCATAGTGCTTCACTCTGCTTATAGCTTAGTATTTGTAAACACCAATTGCGGTACTCCTACTTCGCCCTATAAACAATACGCACTCTGCATGAATTTGATTTCATAAACCGCCCCAAAGAACTTCTCACGCCGGAGGTCGTGGCTCTGCTGACCCGCCTCCACGAATGCCGCGGCCGCCAGGAACTCTTCATCGAGGCCGCGACCTATAATCCGCTGATCCTGATGCCGATATTCATCCTGGACTTCCTCTGCATCCACCCGTTCAATGACGGAAACGGCCGCATGAGCCGCCTTCTGACGCTTCTCCTCCTGTACCGCGCCGGATTCATTGTGGGCAAGTACATCAGCATCGAGATGCTCATCGAGAAGAGCAAGGACTCCTATTATGAAGCGCTGCAGGCCAGTTCCCAGGACTGGCACGAGGACGGAAACAACTATCTTCCCTTCCTCAAGTACATGCTGGGGGTCGTGGTTAAGGCATATAATGAATTCGAGAACCGTGTTGAGCACCTTCGTTATCGCAAGATATCCAAGCCTGAACGCATCAAGGCCATCATCGAGCGCACTCCTGGCAAGATCACCAAGAAGGAGATATCCCAGACCTGCCCGGACATTAGCCTCACCACCATCGAGCGCACCCTGTCCGACCTTCTTGCCGCCGGTTACATCGAGAAGACAGGAACCGGCAGGGCTACGGCCTATGTAAAGAAATAATCCTCCTATAGATCTATTTTCATAAGTCAATAATTTCTCAGTATGACACAGTATATAGCAGACGAAGCGCACTTCCAGGAAGTCATAGCCCGCGTTGCTAATGTGAAAGAACACCTTTGGATCGGGACTGCCGACATAAAGGATCTGTATGTCGGCGAGCGTCCCCTCCTGGGCGTACTTGCCGACCTGATCAGCAAAGGGCGTGAAATCCGTCTCATCCATGCCAAGGAACCAGGCCCGAAATTCAGGGAGGATTTCGACCATTATCCTGTGCTGTTTTCCGGACTGGAGCGAGTTCTGTGCCCCAGAGTACACTTCAAACTGATTATCTTTGACTTCAATCTTGCCTACATCGGCTCGGCAAATCTCACCGGCGCAGGCCTGGGAATGAAAAGTCCACGCAACCGCAACTTCGAGGCAGGCATCCTGACAGATGAACCCGCTCTGGTCGGAGCCGCAATGAACCAATTCGATACCATCTGGGCCGGCTTCAAATGCAAAGACTGCGGCCGCAAGCAATACTGCTCTGATCCTATCAGAGAACGATGATGATTAGCCATGTCACGTGTGATAGAACAACGATATAAAGATGCCACCAAGAATGCCAAAGATAATAACAATACTTGCGAGAATTGAGAACCGTCCGGATGCAGTCATCATGTATTATGCCATTGCGGCCTTGATGTTCTCTCCCATTTTCGTCTTGTTTGGTCCGCGAATTAAAGCATCCTCTCTGAATAAAAGTGGTAAATAGCCATTGGTTATCATGTTAATTGTCGAAAGCTCAGCAAAAAACGCTATCTTTATAGGAATAACACTAATCCTGCCATGATATGCAGGCAGAAATATAAGCATCTATTCTAAAAGATATGGAAGAAATGGCAACTGTTTGGAAAATAGGCTCCAGATGGAGTTCATACGGAGCCGCAAATGCATCAATCCTCAGTATTTTTAGACGCAACAAAGTAGTTTTTGTTGGACTTGAAGATGAGAGTTGGTTTTTAGAGAATGTTCATCGCGGCGATTATTTTGCAATTGCAGACGGGTATCAGATCGTTGCAATTGCCAAGGCGACAAGTTTTCCAGATTATATCGGAAATCTAAAAGATATTATTGTAAAGGAACAGGATAATAGTGTTTTTAATCTTGAAGAGAACAAAAATTGGGCAGTCGGAGTTAAGGTTCAAATACATGACATTCAAAAAGAAGATTGGTCCAGGTTCTACTATATGAAGCGTGCTTCAATATGTAGAGTCAATTATGAGTTGTCTTCTTCCTTGGTAGACTATTATGAAAATGATGCTCTGCCTTTCGCCATATCTTCTCGTACTTGCTCCTTAACAGACGGTGGTAATCCAAACTATTCGGCTCTTCTTAATCCGCATATTACTTACATTGTGCCCGTGTACCAAAGGCCTTACGAATGGTCCGAAGACAACATACGTCCATTTGTGACTGATATCTTGAACGGTTATTTGGGGAAAGAGCGTAATGCGGCACATCCGGAGCCTCTTTTTATTGGCACCATGCAACTTGCTCAACCATGGCACATAAGTAAAACGGAGATTCAGCAAGACATCATTGATGGTCAACAACGAATCACGACGTTAACAATCTTCCTAAATGAGTTAAAGCGACTCCATCCAGAGGCCAAAGCGTTAGCCAAACTGGGCTTCAACTGGATAGAAACCCATGTCAGTAAAGAGCAGGGCCATTACCTGGATTCATATCTTTCAGGCAAGCCCGCAGAGGAACAGAATCAATACTATGCTAATGCACGGTTAATCTCCGACATTTTTTTAAACGAAATTGGGAATCTTGAGAAGGAGATTAATATTGAAAGATTCTGTGATTATCTTCTGCACTCTCTGTATTTTGTCGTTATTGAAACAACAGCAGGCGTTTCCAAAACAATCCAGATTTTCAACACGATTAACAATTCTGGCCTTGACTTAAACGGAAGCGACTTATTCAAAGTTAGGATGTACGAATATCTAACGGATTGCAAAGGAGAAGACGAATCTGCTTTCGAAAAGATTCAAGCAGTATATCAACTCTTAGACAAAAAGAATAGAGAGTGCGGTAAAAATGTTACTGGATTTGACGGCATTTTGGATGTTTATAAAAATGTTCTCGTCACGAAGTTTAATTTGAATAGCATGTTCTACGCCTTTGGATGGGACACATTCTTTGAGCGCCTGTTTGATACACTGCTTGGGATTAAAACGTGGGATAATTTCGGCCCCGTATTATCTAATAAAGAATTCGAAATCAGCCTCGATGAAATAGCGGCTGTAATCGAAACAAGATTTGAATTTGAGAGCTATAATTATCAGTCTGTAGAAACCCGGTTTGCTGTATATCAATCAACTTGGTGGTCGCGCTATTCAAGATCTGTATGGTTAATAATTTACCAGTTCTTATACTTCTACAGAAAGGATGAAAACAAATATTCAAGCCTTGAAACACTGTTGATTTGTTTGAATAAGTTATTCTTTATCTATAGCGTGACTTTCTACAAGCAAATATACGAGATAAACAGCTTTGTGTCAGATCTGATTAAATCAATAGCCAAGAGTAATCCGGAAGAAATAATTAAGACGGTCAAAGACAAGATAGCCTCTTATGATCGAGAATCACTGAAGGAAACCTTAGGTGGTTACATAACAAACAACGATAAAAGGAAGAGGCTTGTTTGTTCCCTTTCGACGTATTTAGAGGAAAGATATGATAATCCCGATGGAGTTTGGGAAAACATCTTTGATACCGCCTTTGATATTGAACACATCCACGCCAATGCAGATGAACTCGTTCAAATAGATGAAACGCTACAGAATAGTATTGGCAATCTGGGACAATTAGAGTACGACATTAATCGTTCTATTCAAGCTATTCCCTTTAGTCAAAAGAGGCTGAGATATAAAGATAGCAAATATCTTACATTCAAACACATAGCCGAAAATTTTGAAAAATGGGATCAAGAAGAAGCCGAAAATAGGCGCAAGAATGAAGTGGACCGAATGCTTAAATATATCTATGATGAGTAGAGTCTGTAAACCTTAACAGCCTTCATTCACCTATTTCCATCAGGGCGGCCGGAAAGCCGTCCTGATACTTTTTATCTTCCTTCTATAGACCTCGGTATACTGCTTCTGCCGGATAATGGCATCTTCATGCCGTAACTTCGCGGCATGAAACAGAACGCAGAAGAGCCCGACTATCGTTCGATGGACGAGGTCCAACTCAAACATGAACTCGCAGGACTCGAGCAGCGGATTCTCGGAATCACCGGTGATCCCCTCAACTACCAGCACTACCGCCAGTTTCTGGACTGGTGCCGGGACGAGGTGAAGGTCAAGGCGGTCGAGGAACTTATGCTGGACCGCTGCTTCTTCCTGAATCTCCTCTTTGACATTCACTGCACGCCGGCAGAGGTGGCAAGGCTGGAGAAAATCAACGGCATGCTTCTGGAGATGACTAACCGGACCTATAGCCGCACTGCTGACCTCGTACGGGCGCTGCTGGTGATGAAGAAAGACGATATGGATGACGACTACATGATTGAAAGCAGACTGGTCCCGATATTCGACATCCCGTACTCTGTACTGCGGCTGGAGGATGACAACTATTATGGCTCCGATTTCATCCGTATGGCAGCCATCCTGCAGGAGACGGAGAAACATAAGCCTGGCATGGCAGATATTAGTTGTGACTGGTCGCGACTGAAGGACAAATCACCCTCGGCCACGGACAAGGATCTGGAGAACTCAAATGATCTGGATGACGGAAGTTCCTGGGCGGAAGGGCCTCTCGTGCATCCTAAATTGTCACAAATCACCATATGCTACGCTCTCCATGCGCTATGCACCCACATGAACTGGTCCATTCCGGACGTTCTGCGCATAAATGATTTCTCAATAGAAGTCAAACTCACTGTCCAGCAGTTCTCCGACCAGGAAAAGAACCGGCTCCGCTGGTGGAATAAATATGATCTTCCACGCTTCAAGAATGTGCTTTTAAAGGAAGCGGCAGCACGCCCGGAAGGTCTTCCGCTGGAAACCGCACTCCTGCAGCGCTGCCGGGACTACTTCGAGGACTATGCAGATGAAGTTCTTAACAAGGTCGGCATCTCAGACGTTGACCGTTATCTTGAGACCCTGAAACACAAAATCGATAATCCCTACTAAAATGACACTCAAAGACCTGATACTCAAATATGATTTCGAAACCATCGTGCCGGATCTTCTCACGGTTGACAAGCCTACTATATTCTTAAATGCGGCAGTTGCAGCGTATTCTTCCTGCATCTCCGGATCCTGCATATTGATGACACTGGACAACAGTATCAATTCATCGGGAGGATCTTAGCGCGCAGGCTTTGGCGAAGTGGGAAAAGTACTTGTCTGACAGAAGCAAGGCGTCATTGTCCTCTGAAAGATATTCCTCACAGAATTGGTCCCGAGCCCTTATTACCTCTTTGAGCATCGAGCCCCTTAATGAAAACGGCTCGCTAATTCGTCCGACAGCTATGGTCAGGTCAAAAAGATCAAGAGCACGGACAAAAGCGCCTTTGGCCATATTCTCGTTACCTTTACGCTTCCATTTAAATGTTCTGCCTACCTCACTGCCTATGTTGGCCATCTGAACGATGAACGGCATCTCCGCCCACCTTTCCATATTCGGCTTTTCAGGAAGATACATCATCTTTTGTTCAAAAACCACTCGATGGCGTTCACGATATGTATTGTCTGATTATTGACTGTAACATCACGGGTTTCGTCCATACATATTAACCAAAGGTTTTCGCAGTTCAACTTTGTAGCGGCTTGGACAAGTGACTCGGTCTCCCCTCTGTAGGTCTTACTGTCAGAAATGTCATAGGCAACTTGAATGAGTTTCAATACAACATTCTGTCTGCACACGACAAAATCGACCTCCTTTTGCCGTGTGGAAGGCTTGTAATAGTATATGTCCTCAGCCGCGGAACAATACCTGCGAAGCAACTCCATAAGGACCGCGTTCTCCAAACGCCAGCCCATATTCTCACCAAGAAGCGAGTTGCCACGGTTGGAGACGAATCCTTGGTCAACCACATAAGCTTTCTCGCCGGTTATCCTCTCCTTGCTTTTGTATGAGAACTTTTGCAGAGGATGGATCAAGAATGCCTGAGCCAGATAAGATGTATATTTCTGAGCCGTGGCAGCTGTCTTGAGGTTGGATATTTCCGCTAAAGTTTTATAGTCAATAACTTGACAGGAATTATTAATAAGATGATAAGCTATGCGTCTGATACTCTCTGGATTGCGAATATTAAAACGCTTCGCTATGTCTTTTGTGATGATTGTCTCGATAAGCCCCTCTATGTACGTTCGGCGACCGCGAGGATTCAGAAGCTTCATCAATTCAGGGAATCCCCCGTCATTAAGATAAGCTTCCAAAGCGATTTTTCTGGCAGCGTCAGCCTTTGTCGTAATCCCTTTGACATCAACCTTTTCCGCATCGCATAACTCTGCATAACTGAAAGGATAAAGTTTTATCTCATTGTATCTTCCGGTAAGATGTGTGGCAAGTTCACTACTTAACAGTTTGGCGTTGCTCCCGGTAAGCACAATGCGCAAGCCTTGCCTAAGCAATCTGTTCACAAACAGATGCCATCCCGGAACATCCTGAATCTCATCAAAAAACAAGTACTTCACATCAACACCATAAAGCTGGTACATGCAACCCAACAGTGTGTTGAGATCCTTGGCTTCCATTCCCAACAACCTATCATCATCCAGATCAGAATAGCCGTACTTTACTCCATGCTGGATAAGTGCCTTATGGCACAATGTTGATTTTCCGCTCCTGCGAACACCTATGACAACCTGTGCCATATCGCTGTCCCACTCGAAAAAATCCTCCTCTGGACGGGATATCCAGCCAGAGACATCATACCCTGACATTTCCTCTCTTTGCTCCGCCAAAACCTGCAAAATTACCTTCTCATCCATAAACACTTGATTTATTGGTACAAATATAGAAAATATTTCGAACAATTGCGCTATTTTGACAAAAACAACATTACGAAATGCATTATTTTGACAATTATCGGTTGTTGAAACAGTGTTATTTTGACGAAAAATATTCGGAGTTTATACGGTTGACCTTCCCTGAGAATGGCGGCACAAATTTGAATAAGTAGATTAAAACCATTATTCTGTGCCGAAATATTCGGGAAAGGCTGATTTCAATGACGGTTTGGCGACTTCCTGGAGGGGAATCATCACGAAGGGGCGGTTCTCTATGTCCTTGTGGGGGATGATCAGATCGGGAGCGGAGATGTGCTCGGAGCCGTAGAAAAGAATGTCGATGTCGATTACGCGGGAGTGGTAGATGCGGTTGCCTGCTCCATCATATTCAGGAGGATCGGTTCTGCCCATCGCGCGCTCTATTGATTTGACCTTGGACAGCACATCCTTGGCTGCGTCCTCCGCCGGAATTTCCGGTCTGAAGGTTCGGTAAAGCGCCACGGCGTTCAGAAACTTGCCGCCGGAGAAACCCATCGGCTTAGTCTCTATCAGCCTTGAAAGAGCCGTGTAGTGGCCTTCAAAGGCTTCATCCATCCGATGAAGAGCCTCCTCGATGTTCCTCTCGCGGTTGCCAAGGTTGCTGCCGAGGGAAAAGTATATGCTGACAAATGCCATCGTTCCAGATAATACAGGCCTAAGTAACATTCAAAAAATAACCTGCATCATCTTAAGGAATCTTTTCGGTCTAGA
>OLHA01001747.1_pt1 | contig 11176 bp, 13 predicted proteins | sample 1605961 | NCBI WGS metagenome assembly OLHA01 (sample SAMN03283288) | human gut metagenome | biome: human-associated habitat; material: feces | host: Homo sapiens | place: Peru | collected 2012
TTTTCGCTGCCTTTAACTCTTTAACCGTTCCCTGCAGCGTTTCCTTTTCCGACTGCAGCTCCGACACTTCCGCCCTCGCTGCTTCTATCTCCTGCCTTGCGGCCTCCAGCTCCCTCGCCGCCTCTTTGTACTCCGGCAAGGACATATGCGGTCGGCCTCCAGCTCCGTGGATCACCTCAAAGCTGTGCTGCTGGGCGATCTGCTCCAGCACCAGCTTCTCACTGTTTACCCAGGCATTCCATTCTGTCTGCCGTTTTGACTGGCCTGTAAATCCCTGCTGCGCCAACGCCTGTTTCAGCGATACTCTTTTCGCAAGCCCCCGCTTCTGCTCCGTTGCCACCGGCACGAAATCTATATGGATGTGGGGCGTGGCCTCGTCCATATGAATGACCGAGTTGAACACCCGCAGATGTGGGTTCCGTTCTTGGAATGTATCGGCAAACTCTTTGAGCGCTGCCGCAGCCCGTTCTCCCTCCGGTGTCTCGCAGCCGCAGTTGTCCTTGTTGCCGATCTGGAAGATGACCTCATGGAAAAGCCGCTCCTGCTTGCTCTTTTCAATGTGCCGATAGTAGTCCGGGATTTTATCTCTCGTCTTTGTTTTCTTTGCGTTGTACTCCGCAAGGGCTTCATCAAAAAGCTCGTGGTAGACCTGTTTCAGATTTTCCCTACGCAGCGTAATGTTCTGCTCGGTTCTGGCCGGATCTACATTTTCGGTAATGAACTTGCGGTTATTATGCCCCATGCTGCCGGTTCCCATCATGCCGGATATTTTGACTGCCATACTCGCACCTCCCGTCCCGTTTATTATACCATAGGTTTCCGCTGAAGTCACCTCTTTGTTACTTTCTCTGTGAGAAAGTAACGCAAAAGCACTTTCCCACCGCCGCACCGTTGGTGCAGCAGTAGGAAAGTGCTTTGCGCCCCTGAAGGGGATGGTTGCCGGAGCAGCCCGCCTCGACGCTGATGCGCCATTAGCCGGACTGCTCCGGAGGGGCGCTGCCCCTGCCGCCTGCGGGCGGCTCCCCGTTTCCACGACAAACTGTTATTTATCCCGATCATAAGTCAAGCTGCATAAAAATAGCGGACTCTGCTGGATTGTCGTTATATCGATCAATAAAGTGAAAGCCATAGCTTTCATAAAGTCTGATTGCTGATTTCATAAACGGAAATGTATCCAGCCGCATATATTTGTAGCCGATTTCCCGTGCATCCTGAATGACCTTATCAATCAGCTTTCTGCTGATATGCATGCCTCGATATTGTGGGCGAAGATACAGGCGTTTTATCTCGCAATAATCTTCATCATTCCTGGCAAGTGCGACCGTCCCCGCTGCTTTGCCATCAACCAAAGCCAAATACATACGGCCATAAGGTAAACTGTATTTCTGATTCATATCAGCAAGCTCAGCATCTAAATGCTGTGAAGTAAGACATTTTCGCACATCCTCGCCCTGCTTGAGGATCATGTCAGTATATTCTTTTACAAGCTCACGCATGTCGTTTTGCCTGTCGTATGCAAGAACTATTTCCATATTCTGAGATACCTCGCAAACTTCCAGTTTATCTAACCACGAAACAACCGACTAAACCATCCCTGTTTTTTCGGCTTGTCTCCACTTCCCTCGCTCTGATCAGTACCGGAGGTAAGCTGCTGCTGTATTGTTCCGGCGTGGAGTGCCTGGGCAGCCTGTGCCGTCTGCTGGGCGGCAACCAATGCAGCGTTGCTCTCAGCAAGCCTTGCGTTCAGATCCTCGATCTGCTTGTCCTTTATCGCAAGCTGCCCTTGCAGCGTATCGATTGTGGTCTGCAATACCGCTATCACACCCACATTTTCCGGGTGCTCCAATGCCGCTCCATTGGAGCGCTCCGTATGCGCATCCGTATGCGCTCCAATGGAGCACTCCGTATGCAAAAAGTCTTGTTTTATAAGGGTTTCGCCCTGCTCCTCTATATACAAAACCCCCTGCTCCGTATGCGCATACGGAGCGCAAACCGTATGCAGTTTGCCTTTGTACCGCTTATATACCGCTTGCTTCGATACGCCTATCTCGTCGGCTATCTGTCGAATCGTTTTCATGGCCTCACACTCCCCGCACTATCGCTGGCGGGTGTGTCCAATTGCTTTGCTATGTACTCCCTCAGATCATCATCAAGCTCAAAGGGGAGCCTTCCCAGGCGAACGGTTTCCTCAAAAAATAGAATCGTTGCTTCTTCCAAAGTCATTCCATTTTCTGCAAAGACCTTTTCTGCCTGTTCTTTCAGCTCGGCATCAATCTCCAGCGTAACTTCAACGAACCTCTCCATTCCCATCACTCCAACAGCCGGCCATAGTCCCGTTTAGCATAGACTACACGGGCAACGGTCACCAGCCTTTCTTCTTCGTCCACCCAATAAAACATCAGATAATTTTGTACCAAAATTTTTCGGTATTCATGTTTCAGTGACCGGATCGGCTGGTAGGCCGGAGCAGCATACGGAAAAGTCAGCACACTTTCCGCTGCATTCACCAGCTCTACCGCCAGACGATCCGCCGCATCCGGGTTTTGCAGTTCCCTGCTGATATACCGAACAATTTCAATCATATCTTTCCGGGCAACAGGTAAATACTCTAATTTATACAACCCGTTCCCCTCCAATGGCATCTTTCATTGCCTTCAGCACATCTTTGGAAGAATAGCGTTGATCCGTCAGCTCCGCCTCTTTCTCTGCCTCCTGCAGAATGCGATGGTTAAAATACATCCAACTGATATCGCGCTCTACATAAGCTTTCTTCATTATGTCTTCTCTTGTCATGATTGTTCTAGTTTATTATTTTGAACTACTTTGTCTTTGCAGGCTCTTTCTTCGCCTTGTTCTCAGAATCAGCCTTTTTGTCGGCCTTCTTTTCAGGAGTCTCAGTCTTCTTCTCGGCAACTTCCTTCTTGTCGGCCTTCTTTTCAGAAGTTTCAGCCTTCTTTTCAGCCTTCTTTTCGGCAGTTTCAGCCTTCTTCTTAGAATCCTCCAAAACGAGATAATCGGTGTCTCCATCGATAAAGTGGAGCTCCTTGCGGAAGAACTTGCTGCTTCCTGCCGGCACAATGATGTCGTGCAACTGGTCGCAGTCGTCAAAGGTATGACGGCTTACCTTTTCTGGGGTACCTGCGAAGGTAACCTTCTTCAGCTTGTCGCACTCTGCGAAGGCATAGCTTCTCACTACCTTAACGCCTGCAGGTACATAAATGTTATCCAATTCATCACAATCGTAGAAAGCATCGTGCTCGATTTCCTTTACGCTGTTGGCGATGATTACGTTCTTGAGGGCTTTCTTGCCACGGAATGCCATCTCGCCAATCACTTCCACTCCCTCTGGAATGGTGAAGCTTGTCTCCTGGTTCATGCAATATACCAGACGCTTCTTGTCGTTTGTATAAACTGCTTCGCCATCATACTCGAAACTGTCACTGTCAATCTTCTGCAAAGCGAGATTGAGCACCAAGTTTTCAAACTTTCCGTCTTTCTTGGAGCTCTTCTTAAGAATCTCCAAGATTGCTTTCTTGTTTTCCTTCATCCTATATAAATAATTAATGTTTCTTTTCGGTTGCAAAGGTACGACGATATTTTTAGATGGGAAAGAAAAAGCGATTACGTGTTTATGACGATGGTGTTACGATGATATTACTGATATTACAGAAGTATTACGAGTGTTACAAATCTATGATGTAACATCTTTGTAATACTTATGTTTTACGGTAGAAATATCTTCTCCTTACCTTTGCAGCCGAAACGAAGAAGATGTCTTTCTATGTTAATGAGGAGGATTTCATTCGGAATAAACAAAATCTGATTTACGTGTATATATAATAAGGTAAGAAATGAAGAAGAAAACGTATTTGTTGATGGCACTCACGATGGTGTCGATGGGAATGAATGCCCAAAATTCAGGAAACAGCTCTTTGGAGAAGGGCATTGAGGAATTCACCAAGTCGATGACCATTGGTGGAACCATCCGCTCTAAGTATGAGTACCAGACCGAAGAGGGGGAGGGACGATTCGAGGTGCGTACAGCCCGTATCAACGTGGCTGGAAATGTAACACCGCAGGTAAGCTATAAGGCGGAAATCGACCTCTGCGACGAGGGTAAGATCAAGATGCTCGATGCCTATACACGCATCAAGCCTTGGAAGACTCTGCAGTTCACCATCGGTCAGGAGCGTGTGCCATTCACCATCGATGCTCACCGTTCTCCTCATCAGCAGTACTTCGCCAACCGTTCGTTCATCGCCAAGCAGGTGGGTAACGTGCGCGACGTGGGTGCTGAAATCGGATACACCTGGAATGTCGGTTTCCCTATCGTGGTGAATGCCGGTATCTTCAACGGTTCGGGCTTGACCAACCAGAAGGATTACTGGACCAAGGGCGTCAACTATTCTGCCAAGGCTCAGTTCCTCTTCCCGAACGTGAACCTGGTATTGAGTACCCAGAAAATCAAGCCATCTGATATTACGGTAACGATGTATGATGGCGGTATCACCTTCCACAAGGGTGGTTTCATAGCAGAGGCTGAGTATCTTTACAAGCATTACAGCAAGGATGCCTTCCACGATGTGCATGCTTTCGATGGCTTCATCTGCTATGACATTCCGGTCATCAACCAGAAGAGCATCATCAAGAAGGTATCGCCATTGGCAAGATATGATTTCATGAGCGACCACAGCGATGGTACCCGATATGGCGGTTCTGATACCGAACTTGGTGCATTGAAGATCAATGATTACAAGCGCCATCGTGTTACGGGCGGTGTAACCCTGAGCCTTGCCAAGCCATTCATCTCCGATATCCGTATCAACTACGAGAAGTATTTCTATCGCAAGGGTGGCATTGCCAAGACTTCAGAAAAGGATAAGATTGTTGTGGAGTTCATGACAAAGTTCTGATAATAAAAGCCCGGCAAGGTTCGTTGAATCCTGCTGGGCTTTCATCTTTATAATCACTAATAATTAATCACTAATCACTATTACAGCATTCCCTTTGAGCTAGGAAGCTCGAAGTGGTAGATGTCTCTCTTCACCGCCATTTTCAGCGAGCGGGCAAGTGCCTTGAAGATGCCTTCTATCTTGTGATGCTCGTTCTCGCCCTCAGCCTTGATGTTGAGGTTCATCTTTGCCGCATCACTCAGACTCTTGAAGAAATGCTTGAACATCTCGGTAGGCATTTCGCCCACCTTCTCTCTGTGGAACTCTGCATCCCAGATCAGCCATGGACGGCCACCGAAATCCAATGCCACCTGACAGAGACAGTCATCCATCGGCAGGGAGTAACCATATCTCTCGATGCCACGCTTGTCGCCCAGCGCCTGCAGCAGACATTCGCCCAGGGCAATACCCGTATCTTCAATGGTGTGATGCTCATCCACATAGAGGTCACCCTTGGTATGTATGGTGAGGTCCATCATGCCGTGCTTGCCTATCTGCTCCAGCATGTGGTCGAAGAAACCAAGACCGGTAGAGATGTCGCATTTGCCACTGCCATCGAGATTTACCTTGATGTAGATATCCGTCTCCTTGGTGGTGCGCTTCACTTCTGCGATGCGGTCGCCGGCAAAGAGAATCTCGGCTATCTTGTCCCAGTCCATACCGTCTTTTCCGAGAATCAGACTCTTGCAGCCCAGGTTTTCGGCAAGCTGGGCATCGGTTTCACGGTCGCCGATCACATAACTGTTTGCCAGGTCGTATGCCGGGTTGTCGATATATTCAGTCAGCATGCCCGTGCCCGGCTTTCTCATTGGTGAGTTATCCTCAGGGAAGTGGCGGTCGATGTGCTGCTTGCTGAAGTGGATGCCCTCGCTCTCCAGGGTCTGGATGATGAAATTGTGTACAGGCCAGAAGGTATCTTCCGGAAAGGAGTCGGTGCCCAAGCCGTCCTGGTTGCTCACCATCACCAGCTCGTAGTCGGTGTGCTGGGCAATGAAGGCGAGGTTGCGGAATACGCCCTTGGTGAATACCAGCTTCTCGAAGCTGTCAATCTGTTCGTCCTCTGGTTCCTGAATCAGAGTTCCATCGCGGTCGATGAAGAGTAATCTTGTCTGTTTCATTTCTCTTATATATTATGTTAATACGATTAATATTTTTCTATCTCTGTAGTTGCCATTTTCTGGCTTTCCTTCATTCTCTTCTTCTCTTCGTCTTGCACCTTATAAGAGCCGAATTGATAGGCAAGTGAAATGCCGAGCCAGCTCAGGGCGTAGATGATGAGCAGGAAGGTGATGGTGAACACTAGGAAGAGGAGTGGGGTGAAATACCCCGGCACACCGAGTGGGTCGCCATCAAGCGCACCGAGCTGTGAATAGAACTGTGCGATGATGAGGATGATGGAAGGCAGGGCTGCGATAAAGGTAGCGATGCCTACGATAATCATGCCGAGAAAACTGGTCAGAAAGAAACCTCCGAAGTGGCGGAGAATGCGGAGGAGGGATTTTCCTATCTTGCGCTTTTCGTCTTTAGGACACAGTTGCTTTCTTGGCAGAAGATGCCAGAATGATACGATAGCCATCACGATAGTGGCTCCGTAAATGATGGTTTGCAGGATGAACGAAGCCATCGGATTCACAGCTCCCCAATCGTGAAGCGGTTTGTTGGGGAGGAGGAAATAGAGTACGATAGCCAGCAATACAGCAAATGGAACATGGGTAGTCCATGTCTGTTTTACGAGTGATCTGAAGTCACTTGTTATGGTATCGTATGATGCTCTCATGCAGGCAGTTATACTGCGGTGCTTAAATAATTCATTTACTTCCATAACTATCTTGTTTTAATTTCTAATTATCGCTTTTGTATTTTTTTACCTTTTTACCCTTTTACTTTTTTACCTTTAAAAGTTTCTTCTGAATTCTGAACAAGTGATGGCTGTTGCGATGGCTACGTTGAGGCTGTCGGCAGTAGCCCTTCCTTCCGGAAAGTTCGGGATAAGCAACTTGTGGTTTACCTTTTTTGCCAAAGCAGGCGAAATGCCCTTACCTTCGTTTCCCATCACGATGAGTCCACGGTTTTCGAGCGTTTGCTGATAGATGTTGTCACCGTCCAACAGGGTGCCGTATACAGGAACATCATCAGGAAGAGATTCTACCAGACCCAGCAAATCGCCATATTCTACCTTTACTCTTGCGATGCTGCCCATTGTTGCCTGCACCACCTTTGGGTTGTATACATCGGCAGTATCCTGACTGCAATAGATATGGGTGATGCCAAACCAGTCGGCAATGCGGATGATGGTACCCAGGTTGCCTGGGTCTTGTACGCCATCAAGAGCCAGATTCAGTTCATTGGTGTTGATGCTGTAATCTCCTGATGTTGCCTGTTTGAATACGGCAAGAACCTGTTGTGGATGCTGCAGGAAACTTACTTTCTTCAGTTCCTCTTCAGTAACCTCAATCACTTCTGTTTGAGCCGCAATGTGCTTGCCGTGGAGCCACTCCAGGGTAGCCACAATGAGGTCGGCAGGTTGCAGGGCGAGCAGGTCATCTACTACCTTGAAACCTTCCGCCACGAACTTTCCTTCCTTGTTGCGGTTCTTCTTCAGTTCAAGAGAACGAATGTATTTTATCTTATTCTTGCTAATCATTTGTTGATGTTTCTAATCTTTAATGGATGCAAAGGTACTCAATTTTCTTTAAAGTGGCAAAATAGTTGTATTAAATTTTGGAAAAGTGAAAAAAAGACTGTATATTTGCAGCATATTTCATAAAAAAGGAGATTATACAATGAATACAATTGCTTTAGATAATAAGACATACAGTAATGTGGAGTGGTATGCTCGGCAGAATAATATCAGTGTACCTGAGGCTGTAATATCTGTATTGAACTCTTTCTTGGATAAGATCAAATCTAAAGAACATCCTAAGAATAAGTTCTATATATCCCCTGAAGTAAAGGCTTTGGAGGTTGGGTTTAAATGCCCTGAAGGATTATCTGAAGATTACAAGGAAGAAAAGGCTGACGCATTAATGGGGAAATATTTATGAAACTATTTTTAGATACTAATGTCTTGATCGATTTTATCATGGAACGGCCTCTGTTTTATGATGCTGCAGCTATGATTGTATCGTATGCATTTGAAAAGAAAGTCTCGATTTGTGTATCAACTCTGTCAATAGTTACTGCGAATTTCATTTGTGTAGAACGTTGCAAAATGCCGATGGAAATTTTCCGTCGTAAAATAGACTTCCTGCGTGCTTTTATTGAAGTATGTTCTGTTGATTCTTCTGATATCTATCACTCGTATGATGCAGGATGGAAAGATTTTGAGGATGGAGTACAGTATTATTCTGCATTACGTTCGGTTTCAGATTATTTAGTAACCAGAAATTCTAAAGATTTTGAAGAGAGTGCTATTAAGGTAGTTTCTACAGAAGAAGCGTGTACCTTATTGTGATTAAAAGATGAGAAATTTGAAAATACAGAAGATTTCAGTATTCGCCCTGCCACTGGTTTTTGCTGGATGTTCTTCCAGCAAATACGTGCCAGAAGGAGAGTATATATTAAATAAGGTAGAGATGGAGAGCGACTCAGATGATTATGATGCTGGGGCGCTCAAGCAGTATGTGCGCCAGAAAGAGAAGCCAAAACTCTTTTCGCTCTTTAAGAACCCTTTCAGCAGGAAGCCGGTCATCTACGATACCTTGCAGGCTCGGCTTACTTGTCAGGACCTTGTCAAGGCAATGCAGAACCAGGGATTCATGCATGCTGGCGTTTCGCTCTATACCACAACAGAAGGTAAGAAGCTGGAAGCAAAGTACGTTTTGCATCCCGGCATTCCGTATGTCATGGGTAAGGTGGAGTATGATGTTGAGGATGAGAACATACAGAACATTCTGCATCTCGATGCCCCCGACAACCAGAACCTCAAGCCGGGTATGCGCTTCTCGGTAGAGGCGCTTGATAATGAGCGCAAACGCATTGCCAACCTGCTGATGGATGACGGTTATTTTAGGTTTAACAAAGACTTTATCTATTTTAGTGCCGATACGATAGCAGGACAGAATGATATTGCTTTAACCTTGCATCTTACGAAGTATAAGGCTAGCAGCAATGCACCCGAAACTGATCATCCCCGTTATCAGATTCGCAATATCAATTATCTCAGTAATGATAGCGACCGTATTCACCTTCGCCGTCAGGTATTGCTCAATGCAACAGCCTTGAAGGAGGGCAGACCTTATAGTGCCTCTGCTTTGCAGCGCACCTATAATAATTTTGCCCGTTTGCAAGCGGTGAAGTATACCAATATCCGATTTGCAGAAGTTCCGGATAGTAACAGAATTGCTTATGTAGGAGAAAGTCAGAATACTGGTAATGATGACTCCAACCGTCTGCTGGATTGTAATATTCAGGTTAGCACTAATAAGCCTTCTACTATTTCTTTCCAGCCGGAAGGAACCAATACGGCAGGCGATTTTGGTGCAGCTGCATCGCTCACTTATACCAACAGAAATCTATTCCGTGGCAGTGAACAGTTAAGCATCGAACTCCGTGGAGCCTACGAGGCTATAACCGGTCTGGAGGGATATCAGGACCAGAACTATACCGAGTATTCGGTAGAGGGAAAGCTGGTATTTCCACGATTCGTGGCACCTTTCCTTTCCAAAAATTTCCGTCGTAGACAAACGGCTAATAGCGAGTTGTCTGTAAGTTGGGATTTACAGAACCGTCCGGAATTCCATCGCCGCGTCTTCTCAACGGCATGGCGTTATCGCTGGGCTGAACCACGTCATCATCTGGCTTGGCGTTTCGACCTGCTCGATCTCAACTATGTATATATGCCTTGGATTTCGGAGACATTCAAGAAGGATTATCTCGACAATGTTGATAATAGAAATGCCATCTTGCGCTATAATTACGAAGATATCTTTATCATGAAGATGGGATTTGGACTGACCTATAGCAATGGGGTAGATGCTTTCCGATTGAATGTGGAGTCGGCAGGTAATCTGCTTGATGGTTTCTCTAAGACTTTGGGATTCAGAACCAATTCGCAGGGACAGCATACGTTCCTGAACATCGCATACGCTCAGTATGCCAAGTTTGATTTCGACTATACCCATCTTCTGCAGTTGGATAAGCGCAATGCCCTGGCGCTGCATGCCGGTCTTGGTGTGGCCTATCCGTATGGCAACAGCACCGTGCTGCCTTTCGAGAAGCGATACTTCTCAGGTGGTGCCAACTCGGTGAGAGGATGGGGAGTCAGAGAATTGGGTCCTGGTAAATATAAGGGAAACGATGGCAGAATCGACTTCATCAACCAGACGGGAGATTTGAAGCTGGATTTGAATGCAGAGTATCGTACTGCTCTTTTCTGGAAGTTTGAAGGAGCGCTGTTCCTGGATGCCGGTAATATCTGGACGCTCCGCAATTATGCAGAACAGCCAGGTGGCCAATTCAAGTTTACTGAATTCTATAAGCAGATAGCCGCTTCGTACGGTATGGGTCTGAGATTGAACTTTGATTATTTCATCTTGCGATTTGATGTAGGTATGAAAGCTATCAATCCTGCTTATGAATCAGAAAAGGAACATTGGTCTATCATCCATCCAGCCGGAATCTTCTCGTGTGTGTCGTCCACATCGTAGTGAGGCATCTGTGGATATTTCTTGAGCAGTTCGTTGAACTTGTCCTTGCTCACCATGGGGTTCATGAAGAAGCTGCCGGCGTTGCCTTCCACCTTGGGGTCAGGCAGTTTGGCGTCGCGGATCTTGATTATGGCGTTGCGCAGCTCGGCAGCCGTCGGGTCGCTGATACCCTCCTTGTCGAGTTCCACACGAATGTTGCCGTAGTCGAGATGCGGGTTGAATACCAGCGACAGCTTGTAGGTCACGTGGGTAATCAGATATTTGTTCTTCCAGTCCTCCTTGAAGCGGCTCTTGCGGTAGGCATACTCACACTGTTCGTTGGTGAAGTAGCAAGATTTGCCTGTGGCAATCTCCACAGCCTCCACTTTGTATATTATGTCCTTCACTTCAGCACCATACGCGCCGATGTTCTGTACTGCCGAGGCACCCACCTCTCCGGGGATGAGCGACAGGTTTTCCGTGCCGTACCATCCGTGTGCCACGCAGTGTGCCACGACATCGTCCCATGTTTCTCCGCTGCCGCATCTCACGAGCACTCCGCCATCGATGAATGTGGAGCTGATGCCCTTGATGGCA
>OLHA01001749.1_pt1 | contig 11176 bp, 13 predicted proteins | sample 1605961 | NCBI WGS metagenome assembly OLHA01 (sample SAMN03283288) | human gut metagenome | biome: human-associated habitat; material: feces | host: Homo sapiens | place: Peru | collected 2012
AGAGAATAAGAGGAATTGGAAAACCACATCCGCTTAATATGAGTTACATTATCAAGTATTAGGGAAGAAGATGTACAGCAATTAACACTATTTTAATAATAAGTTTATTTACTAAAAGAAAAATCAAAAAATAAACCTCCGCTTATAAAATAATTTACTAAAAAAAAAATTTGAGAATATTAATATAGTATAGAGCTATGTAAGGAGGGACTGCTTTAGAAAAGCTTAAGGCTTTTCAAGTGGAATAGTATATGAAAAGAGAGTTAACTCCAAATGAAATTAAATTTGATATATCAATAGATAAAAATATAGAAAAGTCAAATAATGTATCAGAATATGAAGAGGCTTTTGCTAAGATAAAGAGAGCATTAAAGATTACAAAGGAAGGATACAATTTATATTTAGTAGATTCATTTTCAAAAAAGAAGCTTAAAGAGTTAATTAATTTCATTGAAGATGAATATAAGGAGTTAGAGCCACCTAAAGACATATGTTATGTAACCTTGGAAGACGAAAATAAGCCTGAAGCTATTTTTGTTGCTAATGGCAAAGGAAAAAAACTAAAGGAGACAGTTAGTAATATAAAAAAGTCGTATTTAGATGTAATAGATGACTTTTATAGCGATTCCACTAATGATGAAAAAGATTTTTTGGTGGAAGAAGTGGAAAATAAGAGGAATGATTATCTTAATGAGCTGATTAAGATGGCTAAAGATGAGGGATTTGAAGTGAAAGCCACCAGTAAAGGGTTTGCTTTTTTACCTTTAAATAATCATCAACAAAACCAAGAAGTGCATAAGAAATAAATACAAATAAAAGTATTGCTAAGTTATAACTTGATGATATACTTTTAGTAATAAATAAATATAATAAAGCAAGTATAACCGGAATTATAAATATTATTCCTCCCATAGTCGGAGTACCCTCTTTTAACTTATGTCTTTCAGATATTGTATCACTTACACTTTGACCAATATGAAACTTTTTTAAAAATGGGATTAGAATAGCCCCACATATAATTGCACAAACAAAACCTAGCATTAAAGCCATTGCAGCTTTAGCAAGTATTAACATACTACATCACCTATATACATATTATACATTAAAAATAAATAAAAAACTCTATTTTTTGTGTAATTTTACACTTTCTTTTCACTATAATTTATTAGGGTGATTATTTTGATAGATAAAAAATTAATAAAAGAGAATAAAAAACTTGCTAAAAATTTTAAAATTATATTAATTATGGGCTACAAATATAAAAATGAAATTGCTCATATTGTATATAAAAATCTAATTAAAAGTAATGAGAAAGTATTGCTTCTTAAAAATAATGGTTATTATATAAATAAAAAATATTATAAGTTAAATAATAATTTAAATTATGAAATTTTAAATAATATTTTAAAAAATGCAAAAGAAAAAGATGTTAAATATGTAATAATATGTATAAATAATAGTCATATTAAAAATAATTTATTAAAGAAAATCAATTATAATATAATGAGTATATGCTCGTTTATCGGAGATGACACTAAATATGTTTTAAAGGAAATAAAAAAAGTTAAAGAGGTTTTAGTATTAAATAATGATGAAAAATATAGTAAAATATTTAGAAAAAAATATAAAAATGTAATTACTATTGGAAATAAAGGTACATATGAAATAGATAGATTTAATAAAACTTTTGAATATGAATATAATTTATATCATCTTAATACAAATGAAACAAATTTAATGTACTCTAAAACTATTGCAATTGCGATTTTAGTTTATATTGGATTTGATATTTCATACTTAATATAAAAAAATATAACAATTACTTGCTATATTTTAATAATTCATCTTTTATTTCCTTAGCTAACTCATTATTCTTTTCAGTTAAATCATCAGTTGAGGAAACTGTAAATGGTTTTAAAAATGTTACTTTTAAATTATTTTTGGAAAATCTATATTTTCCAGTTATTGCATAAGGTACAACAATAGCACCAGTTTTTTGTGCCATTGATACAGCACCATACTTTAAAGGAAGAAGCAAACTATCATAATATTCATTACTTGTAATAACATTTGCACTTTCAAGTTCTAAAAGATATTCATTAACTCTATAAATATTATTTTTAATATCTTCTTTAGTAATTTTATTTTCTGAAAGAAGTTTTAAAAGTAAATCAGTTTGTGATACTTTAACCATATCCTTTTTCATAATTTTTTTAAACTTTTTAAAAGGAATTTCTCCGTTTACAAATTCATACATTTCTTTTAATTTATCTTTTTTACATGCAAGACTATTTCTAGTTCCTTCAGGATAAATACCTAAAGCATAGCCCTCATTTAAAACCTCAAGTGCTGATGACTTGGCATTATCATCATGAATACTTCTATCAACTGGAATACAACCACTAGCTTTAAAAAAGAAAGCAAATGGGCTATCAAAATATTCCTTTTTTGCCATATAATGAAGCATCCTTTTCGTAGATAAAATAGGTAAACATTGATCAAATAAATGAACATGATTTCCACATAATATTATTGGGCCATCTTTTGGCACCAAATGTTTATTTTCAAATTTTGGTCTATAATATGCTACGAAAAATCCTCCGAGTAAATACTTATTTATTGTGTATAAAATTTTATGCTTTTCTTTCATAACTTTTTCCCTCCTTAATTAATTCTATTACTTTTTTTTCTAACTTTTCAGTTTCTTTTACAAAATCATCTGTTGTAACATAATAAGGCTTTCCTATAATTATTTTTGTTTTATAATTAAATGGTTTAGGTTTTCCTACAATCGCGAATGGAACTATTGGTTTACCAGATTTTCTAGCTATTGATACAGCACCATATTTAAATGGCATAATATACTCATTGGTCTTATTTATTGTTCCTTCGGGAAATACACACACTATTTTATTTTCTTTTAATTTTTGAATTGCCTCATTTTTTGCTTCAGGATTTTTATTTTTTCTATCTACTGGAATAGCTCCGGTACTACGAAAGAAAAAATTTCCTAATTTTGATTTAAATAATTCAATTTTTGCTAAATAATGAACACATTTTTTTGTAGTATATCCTAGTTCAAACGCATCAAAATAACTTGTATGGGTTCCCGCATATAAATAGCCACCATCAGGAATTCTATCTTTATGAACAACAGTTGGCTTCATAATAAGAACAAAAATGACTTTTAAAAACGGTCTAATTATGTAATATAAAGTGTTATTGTCTTTTTTTTCTTTCTTCATTTTCAAGTTCCTTAAATGCAACTTTTCCTACAAGTGTTTTAGGTAGTTTATCCCTAAATTCATACTCATATGGAAGTGAATACTTAGCAACATTTTTTTGCATTATTTCTCTTATTTCTTTTTCTATCTTTCCTTTATCTTTATAACCATCTTTTAAAACAACAAATGCTTTTGCAACTTGTCCTTTATATGGATGTGGAATTCCAATAACAGTTGAAGTTAACACTGCTTCATGGGTATTGATAATAGACTCAAGATAAGTTGGGTAAACATTATAACCACTTGATACAATAATTCTTTTAATTCTTTGAGAAAAATAGATTAATCCATCTTCGCCAAGATAACCTACATCACCAGTATGAAGCCATAATCTTCCATCTTCATGATATCTTAATGCTTGCATCGTTTCAGCATCATCATTTAAATAGCCCATCATTACAAGTGGACCTGAAATACAGATTTCACCATCCTCATTAACTGGAGCAGTTTCATGTGTATCTGGAATCACTATTTTAAAATACATATCAGGAAGTGGCATGCCAACTATTCCATCATTAAATACATTTTCTGGGGAAAGACAACAAGCCCCTGTTCCCTCAGTAAGACCATAACCTACTCTAATTTTTGCATCTGAACCATGCTCATATAAAAAGTCATTTACTTTGTCACGAAGTGTGCTATTAAGAGCATCACCTCCACATATAACTGATCTTACACACTTAAGTTCATTGGGTCCAACATTACTTTCAATTAATGCCTCATAAAGAGTTGGAACTCCCACTATAAAATTTGGTTGATTTTTACGGATTATATCGCCAAACTTTTTAGCACTAAATGTGGGAACCAAAATAACTCCCATACCTTTTGAAAGTGGTGTATGAATACATACTCCCAAACCAAAACCATGAAATATTGGAAGAACAGATAATATTGTTGCCCCTGGCTGTGCTTGTCTAATTACAGCTGTACAATCAATTGCAAGTGCATTAAAGTTTAAATTTGATAACAAAATTCCTTTAGGACTACCTGTAGTTCCACCACTATAAAGAATAACTGCAGGATCATAAGCTTTTCTTGGAATATAATAATCTCCTTGATAATTTTTTGAACCATTTATAAAATCTTCCCACATAACAATAACTTTATCATCTTTAGGAATCTTATACTTTCTTCCATTTAATACCCAATATATTCCCGCAAGAGGTAAACTCATATCTTCAGATGCTCTTGCAATAATAATTCTTTTTAAATTAGTTTTATCTTTTAACTTAAGTATTTTCTCAAATACGGCATCTATAACTAGAATATATTTACTATTTGCTGCATTTATATAAAATTCAAGTTCTTTTTCACTTGAAAGTGGATGAACCATATTACAAATTGCTCCAATCATATTAACAGCATAAACCATCGTTATACCCTCTGGAGTATTTGGCATACAAATAGTAACATTGTCGCCCTCTTTTACACCATAGTTTTTTAAGGCTTTTGCACATCTTTTAATTCTTACAATAAATTCCTTATAAGATACCTTACTACCATAGTATGAATATGCCATATTATTAGGATATTTTTCTGCTGCCTCTATAATTAAATCTACCATAGAAAAGTTAGGGTACTCCATATTTGCTGGAACATCGCCATAATATTTAAGCCAAGGTCTTAATTTTTTATCTAATTTCAACATTTTCGATTTTCTCATTTATATTATCCTCCAATAGTTTAGGGTTATTTAAAATATATTCTAGTAATTTAATTGATTTTGCAAAATAATACCCATCGGCAATTCTTTCATCTATATTAACACCAAATTCAACTATTTTACGAATCTCTTTTTTCCCATTAATCACAACTACTTCATCCTTAATTTCTCCCATGGTGGCAAGTGTAGAACATGTACCAAAATCATTAATATTATGATATATTGCCCCGCATTTAATTGAACCAAGATTTGATACAATCATACTGCTATAGTAAATATTGTCTTTTGTAAGTGATGAAGGAAGCACACCATGCCTGTCACACCACTTAAATATTCCCACTATAGGGACTCTTAAAATATTTGGTAATTTTCCAAGTATATCTATCGCTTTATTTGCGCCAGCTTTTTCTTCATTACCATGTCGAATAACACTTACTTTCTCCCTAATTTTGTTTGACAAAGAAATAATATTGTCATTTTCTTTAATTGATAAAATGACCATTATTTCTTCACTTTTATCTGTAAATTCTAATTTTGCAACAAAGGAAATAGTTAAATCGTTATGCTTATATATATGTCTGTTAGCAACGAAATAATTTAATTTTTCTCTATTATATACAACTTTTCCTAATGCAGTTACAAACGCATGAAAATATGAAAGTTCAATACCATCAGATTTTCTTTTATTTATATATTTCACTAAATTAGTAACATCAACTTTTTGGTTAATATATACATCACTATCACATCTTCTTGGCTTAAGGTCAATACTTATTTGTGATAGTCCACTTACATTTTCTACTCTTTTACCATCTTTTCTATCTATAAATAATTTTCTTTTTTGCATATAACCAACTACTTTCCTATAACAATAATATTATCACATTTGAAATTTTTTAACAATATTTACTTGCAATACTACAAAAATATGATATAATATTTCTTGTCAGGCGATTGATAAAGAAAAATTATAATGAAAGAGTCGGTTGATGCAGATTTAGTTTAATGGTAGAACCTTAGCCTTCCAAGCTAATGATGGGAGTTCGATTCTCCTAATCTGCTCCAATTTAAAAAGAATACTATGTTTTTAAAGACATAGTTTTTTTATTGGAGTGCTCCCATCATTAGCTTGAAAATATCAAAGAAATCTTGTTTTTTATAATATTTAAATATCTTAAATACTAAATCCGCATCTACTTTATTTTATATTTTGTTTTTCAATATTTTTATCATAATTACTTTCTAGTATACAATCAAATAAATTAAACCACTTTACTTGAACACAATATCTATCTTTTTCATGTTTAGGATTATTATTTAAGTTTTTTGCTTTTGCTTGGCAAAATAAATCACTAAAATGTACACCATTATGATAATCCTCAGAATGTTTTAAAAGTATTTTTAAAACATCTCCACTTGAAATAAATAAAAAATCATCAACTACCCCATAGATAATACCATCGATAGCCTCATACGAACTATTCCCTTGAAGTATAAACCTATATATACATTTTTTAAGAAGTTTTCTATTACTAAAACATTTATTTATATCTTCGATGTCTTGTAAATGAGTTTCCTTATATTCCATAGAACTCATTCTAACTTTTCCTTTACCATTTGTTGTACCATCAGAATAATTATATCTTAAGTATTTATAAATAATATCTTTTTTGATATAATTTTTATAAGTTGGTGAATAAATGAAAAATATAAATTATGAAGCCTTAAAAGGTGATGAACATGTGTGTAAATCTTGGAGTTTAATGCCATTTAAGATTGATGATAATTATGAATATATATCTAAAAATATTATATTCAATTTTGTTAGTACAATTATTTTAATACCAATTGCAATAATATTATACTTTTTTAATAAAATATTTTTAGGATTTGAAATCGAAGGTAAAGAAAATAAAATAAAAGATTCTGGCTTTGTATCTGTATCAAACCATATTCATTATTTAGATTGCACATTTATTGGACTTATTAATTTTCCAAATAGAGTTTACTACCCAACAATTCAAGAAAATTTCAAAATTCCATTTGTTAGACATTTAATAAAATTATTATGTGCTATTCCAATTCCTAAAGAAAGAAAACATAAAGATAAATTTTATAAACAAATTAATGAAGCGCTAGAAAAAAATAATATATTACATATGTACCCTGAAGGCTCTTTATGGCCATATTATGAAAACATTCGTGATTTTAAATATGGTGCATTTAAAATAGCAGTTGAAGCAAATAAACCTATTCAACCTATTCGTTTTGTTTTTGTAAATCCTGATGGCATTCAAAAATTATATAAGAGGAAAAAATGTATACACGCAATTATTCTTCCTGCAATATACCCAGATGAAGCATTAGAATATAAAGAAAGAATCGAAGACTTAAGAAATAAAACATATGATGCAATTTGCAAAGGAGGAAATTAAGTGAAAGTACTAATATTATCTTGTTCTACAGGTGGTGGTCATAATTCTTGTGCAAACTACATAAAAGAGGAACTATTATTAAATAATATAGAATGTAATTTTATAGATTTTTTTGATATTTTTGGAAAGAATGCTAAGAAAATGTCTTCGGATATTTATTTAAAAACTTTAGGTAATAATGGAAAAATATTTAAAAATGTTTATAAGGCTGGAGAATTTGTTAGCAAAAGTAAACTTCAAAGTCCAGTATATATATTTAACAAAATGTTTAAGAAAAAACTTTATGAATACATTCAAAAAAATAATTATACTCTTGTAATTACAACACATTTATTTCCCTCACTTACACTTACGGCTATAAATAATGATAAAAAATATAAACATATTCCTTTTTTATTCGTGGCCACAGATTATGAACCTTGTCCTTTTATGGAAGAAGCAAACCCAGAATATTTTATAATGCAAAAGACTTTAGAAAATACTTTTATACAAAAAGGTATTAGTGAAACAAATTTGCTAAATACTGGAATTCCTGTATCGAGTAATTTTATTAAAAATGCTAAATCAATACGTAGGGAATATAACATTTCAGATGATGAAAATGTAATCTTAATAATGCTTGGTAGTATGGGCTTCGGAGAAATTGATAATATAATTAATCCTTTATTAAAAGAAAACATTAAAATTATAGTAATATGCGGAACTAATAAACAGTTATATGAAAAATTAAATGAATATAAAAATGATAATCTTATTGTTATAGGTTTTACTAAAAACATTAATGATTTTATATATTCATCAGACTATGTTTTATCTAAACCTGGAGGCCTTTCCTCAACTGAAATTGCCTCAATACATAAACCTCTTTTACATATATATCCCATTCCAGGTATAGAAACATATAATACTTTATTTTTTGAAAATAACAAAATGAGTATAAAGTGTGATACAGATAAAGAAATTATTGATAATATAAAATACTTAATGAATAATGAGGATATTTGTAAAAAAATGATTCAAAATCAAAAGAAAATTATAAATGAAAATAGTGCTAGTGATTTAGTAAAATTTATTTTAGACCATTTTAATTAAAAAATGGTTTTTTCATGATATAATAACTATATATTTAAGATTTATTTAAGATAAAAAATATATAATTTATTAGGTGGTGAAGGATGAATATATTAATAATTGAGGATGAATTTAATTTAGCAGATGCAATCAAATCAATGCTAAAAAAAGAAAATTATATTATTAAAATATGTACAAATGGAACAGAGGGTGAGGATGAAGCCCTAACTGGCATTTATGATCTTATACTTCTTGATGTAATGCTTCCAGGTAAAAATGGTTTTGAAATACTAAAAAGTATTCGAAAAGAAAATATAAATTCAAAAGTAATAATGCTTACTGCTAAAGCAAATATTGATGATAAAATGGAAGGTTTTAATGAAGGTGCAAATGATTATTTAACAAAACCATTTCATATGGATGAACTTTTTGCAAGAATAAAGCTTCAACTAAGTGATGGTAAAATAAAAAATGAATTAGCAACCTATGGTGATTTATCCCTTGATACTCATAAATTAATATTAGAAAATACAAATACAAAAGAAACAATTAATATAATTGGTAAAGAATATAATATTTTACTAATCTTATTAAATTCCCATGAAAGTATTATTTCCAAAGAACAATTATTTAGTAAAGTATGGGGTTATGATAGTGATTCTGAAATAAATACACTCGAAGCATATATGTCATTTATAAGAAAGAAATTAAAAAATATAAATTCGAAAGTTAAAATTAAAGTAATTCGAAATATAGGTTATAAATTGGAGTATCAAAATGAAAAAATTAAAATCTAAAGTTTTCTTTACAATATCAACCATTCTAACAATTTTTGTTTTTGCAGTATTTTTGATATCTAATGCTAGAACATACTCAGAAAAAAAAGAAAATGTTAAAAATGTATTAGATAAAATGATTGAACTATCTGATAATACTAATAGTAATAATGTTTTTATGGATTTTACCGTATATAATATAATTCTTGATGAAAACGGTATGTATAAAGAAACTGTTTCTCATACTTATGAAGATGTAATTGATATTGTAAAAATCAAAAATATAGCTAATAAAATAATTAAATATCATCATTCAAAATATTATGTTGGAAACCTTTATAATGCAAAATATTCATATGCCTTTACTGATAATAATTCACTTATTTTAATGGATAATTCAGAAGTTAAAAATACACTTACAAAAACACTTATAACAACAAGTATAATATTTATATTTTTAGAGTCTTGTGTAATTTTAACATCATTTATTTTAACAAGTTGGATAACTGAACCAGTAAGTGAAAGTTTTGAAAAACAAAAAAGATTTATAGCGGATGCCTCACACGAACTTAAAACGCCACTTACAGTAATTAATGCAAGTGTTGAAGCATATTATAATGATAAAAATGAGAAATGGATTCACAATATAAAAGAGGAAACCGAAAAAATGAATAAACTTGTTATAGAACTTTTAGATTTAGCAAAAATTGAGGCTAATAAAAAAATTCTTATGAAAGAGGAAAATTTATCAAAACTTACTGAAAATGAAATTTTAACATACGAGAGTTTATTTTATGAAAAAAAGATTAAATTAAAATATAACATTAAAAAGAATATAAAATATACTTGTAATGGTGATTTAATTAGACAACTTCTTGGAATTCTAATTGATAATAGTATAAAACATACAAATGAAAATGGTAATGTTACCGTTAATTTATATAAATCTAATAAAGATATAATCCTTGAAGTAAAAAACGATGGTGATGAAATAAAAAAAGAAGATGAACAAAAAATATTTGAAAGATTTTATAAAATAGATGAATCAAGAAATAGAAATGAAAATAGATATGGACTAGGTCTTGCAATTGCAAAAGAAATAATAGAGCAAAACCATGGTAGTATAGATATTAAAAGTCAATTTGGAAAAGGAACAGAAGTTGTACTTAGAATTCCTGCAAAAAACAGAGAAATTATTGAAAATAAGGAAGAAGTATAATATAATACAAAAAACGAAGAACTATTTTAATTTTATAGGAGAATACTAATGAAAAAAATAATAGAGAATATAGGGGGCTGGTTATTAAGTATAAGTATAGCATTTCTCATTGTTTTTTTTCTAAAAACATTTATAGGAATGCCAACAACAGTAAAAGGGAAATCAATGATTCCCTCTTTTTTTCCTAATGAAAAGTTGTTATTAAGTACATGGTCTGCTAATTTTAATAAAGTTCCTGAAAGAGGAACAATAATTACATTTGAAGCTCCAAGTGTTGAGGTTGTTACAAATGCAGATTTATCAAATCCAGTGGCAATTTATAATAATGATAAAAAAAATATAGTAGAACAAGTATTATATTATGGATTAGGAATAACAAAAACTAGTTATATAAAAAGGGTTATAGGTATTCCAGGAGATCATATAGAAATAAAAGATGGAATGGTCTACGTAAATGGAAAAGCCACAGATGAAAAGTACATAAGAGGGGCTATGAATACAGATATGTCTTTAGGAGGAGAGTTTGATGATATAATAGTTCCACCTGGATATATATATGTATTAGGTGATAATAGAACAGCATCTTCAGATTCTAGAAGATTTGGTTGTATACCAGTAACTAAAATAGAAGGAAAAGTTGTATGTAAATGGTGGCCAATAAAGAGTTTTAAAATTATTTAATGGGGGTTATAAATTGATTTTCGATAATCTAGTTGGAAATAATAATA
>OLHA01001756.1_pt1 | contig 11153 bp, 5 predicted proteins | sample 1605961 | NCBI WGS metagenome assembly OLHA01 (sample SAMN03283288) | human gut metagenome | biome: human-associated habitat; material: feces | host: Homo sapiens | place: Peru | collected 2012
AATTCTCTCAACTTTTCAAAAGGTCCCTCTACTTACTCTGAATAAGGGGTGCCGTTTGGCAGGGTGTTTCGAGAAATTTCTCAATTTTTCTATCAAGACGCAAAAAAGCCGCCCTCCCGATGATGGGAGGACGGCTGATAATCACTATTGACTTATAGGTGACTCATATAGAAATAGAGCACCGGCCAAGCGGTCGGTGCCCTATTTCTAAGTATTCTTGTCCTGCTTCAGTTTCTCTTTAATAATTGCCAAACTTTTTTGCCTTGAAGTGTCTATCGAAAATCCAGCGACGACTTCTTGCATTGTTTCAGAACTCCAGTAGATTTTTAGCTTTTCTTTTGCACGCGTAATTGCTGTATAGAAAATGCCGTGTGTTATTTTTTCAGCGTTGCTACTCGGAATAACAACCTTAACTGACCTATATTCTAAGCCCTGCGCTTTATGAATTGAAACCGCATAGGCAAGTTGAAACGGTACGATGGTTTTTTTGCGATCTTCATCTGCCATTTCCTCTTCAAAATCAAATACATCAAATCGTATTCGGGTCACATCATCAATTATATCGATGAATTCTATGCCATCGTTTTGGCAATCTTGCTCTGTTAACGGGATCTCTACATCTACTGTAAATCTGATTCTACTGTCGAACAGTTCTATTTGGACAATTCGCCCTTTTAAATTATTATAGAGCAGAGAAAATCTGTCCGTGTCATTGAACAATATATGATCGCCAACTTTATATTTCCAGTCTCTCCAGACAACAGCCGTTTCTGTGTTAGCATTTTGGAAATAGCTATTCATATTATTCAAGCCAAATTTTCCATCATAGTTCAAGCATAAAATCACCTCATCCATTATCTCGGAATAGAGCACTCCTTCGCCAATATTTTCAGAAAATGGGCCGTCGATAACAAGTTTTTCCGTTATTAGCGCACCCTTATTTCGAGTCTCGTTCCAAAGCTCAATTAAACCGGGATCCTTTGTTCTCCAAGTGCTTACGAGTTCAACATTCGAACCTTTAGTCTTAATAATATCCTTGGCATAAGTAAACCAATTACCGAAATCAATAGATTCTATCTGATAGGTGTCTCCCGCAAGTACTAAGAATGTATCCGGGCGCATTTTCTCGAGGAATACCTTCATTGCACGGTTATCAATGGTGCTGCATTCGTCTACAAAGATAACATCATAATCAGGAAGGTTTACCCTCTTCGTAAAACTATTGATGCTTACAAAACTGGCATCAGCCCCCGGATTATTAATTCGCCTCTGCAGATTCTGCAAGGCCGTATGTGTTTTGGTAAGAAACAATTTCCGACGCCCAGACAGCATTGTCGAGATCATATCGATTAGGGTCGTTTTTCCGGTACCGGCAGCTCCGTAAATAAGAAGTACGCGGGAGTTTACAAAAGCATATTTAAGAGTTTCTTCTTTTTTAGGATCAGAAAAAGCAATATTGCAATCTCTCAAGTATCTTTCATTAACTTCTTTTTGGCCTTTATTTGGGAGCTGCGATAGTTCCAGTAGTTTATTCAAAATAAAGAGCGTCGAAGCTTCATATGCTGCAATACAAGCAACATTTCCATCCGAAATGATTTCATACCCTTTCTGTCTTTCCCAATCGTCTAAGCAATCATTATATTTCTGGATCGCCTGTTCGGTTAAATCTCCGCCAAGATCGCAGTAAATTTCGCCGGTATCTTGCATAGACTTTGCAATAGACCAGTATGGAACAGCAACCTCAGTCTTTTCCTTTTCAACTATTCTGGCCAAGTACTTGGCTTGACTTAGTTGACTTGTTTTACTGTCTGCTAAATCAGAAGCAAGTGGGTTACGCTCAAACGGAAAGCATTTTCTAGACAGGTATAAATCCTTGCATTTCCATTGCGGACTAAACTGAGACGGCATAACGCGTTCCAAAAGATCTTCGCGCAGATTCAGTAACAGATACCGAATTGTATATCGGCCGAAGCGTGTCGAACCTGTAGAATAGTTGTCCCTCAGCTGCTGTAAAACATCTTTGAAATAAGAGGTGTTTGCTTTTTTGTAAACTGACTCCAAAAGATTTGAGAAAGGTATCTCCCGAAGATCAATCATTTCCAGAAAATCCATACCTGTTTCTGTTAGGAATCTCATCAGGGCATCATATTCTCCATATTTCGAAGAAAGCTGAAGGCGCATATTAAGTATCCTTCCAAGCTTGTTCAAACATTTAGGATCTACCGAAACACGCCAAGCTGTGATAATTTTAATTTCTGTATTGACACCCCAGAGATTAATGTATGATGGGATATAGTCGATTTGTACAGAATAGCCTGTAGAAATGTCAAGTTTGGTATATGCTGTAATTCGGTTATACTTTGACGCATAGATGTCCGCTTGCTGCAGTGTTACCTCAAAATAACGCTCTTTACCAACATAAAACGGCGTCCTTTTCTGAATATAAAACCTCGTATTGCTGTTATGTTTCTGCTCGGTTTTGGGGGTTGAGAAAGCATTCGCCACCAACTCATAGTATTGTTTATCCTGTTCATCGGTTCCGGTATATTCCTGAAACTTTTCCAAGTTCTGAAGCACGGTGATGCCGTAGTTTTCGTAGAGTGATTGACGGATCTGCCACATAAAGCTGTAGTACTTCAGCATCAGCCGCTCTGCTTGGCCTTCCTCGGGGATCCGGCGTCCGATATATTGCAATCCTCGGTAAAAATTCCCTAAGTACTTTGTATTTGCCCTTAAGAGTGAGTATTCCCACGCAAAGCCGGCGTTGGGACTTTGATAGCCGTCTTTCATCGCATTCAGCAGTAAAGCTGAAATGCATAGATCGTTCAATCTCGTCAGAATTCTCCGTGAAATGTTGTCGCGGCTCTTATTTAGAATGCTTAAATTGTCGATGCTTTCCGTGATTTCCGTATCACAGGTCTCAACGATTCGCTTAGCTTCTTCAAAAGAATAACTATGCCTTTCCAATTGGTTTACAAAGGAATGCCGCTCGACAATTTCTTCTAACCTCTCGCAAAAAGCTAAAACGCTTTCTTCATTGTTCAAGATTTCCTCTTCCGGTGAAAAACTGACGGTTATACTGTCTTTTGCAAAATCAATACTGTTGAGAAAACTGGGCGACATATACTTCCAAAAAACTCTCTCATCTCCGCGTTCAGCGGGATTGAGAATCACAAACAGAATTCCCGGATCAAGGGATACTCTGCCACATATAAAAGCAGGAAAAGCGAGATCTTTTAGCGTGTACTTGATAACACCCTCGCGCTCAGTATAATTGCGTGTTCCCTTTATTTGGACATAGAAAGTTTGCACGGGGCGTCTCGAAATTTCCGGGTTTGGAACAAACTCGAAAGTGCCATCGTGATTGGGCCACTTATCATCTGAGGCAAAAGAAGTGTTGATTCTTCCATTCGAACGGAGAAATGTCTCCAAAACAGATACTGCCGAGCGGTCATCATCAGAACGCTCTGTGTGGGTTTTGATATGTCTTTCAATATTTGCATTTGTCTGATCCAGCACTATCATCCCTCATTTCTGTTCTTGCTTTCAACAAGTATGCACGATTATCGCTGCATATCGGTAAGTTGCAATTAGTTATCGTAGTAAATCGCAACCGGATGAACAACAAACATTTCATCTGCATTCTCAAAGAAAATTTTCATAAGTGCATTAATGGAAGCGCCTATCTCCGCAAAAGCTGAAGTATGCGTATTGCTTTGTGCCATAACCTTGTTAGTTATGTAGCCAACCACTTTAACTTTTCCTCCATATTTGAACGCAGCTGTCGAAATATTATCGCGCAAATACTTCTCATTAAGAACAACAAGATAATTTGATATGCATAGAATCTGCGGATAAGGGATTATGGAGGCAAGCATATTAATCAACGCCTCTGCCGGCTTATACTCTTCCTCGTTTTTAGAAGTAGCAGCCTCAACAATATCCCGAACTTGTTTTTGCAGAGTTTTGTTTCTCTGCTGTCCGCGGTTAAGTCCCTGTACTTGTTGCTCCGCTTCCTTTTGAATAGAAACCCTTTGAATTTCTTTCAGCTCAGATACGAATCCACCTTCGGCAAACATTTTTTGAAAAAATGCAATGTCGAAAATATAGAATTCATCTTCAACTGAAATAAAATTTCCTATGTTCGCTCCGCCTAGAAGGCCATTCTCGCTTAAGTAAGACGCAAACTCATCAAAAGCATTATCGTGCATTATTTTAGTTTGAACATCTCTGACCATTTCATCATTTGCGACAGTCTTTAAATGTTCATAAGTGGCTTGCGCATTTGCATCTATGCCTTTTCCAAAAAGCTTGAATGCAATTTGACTTCCGAGATTACTGCCAAAATGGTTTTGCTTTTCCTTCTTTTTACCCGCGGTTTTTTCCATTTCCTGTGACTGAATTAGGCCGTCAAATATTTGCGCCAAATAGGAGTTGAGGGTGTCTGTATCAAGATAGATAAATCTACGCACAATACCACCTCTTTCTTTTATAAAATGGTTCGCTTCAGCAATTCCACCGCGCTCTCCTCGCTTGGGTCATTCGTACCCAGTTCACCGCGAAAGGCACAGGCGAGAATAGATTTCTTCATCAGGTCGATTTGATCAAGGACTGCCTCAGCGGCTGCTTTGGACTGTTGTTCTTTCGATAGCAACTTCTGTATTACAGCTACTATCTTTTCCTGCTCAGGGATACTGGGAACATTAAACGAATATGCTCCGATCTTTTTTGCATTGATATTTGATTGGTTCACTCCATCCGTTTTAACTGAATTGCAGTATTTTTTCGCATCAAGAGTGTTCAATGCATAGGTCAAATAATCACCTATTATTTTATCGTGATCATAGTCAAGCTTAATAAGATAACCTGCATAAATGGCTGGATGCTCGCCACGATAGATTGCTGTTTTTCCAACAAGCGCTGCACTATTTGTTCGGTTGAAAAGAACATCTCCGGGGAAAAGCTTATACTTTTCTATATCGTCTGGATCATTCGAATAAGCCAAGTCTGACCAGTCGATTTCTCCTTGCTGCAAATTGCCCATCCGAAGTACAACCACACTGCCAGATGCATTCGATTTCTTTGCGGTGCCGTATTTTAATGAGCCACACAGCTCATCTACACTCTTTTTTTCCCAACTCTCCATCCCCACGCCGTGCTCCTCCCGCCATTTCGCAGTCAGTTCACCGGTGAAGGCCTTGTGGAGAATAGCGGCTTTGCGGGTTTCAAAGCTATCCACCACGGCCTGTGCCTTTTCCTTGGCCTCATCCAGCTTGGCAAACAGGCTTTCGATTTTTCCTACAACACGCCGCTGTTCATTCAACTCCGGCAGCATAATCCTCGTGGACTTAAATGGCTTAAGCGTTATATGCACCATCCCAGAACCGTGAGTTTTTGCATAAAGCTGATCCACAACATATAAAAGATAATAGTATAAATATATTTTATCTATGCTTTCGTTGGGAATCACCTTAAAAATATGTTGATTCAACCATCCATCTTCACCATGCCAAATATGCGCTCCGAGCGATGCAGACCAAGCAAATAATAAATCTCCATCGGATATTCGATATTTCTCCTCAAATTGCTTTGTTGTTCTATTGCACTCCTGCGTTGAATTAGTTAAATTTTGAATTCTGATAATTGGCCTTCCAGATGTCTCCCACTCTTGTGGCTTGAACGCTCTGCCGTTTATATATGTAGCAACATCGCCAAGTGTTTTTTCTACCATCAGCCCTATACCTCCAGCGCTCGCAATTCTTTCACAACACTTTTCAGCAGATCGACCGCTTCCTCTAAATTTGCAATCGCTTCCTCGCCGCTTTCTACAGGGTCAGGGAGATCGTCATAATCCACGATGGAGTCGTCGCGGATCAAGCCAAGGTCAAGACTATCATCCGGATTCTTGGCGATCTCCTCACGAGTGAATCTGCTCCAGCGCTCGCCGGTGCGCTTGGACGGGTCTTCATACCCTGCCACAAACTCGTCGAAATCACTCTTGCGCAGCTGCCGGGTCTTACCAAAGCTGTCCATATTGGTGCGCATATCGTAGAATGCAACCTCGGTGGTGTTATCCTGCTCGGTTGTCCCGCGGGTAAAGAACAGCACATTGGTCTTGACGCCCTGCGCATAGAAAATGCCGGTAGGCAAGCGCAGAATGGTATGCAGATTGCAGAAATTCATCAGTTCCCGGCGCACGCTGGCACCGTCACCGGCAGCAAACAACACATTATCCGGCAGTACCACGGCGCAGCGGGCCTTGCCGTCCGCCTTCAGGCTGCGATAGATCACCTGCAAAAAGTTCAGCTGCTTGTTTGAAGTCTGGAAAGAAATATCATCTCTGGTGGCGCGCTCACCACCCTTTTTCGTGCCAAAGGGCGGATTGGTCAGAATGACATCAAAATCTTTCAATCCCTTGGCGCTTTGTGCGAGAGAATCCCCCAATGTGATATTGGCATTCATATTGTGCAGATAGGCATTCATCAATGCCAAGCGGTGGGTTTCGTGCACCAGCTCCACACCGTTGAACGCTTTGTTCTGCTGGAAATCTGCCTGACGGTCAGAAAGCGCATACATATCGTTATGCGCATTGACATAGCGGTTGGCTGCAATCATAAAGCCAAAAGTACCACAGGCCGGGTCAAAGCACTTGTCGCCCAGCTGGGGTTTGATGAGCTCCGTCATCACATCGATCAGCACACGAGGGGTAAAATACTGACCGGCACCGGACTTCTTCTCATTGGCGTTTTTCTCCAAGAGTCCTTCATACAGGTCGCCCAGGCCTTCCTCTTTGGCCTCATACCAGTCCAGCTTATCAATTTCCGTGATGATTTTTTCGAGATTTTTCGGCTCCTCGATGCTGGAGGATGCGTTGGCGTAAATCTGTGCCACGCGGCCAACGGATTCTTCGCCCAGCTTGCTGAGCAGCGTATAGTAGTGCTTTTTCAGGTCAATGCCGGAACGGCTGGTCAAAGAGCCCCAACGATATGCTTCGGGAATATCCTTATCTGCACCGGTCTCATCGGCCATTTTCAAAAACAGAATGTAGGTCAGTTCTGTCACATACTGGTGATAAGTAATACCGTCATCCCGCAGCACATTGCAGAGGTTCCAAAGTTTCTGTACAATATCTTGCGTGCTCATTTAAGCTGCTCCTTCGTAAATATAAGTGTTGATCTCGCGGATGATCTCCGCAAGCTGCCCGCCAAACTTCTTGTTAAAGCGTGCGAAACCACCATCCATCTTGAACGCCGGTGCCTCAAAGGTCTCGGTATTGAGGATGCTCTCGTGAAGCATATATACCTTGATCTTTTCCAGCAGATCCAGCTGCATCTTGTTAAAGTGATGCGCCGAAATCAGTTTAGAAAAGGCCATTTTCACGCGGTCATCGTGGTTCACCAGCGGCGTTTTAAGTACAGCCCGACGAACAAAGGCGATAATGTCTGCCACGATCCGTTCATTGCTCACCGCACTGGCCGCTTCATTCAAGCTGCTCTCGGTGAAATTCTCCTTATCCAGTTCCAGCTTTAACTCCCGAAGCTGCGCCCGGGTCATATCGCTGGGGCGGGTGCAGGCTATGCGGATCGCTTCGATACGGTCTTTGTTCTCATTAACATAGGCCACAAAAGAGTCCAGATAATCCTGCGGTTTTTCCGTGTCACCATAGCCGCGGGTCGTTTCCAAAAGAGTATCTTCCTTTTCGGAATAGTAATGTCCGCGTTTTTTGCCCTTCAGGTTGTCAAACCAAAGCAGGAAATCCTTATCCTCCCGGCAGCGTCGCACAAAAGCTTCCTCTGTACAGCTTTTCAATTCCTTCGCATATTCCCGAATTGTTTCTCCGCCTAAACGCTCGGATACATCATACTTTTGCTCATCGGTCAGATTGTTGCCCTTACGCTGCAATCTTGCCAAAATGCGATCTTTGACAGGCTGCTTGCTGACCTCACCCGGACGGAACAAATCCTCCAACAATTCAGCCATTGATTTGCTGACGGAGACTGACTTCATATTGGAAGTGTCATCCAAGTCCTCGTACACGCGAACTGCATCGAAGATATTGAAGTGCGTCTTTCCGATTTCCGGGCAAAGGCGAGTAGCGCGTCCCAGCATCTGCTCAAAGAGGATCCGGCTGTTGATCTTGCGCATAAACACCAAATTGCAAATTGCCGGCACATCGATTCCGGTAGTCAGCAGGTCGACTGTTACGGCAATGTTGGGGTACTGGTTGTTTTTGAACTGCTTGATCACCTGCAAAATCTTCTTTTTGTTGCCGCCGGCAGTTTTGCCCGTGATTTTCATAATGGCATCATTGGAAATGCCATAGGGCTTGTAAATCTCTCGGAGCGTATCCACAATACGGTCAGCGTGTGCATCATTTACTGCGAAAATCAGCGTCTTTTCTCCACTTTCCGGATTCAGGTAGGTCGAAACTTCTTCCAGCACCTTGCGGGTATGATCCGGCAGAACAATTTTACGGTTGAACTCCGACACATCGAAATCCATTTCATCGTCCAAAACTGCACCGTTCAAAAGTTCATTGGTGTTGGGGTCATATTGCGCCAAGGTTTCATCCTTCTTGAACTGTGCGTCATTTTCAATGAAATCCGTATTAATCAGATACGGAGGATCGTGATCCACCAGCCAGCCATCGATAACCGCCTCACGGTAACTGTAGGTATAGACCGGCTCCCCGAAAATCTCGGTCGTGTGCAGGGCGGGCGTAGCAGTCAAGGCAACTTTCACCGCATCGAAATACTCGATAACCTGCTTGTACTTGCTCATATAATCATCCTGATTATCGTAGAGGATTTCTTCTTCCGTCATTTCACGGTCAAGAATATAGCCTCGGTGGGCTTCGTCCACAATAATCAAATCAAATGCACCGGGCATCAAATCCGGTTCTTCTGCCAGAATCGTGCGTTTCAAAAGCCCCTGCACCGTTGAAATGCTGACCTTGGTTTCCAGATTGACGATGTTGTCATCGATCGCTTTGATCTCATATATTTTGTCCAGCGTCAGCAGTTCCTTCAGCTTGACATCTTTGAAGGTGTCCATTGCCTGCTCACCGAGGGACACTCGATCCACAAGGAAAAGAATACGACGGAAACGCTTGGATTCCAGCATCTTGTAGATAAGTCCCAGAACAGTACGGGTTTTACCTGTTCCGGTGGCCATTGCAAGCAAGGCCGTTCTCTTGCCGTCAACGATCGCCTCTGTTGCCTTATCAATGGCCTTAATCTGGTAGTCGCGCAGATTCAACCCATTAGGATCTGTCATAAACGAATTATCTGCTGCAGCCAGCGCCTGATTGGCCGCCGCTGTATTCTGACCAAGTTTTTCCATCAGGTCACTTGGGCTAAACCAGTTCCGAATAGGATACGGTTGATTTTCCTGTTCCCGGACATCCAAAAACCAAATACCAGACTTCGTCCGCAGCTGCTCTAAATATGCCCTGCCATTTGAAGCAAAGAGGAAGGGGACCTGATAACCATTCCAGTTTCCAACCGTATGTGGAATATCCTCCGGCTTAATATGTGCAGCATAGTCCTTTACCTGCACATCGATGGTAGATGCCACATCTTCCGACATCTTTTTTGCATCCATCAATGCTACGAGCTTCTCGCCAACGAAGAACGCATAATCCGCATACCCGTTTTTGTAAAAGGCCGAATTGGTAGGCCATTCGCTGATGGCAATATTTCTCCCCTTTACAGGACGCGTTCCTTTGCTGTAGCGCAGGTTCTGCGTATCAGCTTCCCAACCAGAAAGACGAAGCTGCTCGTCAATCAAGCATCTGGTCTGCGCCTCATTCCAATTCATCATAGCGGAGACAGATTCTGACCGCCTTGCGCGCTCCTTCTGCGTTTTGCCCGAAGCGGCGGTCTTGACCACGGCCAGTTGCTTCGTCAATTCCTCGATTTTCCTTTCCTGCTCGGCAATAACGGATTCCAAATCTTCGTGCGTGGTCTCGCTCGGCATAACGAACTCAGGCGCAATATATCCCCAATCTCCATAGGTTTCCATAAACCAAACAGCAAGATTGTATGTCAAGGATAGCAATGTCTTTGCTTCGTCCACGGAGTCCGTACCTATATGTACTGCCGAGTTTCTTGTCTTGCGAAGAACATATAGCGTGTTGTCAATTTCGTGCGGCAATAAACCGGCTCGCTTCAAAATGCGAATTCGATTTGCGTGGGTGTTGTCAACAGCCGGCTCCGCAATGTGCTCAAAGACAAGGATCTCCTGCACTAAGCGCTCGGCAAACATTCCGAGTTTATAGATACAGGCATTGGGATCAGAATAGACATAGGTTTCTGCGGTTGCGCCGATCTGTGCCAATGCAGGCCAGTATCGATTCAGAAAATCAAAATTTGATTTCATAAGCAGTCTCCCTCGATTTTTGTTAATTCATTTAGCATTTGATATAAGCACATCTCCAAAGTGCCAATTTGGCACTTTGGAACCACCGTGCTGGCACTTTGGGATTTCGCCAAAGTATCAATTTGATACTTTGGAAGCTGAAAGCTGATACTTTGAAATTCGTCAGCCTCATCCGACTGCCACTTCGACCTTTTTACCGCTGAAGGCCACGCCGTATTTATAAATCGTCCTGACCCCGGCGGTCGTCAGCTCGGTTTCGTATTTCTTATCGTTGATCTGCTGCAAGGCCGTCTCGGACAGCTTTTTCAGCTGCTCATCGCTGCAATTTTTCTCCGCTTTCAGCTCAATCAGGATGCCCGGAAGACCCTTTTGCGTGGGCTTCAACTGAATGTCATAGCGCCCGTCGCCCGATTCCCGGTTGGAGGTCACGAAAGCGCCGCCCAGCAGGGCGCACAGTCCCAGCATAAAGCCGTGGTAGAAATTCTCCCCGGCAGTATCGAAGGAGCTGACCGACTGGGTCAGCAGCGTCTGAATCTGCGCTTTCAGCCGTGCGTTATCGCCGGAGAAGATGGCCTCCTGAACAGAAATCGCCGTGGACGGCGGGATCAGATTCTCCAGCCGCTGCAAAATCTCCTTGTTATACACCAGAGAAATCTCCCGGTTGGGCAGGGAGACCTCGCACATAAAATCGCCGCTGAAGGAGGGCGTGGTTTTCAGTGCCTTCAGATAGCCGGTCACCAGCAGGAAGCTGTAAATGGTGGAGGGATTGCTCT
>OLHA01001757.1_pt1 | contig 11143 bp, 10 predicted proteins | sample 1605961 | NCBI WGS metagenome assembly OLHA01 (sample SAMN03283288) | human gut metagenome | biome: human-associated habitat; material: feces | host: Homo sapiens | place: Peru | collected 2012
CCTGGGCGCTTTTGCGTGTAGAACGAAAGTACATCAAAATCTCATTTTCCACACACCGCGCCGCGTAGGTGGCAAGCCTTGCTCCTTTGGAAGCATCAAAAGTGGTAATTCCTTTGATCAGCCCAATGGTTCCGATAGAAATCAGGTCCTCCTGGTCGGCGGTTTGGGCGTAGTATTTCTTCATCACATGGGCCACCAGCCGCAGATTGCGTTCCACCAGGATGTTTCTGGCCTCCAGGTCCCCTTGAGCGGCGCGGGCTAAGTAGTGGCGTTCTTCCTCAGGGGTCAAAGGCTTGGGGAAGGAGCCGGAGTGGAGCTGCAGGGAGTAGAACAGGCCGCTGAGCAGCAGCCAGACGCTTGCAAACATACATCTTCACCTCAGCACTACCCTATTCCCCATTTCCCACGGATATTCCGACGGGACACGCTTTGGTTTTATGATAATGCGAAAGCTGATTCAACAGCAGTATGCTGGGGCATACACACAAACCAGTTGCTTTGCCGCCATCTGCAAGAAGACGCTGTTTGCGTTTGCGGTTAGCGGGAAGGAATGCGGGAGTTTTACAATGTAATCTGCAAAGAAACACAAACCCCGGCAAGCTTATCGCCTGCCGGGGCCGTTTCCCTTTCACACGCCTTGTCCACTATATTTCTGCATTACAAATGTCAGGCCATCCCGTAGCTCCTGGCTAAAGCTTTCCAAGTCGCTGGGCTGGATCACACCTTGAAACAGCATTTGCATGAGCTCAAGCCGCATGGTACTCCTGCGCATATCGACTATAACGCCAGGAGATTTTTTATCCTGCCGAATCCGCTTTTCCAGCGCCCAAAATTTCTCCGAAGACGATTCTTCCGATTCCAGGATTGCCCGATATTCTTCTATCAGCCTTCCCATATAGCGCTCTTGCCAGACGGGGACGCGCTTTCGAAACAGCTTCCAGTCGGATTCCAGGCAAGTATTTTGTGGATACATATAGATCCCCCATTTCAAATTCTGCAATTCCGCTGTTACGCAATTTTACAGCCGATAACTACAGCTCCTCGTCATCCCAATCCGGGTACTGGGCCGGCGAATCTCCAACAGATTTGATCACACGGGAGTTTCTCGTTTTCTCCTCCAATTCCTGCATCACTCTGCACTGAAAACGCCATTCATCTCCAAAATCAAACAAGTACTTAAATTTATCACCTTTTTTCAGTCCGAGTCGTCCAAGCGGCATTTTATAGGATATCCGGCACCCCTCATCCATATCGTCGGAATAATAGGCGGCAAAATCGCTCCAATACCGGTCATCCATATCAGTTTCCGTAGAATTCCAGAAATTTTCGGGTTTCCTCCCGCTCCGGGTGGTACAGCAGCCTTTCGGCAGGGCCTTGTTCCAGCAGTTCTCCTTTTCGGAAGAACAGCACCTGATCGGCGATCCGTCTCGCCTGCTGAAGGGAATGGGTGATCAGGAGCAGCACGCAGCCCGTATCCTGCACATATTGCCGGATCAGCTCCTCCGCAGCCACAGTTGTTTCCTCATCCATCGCAGCGGTGGGCTCGTCAAGGATCGCAAGAGCATAGGTATTCATCATCAGCCTGGCCATTGCCATCCGGGCCGTTTCGCCCCCGGAGAGCCTGTCTGCCCGTTTATTTTCCAGCTCCGTCAGCGACAGGGCCTCCATAAGCCGCCGGGCATCCTGGAGGGTTCCTCCCCCCAGCAGAAGGTTCTTCTTCACCGACATCCGAAAGCCATAGGGCTTCTGGGGCAGATACCCTACCTGCGAAACAGGTGCAAGCTTTTCGTCTGCCGGGACGATCCCGGCAAGAATTTTGGAAAATGTTGATTTTCCGCTGCCGTTTGCCCCCAGAACCCCGTAGATCTTCCCCGGTGTGAACTCCATACCCGGAAAATTCAGCACCCGATTTCTGCCGTAGGTTTTGGTAAATCCAGGAATGATCATTGGCTGATCCTCCTTTGCAGAAGGGATATGACGATATTGACCATCAGCGACAGCGCCAGCAGGATCATTCCCAGAGCGATTCCCAGAGAAAAATTCCCCTGATTGGTATACTGCATGATGGCCGTGGTCATCACATTGGTTTTCCAGGCAATGGCACCGCCCACCATGGACACGGCTCCTACCTCGGCAATGGAACGGGAAAAAGCCAGAAGATAGGATGATATTATGGAATACAGACTTTCGTTGCACAGCAGCAGAAAGGTTTTTCCCCTTTTCAGCCCCAGGCCCCTGGCCGTTTCCCGAATTGCCGGGGAGATTCCTGCCACATAGGTTTCCATGGCACCAACCACAATGGGGGTGATTAAAAACACCTGTGCAAGGATCATAATTTTTACGGTAAACAGCAGCTTCAAATGGCGAAACGGCCCCACGCCGGAAAACAGCATATAAAACAGCAGTCCGCAGACCACAGGAGGCATTCCCATAAGCGTCCGGTTCAGCACAAGCAGCACCCCTCTGCCGGGGAATCGGCTATCCCCCAGCCATATTCCCAGAGGCACGCCCAAAAGCAGGGCAATCAGGGAGCTTTTCAGGCTCATTTGTGCCGTGACCCCGAGAATATACAGCAGCTCTGCATCGGCAGACATGATCAGCGAAATGGCTTTCTGTAAGGCGATCCCCACGGTGCAGCCTCCTTTCTTCTGAAAATCCCGTGGGGAAATATCCCCACGGGATCCAGTTTAATCTGTTTATTGCAAAAAATCAACCCTTAGCCCATGACACCGTCATTGGCAACAAAGGTCAGGAAGGTTGCCTTATCCGTCAGGATATAGGCGCCCATTTCCTCTGCCATCACAAGGCAGGCGCCCATGCCTGCATTGGCAGAAACATACCACTTGGTATAATTTGCGAAGGAAGCAGGCTCCTTGGTGATGCCCAGCGCCTCCGGCCACAGGGACAGCTCCTTGGAGTGGGTGCCGGAACCGTCACCACGGGAGATAAAGGTATATTCCCCATCGGCAATGGCTGCGAAGGCATCCAGAACGGAATCCGCATCCTTGACCCCGGCCGGATCGGCAGAAGGTCCGCACAGGACAAAATAGTTATACAGGAAGGAAATACGCTCAGACTGGAAGCCCTCTACCACACGGGCAAAGCCATCTTCCACGAAAGCTTCCTCCTGACTCTTGGCATGAACCAGAATCAAATCGGCATTGCCGAATTTTGCGGCGCTGATGGCCTTGCCGGTACCGGCGGACTGAACCTCCACCGTATAACCGTAGGTGGACTCAAACACAGGCAGCAGATAGCCCAGCAGACCGGAATCCTTAACGGAGGTGGTGGTAGAAAGACGGATGACCTTGGTTTCCTCGGTGGCATGGGCGATCTCGCCAGTATACACAGGCGCACCGTCCTTCACATAGAACAGGTATTCCCCATACTCTTCAAAGCCGTAGTTCCCCGCCAGATCCAGGGCTTCCTGGCTCAGGAACCACTGGATCAATGCATCCGCACCGGCAGTATTCACCGCCACATCGGAAACGGCATTGCCATCGGCATCGGTGAAGGGTGCCTGAGGATCCACAGCAAGCAGCGTGTAGGTATTGAGCATCTTGTCATCTGCTTCCTTGAGGATGCAGGTATCCACCATCATACCGGTCTGGGCAGGCGGCTCGGTGGGCGCCTGGGGATGATTTGATTGAAAAGCTTTATCCCCCCGGAACCGTGCTCCGGGGCAAAAGCGTGCTCAGCTTCACCCCCGCCTTGTGTGCCGCAATGCAGGTTTCCCTGTGCGTTCAGTTTCTAACCGGCAGGTCGGTAAAAAACGGAACGGTGTACTACTTTGACCTGTCAAATCAGGAATTTGAGAGCATCCCCATGATATAAAAATCCCCACACAAAGAAAGCTGCCAGACACGTTGATGGATGTCCGGCAGCAGAAGTGCGCAATAATCCCCCTCTGCCGCCCAGCGTCTTGGCACGGCAGAGGGGGATTTTCTAAAGAATTATGGGAACTCGATACGGGCCACATCCTCCGGGGCAATGGGGCGGTCGAATACATAGAGGCATTCTTCCTGGTTTCCCCGATAGACGGAGGATCGGAAATGGGCCTCTATCTTGGTTCCGTCCTGCATGACCAGTGAAACGGGGCCAAGGGTGTTCCCATCCCAGGAGCCTGTCAGGGGCATGTTGTAGTGCAGGGTTGCTGAAAGAGAACGCAGTTCATTTGTGGAAATTATGAAGGACAATGGTATTGGGGCCTGGGAACGGATTGCTTTTCTATGAGGAATGGGCTACAATAAACGTATAATTCGTTCGCGCAGCAGAAACAGAGGAGGCTTCCCATGAAATTCATTCACCTGTCTGACCTGCACCTTGGAAAGCGGGTCAACGAAATCTCCATGCTGGATGACCAGAAATATATTCTTTCGCAAATTCTCCGGATCATCGATACTGTGCAGCCGGACGCCCTGCTGATTTCCGGGGATGTGTATGACAAAAGCATTCCCTCTGCCGAGGCCGTCACCCTGTTTGATGATTTTCTCTACCGTTTGGCCAAACGCAGCCTCCCGGTGCTGATCATCAGCGGCAATCACGACAGCCCGGAACGGCTGGCCTTCGGCGGCCGCCTGATGCAAAGCAGCGGTATCCATATTTCGAAGGTTTACGACGGGGACCTCCAGCCAATCACCCTGACGGATGCCTTTGGAGAGGTACATTTCTGGCTGCTGCCTTTCCTGAAACCGATTCATGTCCGCCAGTTTTTCCCGGAGGAAACCATCGAAAGCTACACGGATGCCTGCGCCGCCGCCATCAAGCATATGCCGCTGCGGAAGGACGCGCGCAATGTACTCCTTGCGCACCAGTTCGTCACCGGTGCCGCAACCTGCGAGTCGGAAACGGTATCCGTGGGCGGCACGGACAACGTAGATGCCTCCGTATTCGCGGACTTTGACTATGCGGCGCTGGGCCATATCCACAGCCCCCAGAATGTGGGCTCCAACCGAATCCGCTACTGCGGGACGCCCCTCAAGTATTCCTTCTCCGAGGCGGCCCATCACAAAAGCGTCACCGTTGTGGAGCTGGGGAAAAAGGGAGAACTGCACCTGGAACTGGTACCGCTGATCCCCAAGCATGATCTGCGGGAGATCCGGGGAAGCTTTGCGGAGTTGACGGACAAGGCCTATTATGACGGTACCGACACCGAGGATTATTTGCACGTTATTCTCACCGACGAAGAGGACATCCCGGAGGCCAGTGGAAAACTCCGTATGATCTATCCCAATTACATGCAGTTCAGCTATGACAATACCCGCACCAGAACCAACCAGGTGGTAGACTGTGCGGAAGATGTCAAGCGCAAAAGCCCCCTGGAGCTATTTGACGCGCTGTACCAGACCCAGAACAATCAGCCCATGAGCGACACGCAGCGAGCCTATGTTCAGAAGCTCATGGAAGAAATTGAGGAGGAAAACGCATGAGGCCTTTGAAATTGACCATTTCCGGCTTTGGCCCTTACGCCGGCACACAAGAGCTGGATTTTTCCCGTCTGGGCACCGGCGGCCTCTATCTGATCACCGGCGACACCGGCGCAGGCAAAACCACCATTTTTGACGCCATCACCTATGCCCTGTTTGGGGAAGCCAGCGGCGACAGCCGGGATGCCTCCATGCTGCGCTCCAAGTACGCCGCCCCGGACACCCCAACTTATGTGGAGCTGACCTTTGACTACGGCGGAAAAAGTTATCAAGTGAAGCGCAGCCCGGAGTACACCCGTGCCAAAACCCGGGGCACCGGAAACACCAAACAGGCAGCCACGGCGGAACTCATCTATCCGGATGGGAACGTAGTTACCAAGCTGAAGGAGGTCAATACCGCCATTCGGGACATCATTGGCCTGACCAGGGCGCAGTTCTCCCAAATCGCCATGATCTCTCAGGGGGATTTCCGAAAGCTGCTGCAAGCCGGGACCGAGGAGCGGCAGAAGATTTTCCGGGATATTTTCCGGACGAAGTTCTATGACCTTCTGCAAAGCAAGCTGAAGGAAAACGTCCTGGCCGTGGGGCGCGAGAAAGATGAAATTTCCCGCAGTATTGGCCAGTATATGCGCAGTGTCACCTGCAAGGAAGATTCCGTATATTCTCCAGATGCGGAAAAAGCACGGGCGGGACAGCTGCCTATGGCGGAATTCCAGAAGGTGCTGGAAGCAATTTTGAAAGAGGACGCCGATACACAAAAGCAGCTGGATTCCGACCTGGACGCTGTGGAAAAGGAACTGGATGCGGTAAAAGAGCAGCTGGCCAAGGCCGAAGCCTGTCAGAAAGCAAAAACAGAACTTTTCGGAAAACAGGAACAGGAGAGAGCGTTATCCACCCAGCTCCAGGAAGCCAAGGGCGCAAAGGACGCCGCCAAGGACACGGAACCCCAGCAGCGGGAGCTGACCAACAGACTTGCTCAGTGGGAGCTGCTATTGCCAAAATACGATGACCTGAATACGCTGGAAGCCAAGTTGACAACAGCAAAAAAGGACCTTGCAGATGCCATGCGGAAACGCGAGACTGCGCAAGCTTTACAAGCGCAGCTGAATGTGGAAATTCAAAGCTTAAAAGAGGAACATTCGCAGCTGTCCAGCGCTGAAGCACAAAAAGAGCGGTTCTCCAACCAGCTGAGCAATGCAAACGAGCGTAAAGAGAAATTCACAAAGCTGCTTTCCGAAATAAAGAGCTTCAACGCTGAGCAGGAAAAGCTCAACGAACTGCAGCAAGCTTTTCAGGCTGCGTTGGCCACCTCCAGCCGCCTCCTGCAAGTTTACAATGACAAGAATACAGCGTTTCTCCGGGAGCAGGCCGGAATAATGGCCAGCAATCTGGAGGAAGGAAAACCCTGCCCTGTCTGCGGCTCCATTCACCATCCGGTCCTTGCCGCGCTGTCCCAGGACGCCCCCTCTGAGGCGGATGTGAAGCACGCCAAAAAGAAATACGAGGACGCGGACAAAGAAACCCAGCTTGCGTCCCAAAAAGCAAGCAAGCAGAACGGCACCGTGGAAACGGCCAGGGAAGCCCTTCTGAAAACCGTCTCCGATTTGCTTCCTGGCACCTCCTTGGAGGAGGCCTCTGCCGCCGCTGAGAAAAATGCAAATGCACTTCAGGAAGAAATTGACGGCTTGAAAAAAGAACTTGCTGAAATGGAAAAAAGCATCCAGCGAAAGCAGGAGCTGGACACCCAGATTCCAGGCAAAGAAAAGAAATACCAGGAAGCCGCAAACGATTATACAGATGCCGACACGGAAATCAAGATTCTAAGCGGCAGTATTGACACGCTGGAGACGCGGATTGCCGAATTACGCAGTGAGCTGCCATTTCCAGACAAGGCCGCCGCCAAAGCCCAGCAGGAAGCCGACCGGGAGCAGCTGGACAAGCTGAAGCAGGCACAGGCAGAGGCTAATGAAAAATACAGTGCCTGCGACAAAGAGCTGACCGTAGTTCAATCTGCCATTGCGCAGTTAAACCAGCGGCTTGCCGACCAGCCCGAATGGGATACGGAAGCGCTAAACGAGCAAAAGGAGGCCCTGACCTTACAGAAGACTGAACTCCGCAATGCACAAGGTAACGTAAGCTATCGCATTACCGCCAATACGGGGGCGAGGGACCATATCGCCGCCCAGGCATCCACCCTTGCGGATTTGGAGCAGCAATATGCCTGGATGAAGGCCCTGTCCGATACCGCCAACGGCGACATCAGCGGGAAGCAGAAAATCAAGCTGGAAACCTATATTCAGGGGGCTTATTTTGATCAGATCCTGATGCGGGCCAATATCCGTCTGCAAAAAATGTCCGGCGGGCAGTACGACCTGAAGCGCCGGGATACAGTGGATGGTTATAAAAGTCAGTCCGGTTTGGAGCTGGATATCGTTGACCATATCAACGCCTCGGAGCGCAGCGTCAATACGCTCTCCGGCGGCGAATCCTTTCTGGCCTCTCTGGCACTGGCGCTGGGCCTTTCGGACGAGGTGCAGATGTCTACGGGCATCCGCCTGGATACGCTCTTCGTGGACGAGGGCTTCGGCTCCCTTGACCCGGAAGCCCTCAACAAAGCCTACAACACCCTGGCCAGCCTGACCGAGGGCAACCGCCTTGTTGGGATCATTTCCCATGTGGCAGAGCTGAAGGAGCGGATCGACAGACAAATCGTTGTCTCCAAAAAACCGAGCGGTGGAAGCACAGCGGAAATCATTGTGTAAGGGCGCGAAAAACCGAGGACATATTCTATAATGGCAAGCAGGTTGAAATAAACCAATCGAATAATGTGCCCTCAAATTGCGCAAACGAAGGCAGTGATGTGTCATCATTGAGCAGCCAAGCGCCGTAAGAGGCCAATCTACAGGCAGGAATAGTTCTACCTGTTGGCTTGTATCTTACGGTACTTTTTTGAAGCCGTCGAAAATTCAAAAGCCCCCTTTTATCACATAAAACCTGTGATAAAAGGGGGATTTGACTTAACAAAGTGCCATTGTTCCTCAATGGCGTCTTCTTTGCGTTTTGGCTCATATAGGACCTTTTTCGACGGTCCCTTTGGATCATCTCACAGATCGTGCGTACTCTGTGGGTGTGATGCCGAATTTTTCTTTGAACTGGCGGGAGAAGTGGTGGACGGTGGAATACTGCAGGGCGGCAGCGATTTCGGTGAAGTTCAGGTTGTTCTCCCGAATCATCTGCTTACTCTCCTGAAGCTTGATGCGGCGGATGTATTCACCGGGGGAGATTTGCAGATTCTTCTGGAAGAGTTTATGTTGAAAAGCATTTCTTCTATGGATGGAGTGAATGAGGGATTTTATCATGGGATGATGCTGGGGTTATGTGCTGTCCTCGGAAATCGTTATCGAGTTCGTTCTAATAGGGAATCGGGACTTGGACGTTTTGACATTCAGCTGATGCCTTTGGTGAATGGTATTCCAGGATTCATTTTTGAATTCAAGCATACTAGCGATGCACATGTGGATTTGGGCTCCTTGGCAGAAAAGGCACTTCAGCAGATTAATGAGAAAAAATATGATACAGAGCTGCGTGATGCAGGAGTCGATTCAATCGTAAAAATAGGAATTGCATTCCAAGGGAAAAATGCTGTAGTAAGACGAGCATAACTTTTGGCCCATGAGATTTTCACGGCAAATGGGCTTTGGAAAAAGCTGCATATAGGAGTGAAAATAATAAAATGCTTGATAAGCCGGATGCCGCAAACTATGCAATGGATACAAGAGGGCGGATATTGATAAAAACAATCATGGAGATAGTAGATAGGTCAGCGATAATTCGAAATGGTTTACGGAGTTTAGAATGGCCATATGTAATAGCTCTGCCCGGAAAAAATCGGAAAAGTTATTACCGCTACAATCTTGAAAATTCTTACTTGCTTGAATTGGTAGCTATGGTAGAAAACTATATAGAATGGAATCCGAAGCTGGAGTGGCTATCTCCAAAAGAAAGAGAATACATAAACGATTATGGATTCAGATATACAAAAGATGAAAAGAAAAAGACGTGGAAAATAAATGGCGGTGGTGTTGGAGACTATATGTCGGATTGGTATATCTGGATCACTGGAAAAGAAAAGATTGTAAATCTGCCGCGGCATCGTTGCTAAAACATCAGATGGAAAATAGATGGAGGAGTATTGATTCTTGATTTGATTCAAAAATATTTTTATATATTGTGAACGATTATCCATATTCGAGAGCTGCATCTATTGATTCTGTGCAGTTGCAGTTAAAGAAGGGAAAGCTTGCATGAGTGACCGTTAGCAATGAAATCATTATACGGTTTTCCGTGTTGGTGATAAAGCAGTTGGAATTTGCGCAACGCATTTGTTGGAACATTATACAGAAATAGGGAATTGAGATTACGGTTGTATTGTTGTAATGACGAGATGCAAACAAAACGATATGCCAGAGAAAGATATTGTGATTGTTCGATTAGGCGTATTGAGTATTCTCAAACTTTATTTGGCAATTGTGTATTCAAATATGTTGAGCTAACTAAAGAGAAAAACGGTTGCGAAGATTCAGTCAGTTGAACTCTTGATGATGTATTATCACAAGGCGATGTCATTGAGTATTTGTGATATAGCATTAAAGCAGAATACCAATTTATAAAAGGATGCCTTACAAAATGGGGTGAGTATATGTTTGAAAACGGGTTACAATATGTTCGCGCTGATTTCCACTTACATACTTGCAAAGACAAAGAGTTTGTTTATTCTGGTGAGCAGAATTCTTTTGTAAACAACTATGTTTCTAAACTAAAACTTGCTAACATCAATGTTGGTATAATTACAAATCACAATAAATTTGATAAAGATGAATATAATGCTATTCGTAGGTCCGCGAAAAAATAAGACATATTTATCCTGCCAGGAGTAGAATTGACCATCAAAGAAGGCGCAAACGGTATTCACACGCTAATTGTGTTTAATCCAGAGGAATGGCTTGAGAATGGTAATAATCATATTCAGACATTCCTAACAGCAGCATTTGCCACCATCCCCAATCCAGAAAACCGCAATGTAAAAAGCATATATGACCTAAAAAAGGTATTTGAACAGTTAGATGCCTATGGACGCGATTACTTTGTGGTATTCGCGCATGTGGATCAAAATAGTGGCATATTTAGCGAATGCAAGGGCGGCTTGCTTGAATCATTAGCGGGACTTACTTCGTTTAAAAATCGTGTTCTTGGTTTGCAGAAATCCAGATCTCGTGACAACCTTAGTCAATTCGAGAGATGTTTCGGCTTTTTGCCTGCCTTGGTTGAGGGCTCCGATCCGAAATCCATTACTGATATAGGTAAGGGAGATAAATGTACTTATTTGAAAATCGGAGAATATTCTTATTCCGCAATTAAATTTGCTTTACAAGATTACAGAGACAGGGTTAGTGAAAATGTTCCAGAAAACAAACATGGTTTTATAGAATCAATATCATTTCAAGGTGGAAAGTTCGACGGACAAACAATTATGTTTTCTAGTGAGTTGAATACGCTTATTGGCATAAGAGGCAGCGGAAAATCCTCCATTTTGGAAGCGGTACGATATGTTTTGGGGCTCACCGCCCAAACGGACAAAGACTACAAAGATTCGCTTGTTAAAAGTGTTTTTGGTTCTGGCGGTAAAGCAACATTAAACATAGTAGATAAACATGGTA
>OLHA01001759.1_pt1 | contig 11136 bp, 11 predicted proteins | sample 1605961 | NCBI WGS metagenome assembly OLHA01 (sample SAMN03283288) | human gut metagenome | biome: human-associated habitat; material: feces | host: Homo sapiens | place: Peru | collected 2012
CCATTGCGCCCCTTATCGAGCTGGGCGCGGGCTTTGACATGGACCTGACCGCCCGGGAGAATATTTATATGAACGGCGCCGTCATGGGCCACGACCGGAAGTTTATGGACGCAAATTTCAAGGAAATCGTGGACTTTGCCGAGCTGTGGGAGTTCATCGACGTGCCGGTCAAGAACTATTCCTCCGGCATGATCGCCCGGCTGGGCTTTGCCATCGCCACGCAGGTCAGCGCCGATATTCTGGTGGTGGATGAAATTCTGGCAGTCGGCGATTTCCAGTTCCAGCAGAAGTGCAAGGCAAGAATGAAAAAGCTGATGGACGGCGGAACCACGGTTCTGTTCGTCAGTCACAGTGACGATCAGGTTCAGGAAATCTGCCAGCGCGCCATCTGGCTGGATCACGGCAACCTGATGGCGGACGGCCCGGCGGCAGACGTCTTAAAGCAGTATCGATCTGCGGTAGGCTAACGAAGGAGCTTCTATGGAGAACGTTACGAATCTTATGCTTCCATTGGCTTTTCCGGACAAGCGGGAACAGACGATTCCTGTGGTGTTCGCTGCCAACGAGTCTTTTATTCCTCCCTGCGGAACAGCGATTTACTCTATTTTTGCCAATTCCTCCCGGGCGCGGTACTATGATATTATCATTCTTGGCTCCGATATTCAGGAAGAAACCAAGAACCTGCTCTGTGGAATGTTCAGGACAGAGACAAACTTCTCCATTCGTTTTATCAATGCGGCGCCGCTTGTTCAGAACTATGACCTGCAGGCGCATTACCATATTACCGTGGAAACCTTTTACCGCTTCCTGATACAGGAATTACTCCCGGACTATGACAAGGTTTTGTATCTGGACGGTGATTTGATCTGTGAGCAGGATGTGGCAAAGCTATATAATACGGACGTAGACGGATTTCTACTTGCCGCTGTTCGGGATCCGGACATGCTGGGAAATCTCAATCTAAAGCCCCGGCGGGTAGAGTATCTGCGGCAGGAACTGAAAATGGCGGAACCCTACGATTATTTTCAAGCCGGTGTTCTCCTTATGAATCTGAAGGAGATGCGTCGCGCATATTCGGTTTCCCAATGGCTTGAATATGCAACACATCCGTATCTGTACTCGGATCAGGACGTGCTGAACCGGTATTGTCAGGGGAAAGTTCTGTACTTGGATATGGCATGGAATGTCCTGATGGATTTAGACAATTTCCGTGTTTCGGAAATCATTTCCGCCGCGCCGGAGAACGTCAGGCAGGCTTATCTGGATTCCAGAAAAAATCCAAGCATTGTTCACTATGCAGGTTACCGGAAGCCATGGAAATATCCGGATGTGGATTTTGCCCCCCGTTTTTGGAAGTACGCCAGATATACGCCGTGGCATGAACAGATGCTTCTGGACATAGTTCGGCAAATGCAGAAAGACGCCTCCTTCCCTGTCCGCGCAAAAGCAGCATTTCTCCGCGTCCGAAGTCGGTTGCTGCCTCAGTCTCTCCGTCAGTGGATTAAGAAGCGGCTGGGACGGGAAGATATTTAAAAAGGAAGGTTTGCAAAATGGAATTCGATTTTACTCGCCAACCCGGAGAAAAAGACTGGTGCCTTGGCTATGTTAAAACGGAAAAGCCGCTGGTCTCCATCATTACGCCTTTTTATAACGCCTGTGATTTTATTATGCAGACGGTAAAATGCGTTCTGAACCAGACTTTCCCTTATTTCGAGTTGATTGTTGTTGACGATGGCTCCACCGATGCAAAAGCACCGGAAATCTTGGAAAAAGTTGAACAGATGGATCCCCGTATTCGTGTGCTGCACAAAGAAAACGGAGGGCTTGCCTCTGCCAGAAATTACGGTGTGCACAATTCCAAAGCAGATTTCATCTTGCCGCTGGATGCCGATGACCTGATAGAGCCGACCTTTTTGGAGTACTGTTGGTGGATGCTGCAAAAGAATCCCGACGCGGCTTGGGCTTATACCGGGAGTCTTGGATTTGGAAGCATAGAATACCTTTGGGAGCATCGTTTTGATCCTATCTTGCTGAAACGTCAGAACCATCTGACTGCCACCGCATTAATTCGAAAAGAGAGAATTCTGGCGGTGGGCGGTTATGAAGAGCGGAGAAACTATAATGAAGACTGGCTCCTGTGGCTCAAGCTGGTAGCCGCAGGCGGCTATCCTGCCCAGAGTACCGGGGAGCCTCTTTTCTGGTATCGCCGTTCCAATTCCGGAGAGCTTTCCAGGGTAATGGACAAGGGTAACAACGAAAAGCGGAACAAGGAACTGATTGCGCAGGCTGCCGCCCGGGTTGAAAATCCGAAAAAACCGGTAATTTACCCGCAATCGAACACCTTCAATTGGGCAAAGCCAAAGCTGTCCCAGTGGGAACTGCACGTCCATTCCGAAAAACGAAAAACAAACATTCTGTTTCTGTTCCCGCACATGGTCATGGGCGGGGCAGATAAGTTCAATCTGGATCTGATTTCCGGACTGAATCCGGATAAATTTGAAACCGGAATCATTACCATGATTCCAAGCCCGAATGAATGGCTCCAGCGTTTTCGGGAAGCAACCCCCAACATTTTCAATCTGCCAAACTTCATGGCACCGGATGATTATGCTGAATTTATCAGCTATTATATCAAAAGCCGTCAGGTAGATATTCTGTTTCTGAGCAATGCCTACCATGGTTACGCGCTGGCTCCGTGGCTGCGTCAGCAGTTTCCAAAGCTTGCGATTGTGGACTATGTGCACATGGAGGAGTGGTACTGGCGGGCAGGCGGCTACGCCAGAGCCAGCGGCGTAATTGGCAGCATTACGGAGAAAACCTATGTCTGTAATAGCGCTACAGGTGATGTGCTGATCTCCCACTTCGGTCGGAAACCGGAGAGCGTGGAGACGGTTCATATTGGAGTGGACGAGGTCTCTTTTTCCAGAGATCGCGTACAGCCCGGGAAACTCTATCAGGAGATGGGCATTTCCCCAGACCGTCCGATCATTCTGTTTATCTGCCGGATACATCCTCAGAAGCGTCCGTTTCTGATGTTGGAAATTGCCAAGCGCGTGGCAGAACGAATTCCAAATGCGGCTTTTGCCGTTGTTGGAGACGGTCCCCAGCTGCAAGAACTGCAAAGCAAGGCGTCCGGCTTGCATCTGGATCAGACGGTCTATTTTCTGGGTGCAAAGAAGGATGTCAAGCCCTATTACCGGGACGCGAAGGTGACGCTGGTTTGCAGTCTGAAAGAGGGGCTATCCCTGACGGCTTACGAGTCCTGCGCGATGGGTGTTCCGGTGGTCAGCGCCGACGTGGGCGGGCAGAAGGATTTGATAGACAATTGTGTGGGGGCACTGATTCCTTGCCTCCAAACAGAGGCGGATAGTCTGGATGCCCGAGTTTTCCCTGATGAAGAAGTGCAGGCATACGTGGATGCCATTTGTGACCTGCTGACAGATTCTGCGCGCTGGAATTCCGCATCTGAGGCATGCCGCAGGCGGATTGAAAAAGGCTTTACCATTCAAAATATGGTAAGCTACTTTGAAAGAGAATTCTGTCGTCTGGCAGAAGATTCTCAGGCAGCAGAGCAGCGCCAACACATTTCTGAAGCACTGAATCTCTGCACACCATTGGCAGCGGAAGTTTTTACATTGGAAATGCAGCTGCAAAAGGCAGAGGATGACCTCGTGCAGCATTCATCTACCACCTCTTCCTTTAAAACAATTCTGGAAAAAGCGAAAAATGAGCTGAAGGAACGCGGATTTCTATCTCTGCTTAAGAAAGCAGTTTGCTTTACTCGAAACAGAATTCTTAAACGTTATTGAATGTAGCGAATGTCGTTTGTTTTTGCTTTGCTATATCTATCAACTTAAATTCTTTCATAGTAAGGCACGCAAAGATGGGCTGCTCAGGAAAATGACTCTGTTTACACGTAAAAAGCAGGGCGAATCTTGTATAGGAGTTGTATATATAGAATGAGTACAAAGGAAAGAAGATCAATCTGGCTTCCATTCCTGATTTCGCTATTTATCATGATCCTTTTATTTGGCTGCTTTATGCAACCACATTATTCATCTGACAGCTATGCGAATCTTCATAATATAGATGTGGCTGTCCACATTAGAAACGGAAGAATCATAAGTGCTATTGTACAGAAAACAATGAATCTCATAAGATTCAACCCTGTACAGCATCAAAGTTTGACAATTGCTGTATCGCTATGTGTACTGGCACTCTGCATTACACTGATCTATTTGGAAATTCGCCCAAACTTGAAGGGAAAGCTGACAGCAGAACTACTTGTGTTGCTTAGCTTACAGCTTGTTTTTGCAAATGTCTTTTTTTCCGAATGGCTCATGTATGTAGAATCTGCAACGATTATCTGTATTGTTGGTCCACTGCTTTTATCGGTGTCGATTGTTCTTGCTGGTCGCAAAATCACGTGGAAGCGCATAACGGTATCTTTCCTGCTTTTACTGGCTGCTTTAAACATATACCAGCTATATATTGAATTCTACTTGACGTTGAGTTTGCTGATTGTTTACACCAGAGCAGAAGGTCTTTTAACGAAACACACATTGGGACATTCTGCTGTTATCGCATTAGTAGCTTTGCTTGCCTGTGTAATCACAATTGCTATTCAATCTACACTTCCCCAGCTTTTTGGAATAGTAGCAGGAGATCGTACAGCTGTTTTTGATCTTGAAAAGCTACTTGGAAACTTGAAAGTAATCAGTCGTGCTTGGAAACCAGTTTCATTGAACGCATATGGACTCTTACCGAATGCTGTATTTCCCGTGGTGTGGGTAATTCTATTTACACTTATGTTAAGAGAGCACTTCCGTTGTCACAACTTTGGAAACAGGATTCTTTACAGCCTAATTGCAATTGGAACAATAGCATTATTAACCTACGCTCCCCATATTATATCAAGTGTTGTTTGGATGGCACCTAGGACAATTGTAGGAACTTTTCATGTACCTATGTATATGGCTGTAAGCATCGGTGTTACGCAAGCATCCATTCCAGAGCAAAAAAACAGAATTCTAAAAATGACAATTACCGTCGTATTAGCGTTCCTTATGATAAATGCGTATGCAACTAATGGAGTATTAACAAACGCCATTGCAAACAATCGCATGGATCAGTACTGTGCCAACGAAATACAGGTGAGAATTGACCAGTATCAATCCGAAACGGGAATTGTGGTTAATAAGCTGGGAATTTGCAACGATCAATCGCCTGTATATCGATACCTGGGTGTGAAATACGTAACTCATGATTTAAATATTCGAGCGATGAATGTGGAATGGGGCAGTACTAACCTTATAAATTACTATTGCGGAAAGAATTACGAAAATGTATCGATACCGGCTGAAGTCTATGAAACTTATTTTTCCGGAAAAAATTGGGATTTTCTGAATTTGGACGAACAGGCTGTATTCATAGGCGACACCCTATACCTTGCTATGTATTAATAATTTCAGATAAAGAGGGAATCGTAATGGTTAGTTTTAATGTTCCACCGTATGTTGGCACCGAGTTAAATTACATTCGTGAAGCTATTGAAAATCACAAAATCTGTGGCGATGGCGTTTTTACAAAACGCTGCAATAAATGGCTGGAAGATCGTTTTCACGCGCAGAAAGTGCTGTTGACCACCTCCGGAACAACAGCATTGGATATGGCAATGCTGCTGTGTGATCTTCAGCCGGGGGATGAGGTAATTCTGCCTAGTTTCACATTTAGCAGCACAGCAACCTCTGCTGTTTTGGCTGGTGCGAAGTTGGTATTTGTAGATATCCGACCGGATACTATGAACATCGATGAAACAAAAATTGAAGCAGCCATTACCCCCCGCACAAAGGTAATTGTCCCTGTGCATTATGCGGGTGTTGCCTGCGAAATGGATACCATTATGGATATTGCAAGGCGGCATAATTTGATGGTAGTGGAAGATGCGGCACAGGGAGTCATGAGCACCTACAAGGGGCGTGCATTGGGAACAATTGGTGACTTTGGCTGCTACTCTTTTCATGAGACTAAAAACTACTCCATGGGCGAGGGCGGTGCACTTGTAATCAACAACGCGGCTTACAATGAGCGGGCGGAAATTCTCCGGGAGAAGGGTACAAATCGCTCTAAGTTCTTTAGAGGACAGGTAGACAAATACACTTGGGTAGATTTCGGCGACAGCTATCTTCCCAGCGAACTGAATGCCGCCTACCTTTGGGGGCAGTTGGAGCAGGCAGATGCCATCAACCAAAACAGGCTGGACACTTGGCATGTCTACCACAACGCCTTCCGCCCGCTGGCAGAGAAAGGCCTTGTGGAACTGCCCACGATTCCGGATGGCTGCATCCATAACGCTCACATGTACTATCTGAAGCTGAAGAATCTGGAACAGCGAACTGAATTTATCGCTTACATGAAGGAACACGGTGTCGGTTGCACTTTCCACTATGTTCCCCTGCACTCTGCCCCCGCCGGGCTGAAATTCGGACGCTTCCACGGCGAAGACAAGTTCACAACGCGTGAAAGTGATCGACTGGTACGCCTGCCCATGTACTACGGCATGTCCTTGGCAGATCGTCAATCTGTCATCAATGCAGTAAAGTCTTACTTTTGTGACAAGCTATAGGAGATAACAATGAATGAAGCCTATAAACTGAACCCAATATATGGAAGTCGGGTATTTCTTCGTCCCATTCAAATGGATGACACGCCGTTGATCCTTAAGTGGAGAAACAATCCAGAAGTACGAAAGAACTTCATTTTTCAAGAAGCTCTAACGAAAGAAATTCACACAAATTGGATGCTCACAAAAGTTGCGTCTGGAGAAGTTGTACAGTATATTATTATACTTCAAGATACCCACACACCTGTAGGTTCTGTATATCTCCGTGACATAGATCAAATGAACCGATCCGCAGAGTTTGGAATTTTTATTGGTGAGGACTCTGCCAGAGGAAAGGGCATCGGCTCTGTTGCTACTCGTCTTTTCATTCAATCCATGTTTTCTTCACTTCATCTCCACAAAATATTCTTACGAGTTCTTGCTGATAATTCTCAAGCGTATAACAGCTACTTAAATGCTGGTTTTAAATTAGAGGGAATCAGCCGAGATATGGTTTACTTGAACAACGCATACAAAAATATTATTTTTATGTCAATTTTAGAAAAAGAAGTGACTGAACTAAAATGAAAAAGATATCCTTTGTAATTCCCTGCTACTGTTCAGAACATACAATTTCTGACGTAGTTGCAGAAATAACTGACACAATGGAGCACCTAAAACAATATACTTATGAAATCATTTTGGTAAATGACTGTTCTCCAGACGCAACATTTCAAGTTGTTCGTAGAATCTGTCAACACGATTCTCATGTTAAGGGCATCACATTGGCCAGAAATTTCGGGCAACATGCGGCATTGATGGCCGGTTTTCATAATCTTACAGGAGATATTATTGTATGCCTAGATGATGATGGCCAAACACCCGCAAATGAAGTTGGAAAACTTCTGAGAAAAATTGAAGATGGATTCGATGTAGTATATGCTGCCTATGAACACAAACAGCATACTGGTTTTCGAAATTTTGGTAGCAAAATAAATGCAAAAATGACCGAAGTTTTACTTGGTAAGCCAAAAGAGCTATTTGTAAGCAGTTATTTTGCAGCAAAGCGTTATATTATTGATGAAATACTTCATTACGAAGGATGTTTTCCCTACGTAATTGGTCTGGTTTTACGCTCTACAAAAAATGTATGTAACGTCCTCGTCAAACATCGGAAAAGGGAATCCGGTCAGTCTGGATATACATTACGTAAATTACTCTCACTATGGATGAACGGGTTTACCTCATTCTCTGTAAAGCCATTGCGAATTGCAACCTATTCCGGTTTTATTTCTGCTGGACTTGGCTTTATTTATATATTAGTAATAGTAATAAGATATATTGCGCTTCGAAATGCACCACTTGGCTGGAGTAGCACAACTGCAATAATGCTGTTTTTGGGAGGAATAATCCTTCTTGTTTTAGGCATGATTGGAGAATATATTGGCAGAATTTATATGTGTGTTAATGCAACTCCACAGTTTGTAATTAAAGAAATTATCAATAGTGAATCAGACAGAGAGAATGTGATTACTTGAAAAAAGCAAAAGCACTTTTTTTTCTTCATCTTCTTTTACTACTTTACTCTATAAGTAGTGTATGCAGTAAATTAGCTGCAAACTCACCTTTCTTTAGTCTACGTTTCTGTTTGTGCTACGGAGCTATTATACTAATATTGGGTATCTACGCAGTTGGATGGCAGCAAATCATTAAATATCTTTCCCTGACTACCGCTTTTGCAAATAAAGCAGTGACAATAGTATGGGGGATAATTTGGGGCATTCTTTTCTTTCATGAAACTATCACTGTGGGAAAACTTCTTGGTGCGATTCTTGTTATTGTGGGAGTTATCCTCTTTGTCAGCAGTGATAAGGGGGAGGATAAAGTTTGAAAAATACGGCTTTCTATACTGGCCTTCTGCTGCTGGGCGTATTTGTGAGTGCTATCTCACAGGTTATGCTGAAAAAGGCTGCGCAAAAAAACTATGACTCTGTAATTAAAGAATATCTCAACCCACTTGTAATATTTGCTTACGTTCTTTTCGTAGGAACAACTTTTCTGTCCATTTTGGCATACAAAGGCATCCCACTTTCTATGGGACCTGTACTGGAATCAACCAGTTATATCTATGTCACAATTTTTGGCGTAACCATTTTTCACGAGAAGCTTACCGTGAGAAAGCTTTATGGGCTTAGCTTAATTCTCTGTGGAATATTCATCTATGCATTTCTGGGATAAAGGTTGAAAGGGATGACAGTATGAAAGGAATTATTCTTGCCGGAGGTGCCGGAACGCGGCTGTATCCGTTAACATTGGTTACATCCAAACAACTGCTGCCTGTATATGACAAACCCATGATTTACTATCCGCTGTCCACTCTGATGCTGGCCGGGATCCGAGATATTCTGATTATTTCCACGCCGGAGGATACCCCGCGTTTTGAATCGCTTTTAGGCGATGGGAACCAATTTGGAATCCATTTGTGTTATCAGGTACAGCCCAGCCCTGACGGATTGGCTCAGGCCTTTTTACTGGGGGAGGACTTTATCGGAGAAGACTCCTGCGCCATGATTCTGGGAGACAACATTTTTTATGGTAATGGCTTCAGCCATATTCTACGTACCGCACTCAAAAATGGGCAGGAACATAACCGAGCTACAGTTTTTGGCTATTACGTCACGGACCCGGAACGTTTTGGCGTTGTAGAATTCGATACACAGGGCAAAGTCGTTTCTGTAGAAGAAAAGCCAAAAAATCCAAAGAGCAATTACGCGATTACGGGCTTGTACTTCTACCCGGCAGGCGTTTCCCAAATGGCAAAGCAGGTTCGCCCCTCTGCCAGAGGCGAGTTGGAAATCACTACGCTCAATGACATGTACCTCAGGCAGGGGCTTTTGGATGTGCAGCTGCTGGGCAGAGGCTTTGCCTGGCTGGATACCGGCACAATGGACAGTCTGGTAGATGCGGCAGACTTTGTGCGCATGATTGAAAAACGACAGGGCGTCAAAATCTCAGCGCCGGAGGAAATTGCATTCCGCAATGGCTGGATTGACAGAGAGGGACTTCTTCACTCTGCCGAACGGTATGGCAAAAGTCCGTACGGCACCCATCTCCGAGCAGTGGCAGATCAGAAAATCTTTTCCGCGTAAACAGGAAAGGGGTAAAGAATATGACAATTATCGTTACCGGTGGAGCCGGATTTATTGGCAGCAACTTTATCTTTCACATGCTGAAAAACCACCCGGATTACCGGATCGTCTGTCTGGATAAGCTGACTTACGCCGGCAATCTGAGCACGCTGGATCCCCTTCGGCAGAATCCGAATTTCCGTTTTGTACGGGCTGACATCTGCGACCGGGAGGCTGTATTCCGGCTGTTTGAGGAAGAGCATCCGGACATTGTCGTAAACTTTGCAGCAGAAAGTCACGTAGACCGTTCCATCGAGAACCCCGGCGTTTTCCTGCAAACTAATATTATGGGCACTGCAAACTTAATGGACGCATGCAGGAAGCATGGAGTTCACCGCTACCATCAGGTCTCTACCGATGAAGTTTACGGAGACCTTCCCCTCGATCGCCCAGACCTTTTTTTCACGGAAGAAACCCCGATCCATACCAGCTCCCCCTACTCTTCATCCAAAGCCGGTGCAGACCTGCTTGTTATGGCATACCACAGAACATACGGTCTGCCCGTAACTATCTCACGTTGCTCCAACAATTACGGTCCTTATCACTTTCCTGAAAAGCTGATTCCTCTCATGGTCACAAATGCCTTGGCAGATAAACCGTTGCCTGTCTACGGTGACGGTCTGAATGTCCGGGACTGGCTGTATGTGGAGGATCATTGCAAAGCCATCGATCTGATTATCCACAAGGGGCGAGTTGGCGAAGTTTACAACGTGGGTGGTCATAACGAGCGCCGGAATATCGATATTGTTCGCCTGATTTGCCATACGCTTAAGAAACCGGAAAGTCTGATTACCTATGTTGGGGATCGAAAAGGACATGATCGCCGGTACGGGATTGACCCCACAAAAATCCACACTGAGCTTGGTTGGCTTCCCGAAACCTCGTTTGAAGACGGTATTCAAAAAACTATTCGTTGGTATTTGGACAATCCCAAATGGTGGCAGGACATTCTTTCCGGGGAATATCAGAAAAAAGTCTGGCAGTAAGGTGGCAGTAACTTACCGTGCTGTCTATCTCTAATTATATTACGAGAGGCAATCTTATAATTTTCAGAAAAGCAGGTTGCCACAAATTTACAAAAACACGGAAGGGTGCTACCCGATTATGGACGAACAGAATGTTTCCTATTCGATCGACAGATTTGCAACGATCCGGAGTATGGCCTTTGGTATCCACAATATCATTGAGGCAGCCGAAAGGATTTCTGTTCCTGTGGTGCGATTTGAACTGCTCTGTGTTTGCTATCAGCTTCGCAATGCCTTCAGGGATTCTGTTCTTGCGGATGAACGGGAAATTCTGGAGGAATATGGCTTATGACTTATGACTACCTGATTGTCGGCGCCGGGC
>OLHA01001760.1_pt1 | contig 11133 bp, 16 predicted proteins | sample 1605961 | NCBI WGS metagenome assembly OLHA01 (sample SAMN03283288) | human gut metagenome | biome: human-associated habitat; material: feces | host: Homo sapiens | place: Peru | collected 2012
GGCGGTATTTGAGCTTGAAGTCACGGCTGACGAGGTTCCACAGCAGATAGCGGTACCGCCAAAAGCCGTTGAGCATTCCTTTCAGTTTTGCCACAGGCGATCACCACTTTTCAAAGAATTCGAACTTCTGGGCTGCAAAGGACTCATGCAGCTTGTCCTTGGCGCTGGTCTTGTGCTCGCAGCCGCAGTCCGGCCACTGAACGTTGACGGTGGGGTCATCGTAGGGGATGCCGCCCTCGCTGGTGGGGTCGTAGACGTCGGTACACTTGTAGCAGAATTCCGCCACATCGCTCAGCACGAGGAAGCCGTGGGCAAAGCCTTCGGGGATATAGAACATCTTCTTGTTCTCCTCGGACAGGGTCACGCCCACCCACTTGCCAAAGGTGGCGCTGTGGGGGCGGCAGTCCACGGCGACGTCATACACTTCGCCCTTGGTCACGCGGACCAGCTTGCCCTGCGTGTGGTTCTTCTGGAAGTGCAGACCGCGCAGCACGCCGCGGGTGGAGCGGCTCTGGTTGTCCTGCACGAACTCTTTGTCGATGCCGGCTTCTGCGAACTGATCCTTCTGATACGTCTCCATGAAATAGCCGCGGTCATCGCCGAACACCTGCGGCTCAATGACCACAACACCGGGGATCTCGGTCTGCGTAAAAGTAAATTTGCCCATATTTCGTTTCCTCTCTGTTTTCTTTTAAAAATTATTTTCTTTTTATTGTATATGAAAAGTCCCGAAGGACTTTTGCGCAGGGTAGATAGCTCGCCCTCTCAGTCACGCTTCGCGTGCCAGCTCCCCCAAAGTGGGAGCCCTTGGCATATCGGGCAAGTCTGAGCGCATACCGGCAGCAGCCGGGCCTTGCGCTCTATCGTCAGTGCTTACTTCTCGGCTTACGTTTTCTCTTAGCTCGGATGCGTATGACTGCAAACACCACCACCGCCGCCAGCACGGTGGCACCGAGGGAGATGGCGAGCAAGCCGCCCGCGGTTTTCTTGATATTGCGGGAGGCGGGGAGCTGAACGTTCGCGTTGGCCGCGACGACCTCTTCCAGCCCCTCGATGTTCGCCTTGACCCGGACGGAGGTAGATTCCTGCACATCGCCGCCCTGAATGGTATACACCGCGTAAGCCTCCGGGTCAACCCCCAAAATATAGCGTTCGGGCAGTTCAAGGCTCACCGACACATTGTCGGCGGTCAGGCCGTCGGCCAACAGCAGCCGCACACCGGGGTCGCTGACGGTCACAGTACCCATGGCGCTGCCGCCGCCCACAACCTCCATCTGGGCCGTCACCCCCTGCGCGGGGATGTCGGTGTAGCCGGTAAAGGTCGCAAAGGCGTGATCCAGCAGGGTGCGGACGTCGTTGTACTTGTCGGTCTTCAGGTTGCTCTGCATGGTCACGCAGATGAGCCGGACGCCGTTCTGCTCCGCCAGACAGACGTAGCTGTAGCGGGCAATGTTGGTGTAGCCGATCTTCGAGCCCAAAATGGCCGGGATATAGTACCGGCTGGACCCCACCCGCATCTTATCCTGCTGGTGGAAGTACCGGGTCACGGGCTGGATGTTGGTGGGGGCCATCGTGTACATCTCGTTCCGGGTGAAAAGGGTCTCAAAGCCCGGCTGGGTCAACGCCCAGCGCAGGATCTGCGCCATATCGTAGCAGCTGGTGTAGTGGTCCTCGTCGCTGATGCCGTGGGGGTTCGCGAAGTGGGTGTGCTGCAAGCCCAGCTCCGCTACCTGTGCGTTCATCGCGGCCACACCGCCGGCGATGGTGCCGCCGCCGAAATATTCCGCCAGCAGGTTCGCGCCGTCGTTGGCGCTGGCCATCATGGTGGCGTACAGCGCATCCGTCAGGGGAACTTCCTCCCCTTCCTGCAATGCGATGTGGCTGGAATCAGTACCCGCCAGCGAGTAAACGTCCTCGTGGCTGACGGCCAGCTTCACGCCGTCCCACTGGCCCTGCGCCTTTTCACAGGCAAGGCCCAGCGTCATCACCTTGGTGATCGACGCCGGGTGCAGTTCCTCGTCCATATTCTGCTGCGCCAGCACCAGCCCAGTGTCCGCGTCAATGATGCAGTAAGCTTCGGTGGTCGTCAGGGCCGGGGCCGCCGCCGCGCCGGGCGCAAAGGCCGCCAACAGGCACAGCAGGGCCGCGCACAGCACGGTGATCTGTTTTTTCATCTGGTATACTCCGTTGTTCCTTTAATCTGTTTTAGTATACCACACTTTGCCCCGCCTGAAAAGAGAAATGCGCCCCTTCACGCCCCGATCCTCTCCCGCAGCAGGGGCTGGATCTGCCGCCCGGCCAGCGCCGCTTCCAGCGCAGCGGGCAGCAGGGCGAAATCCGCCTTCAGGCTCTGGGGCTTCGCGGCCGGGTCATCCTGCCCGTAGGGCACAAAATAGTAATGTTTGCGCTGGCGCAGCCGGGCGATGTTCTCCCCCGATGCCCCCAGCCCGTCGTTGGTGGAGACGGCGATCAAAACCGGGCACCCCACCCGCAGCAGACTTTTCGCCGCCAGCGTCACCGGCGTGTCGGAAAGGCCCACCGCCAGCCGGGCCAGTGTGGTTCCGGTGCAGGGCGCAATGACCAGCGCCTCAGCCAGCCCCTTCGGCCCCAGCGGCTCCACGGCTTGCAGGGTATCCAGCACCGGGTTCCCGGTCAGCTCCTCCAGCCGCGCCTTCCATTCCGCCGCCGTGCCGAACCGGGTGTCCAGCCGGGACGCTGCAAAGCTCATCACCGGCAGCAGCTCCCAGCCCTGCCGCACCAGCCGCCCGGCCTGTGCCGTGGCCGTGCCCAGCGTACAAAAGCTCCCGCAGACCGCAAACGCGATCCGCCCTCGCGGTGTGTTCATGCTCTCCCCTCCCGCTCCTGTATCATCGCGCAGACCGTCTGCGCCACAAACCCACCCGCCGTTTCCGGCGCACAGGCGGCGGGCAGACTCAGCGCATGGACCGCCGTATGGCCCAGCCGCTGCGCCGCCGCAAAGTCTGTTCCACCGGGCCGCGATGCCAGATCAACGATCAGGCTCCCCGGCCGCAGGGCTGCCAGCACCGGCTCGGTCAGCACCGGGGCGGGGACGGTGTTTACCACCGTATCAAATGCCGGGGCCGCCCCGGCCACCGCCGCCAGCGGAATGCTGCGCAGCCCCAGACTTTCGGCCAGCGCCCGCGGCCCGGCCCGCCGCGCGGCCACCGTCACCTGTGCGCCCAGCGCGGCCAGCCGCACCCCCAGTGCTTGCCCTACCGGCCCGAACCCGGCCAGCAGCACGCCGCTGCCCCAGAGCGTCTGCGCCCGCCGCGCCAGCAAAATGCCGATGCACCCCTCCGCCGTGGGGATAGCGTTCCGCACAGTCAGCTCCTCCCGCGTGAAGTAATCCACCAGCTCTACCCCGGCCTCCCGCGCGATCTGCTGCGCCTCCGCCGACAGCTTCCCGCCCAGCGCCAGTGCCCCCGGCTTCGCAGCCCGCAGCAGCGCGGCAAGCGGCGTCCGCGCCTCGTCCAGCGGGAGCGGCAGCAGGATGTAATCCGCTCGTGCCACCTCTTCCGCGCCGCACACTTCGTACCCCGCCCGTGCCAGCGCCCGGCCCGCCGCCGCTTGCCGCGCATCCCCGCCGATCACCACAAACCGTTTCCGTTCCTCCATGCCGCTCCCCCTCCCAAGGTTTACGACAGGCTATGCAGGGAGCCGCCAAGATGTGAAACCGCGCTTGACTTTTAGGCCCAAGTGCATATAATAGAATTAACGAATGTAAATAAGTCTCCATGGAGACACGTAAGCAAACAAGAAGCCCCCCGGTATTGCTACTACCGAGGGGCTTCCTGTTTTTAGTGCTTACCGCCCTTGAACAGGTCGTTCTCCTGCTCAGCCTGATGGGCGGGGCGGTGTTCAGTTTTTGGTGCCTGTTTTTCGTGGGGCAGTAGCTTACTTCTTAGCCTGAACGAAAACGACAACCACAAAAGTTTCATCGCCAATCTTGGTGCTGGCAATGCTTGCAACAGCCTTATCGCCAAGATTCTCAGTAACACCATTCAACTTGACAATATGATCTTCGAGTTCCTGAGCAGTCATGTAGTCCCGCTGATTCTGCATCTCCTTGCTCTTGTACTCCGGCACAATTGCAAAGGCCAGATAATAGGCGTCTTCCGTCTTATCAGGAACAATTGCCTTGATGATACCAGCCGCATCATGGTTATCACCATGCCACTTTAGCGAAACCAGTGCGTCAGTTGCATATGCTACTTCAGTTTCGTACTTATTGGCATGACTTTCCGCATAGGTCTTAACCTTGCTCAAAGCTTCCTTTGCCAGAGCACTGTCTCCAGCCTCAATCGTCTTAACGTTATACTTTGCCAGCGCCTTCGTGTCATTCAGATATGCAATAGTATCTTTCTCATTTACCGTACCTGCGCAGCCGGTGAGCACCGTCAAAGCCATTACGCCCGCCAGCGCAACAGCCATCAGCTTCTTAAACATTTTCATAATGGTTATCCTCCAAATCGTAACGCTTTCAAAAATCCGATATTATTTTACGGATCGACACTAACGACCATAACCAGATACTCGGTCTCCCCAACTTTGGTGGTATTCATGCTGACTGTACCGTTATTGCTAGGGGCGCTGTTGAGACGATCGAGAAGCGGCACTCTGTACGACTTATCCAGCATTTCCATAGTATTATACTTTTTGTCATACTGGCTCGTCGGCTTCGTCACCTTGGCAATGCTTACAATGCAGATGCCCTTGGCGTCTTCTTTAATTCCAAGAGCTTCCCTTGCCGCCTTTGCGTCTTCTTTGTATACCGCATAACCCGGCTCAAAGTCAGCTTTCCGATCCTTATCCGTTGCCTCATACTCCTTCTGGATGATGGAAATAATTTTATCCGCCTTGTCAGTACTTTCTTCCGTAAGCGTAATCCCGATACCATACATCTGGCTCAACCTGTCCTCCATGACAGCAACGATTTCCTTCTTATTGATCGTCGAGCCACAGCCAGTCAACATGGTCAGGGCCATTGCACCTACAAGGGCAGCAGCCATCAGTTTCTTAAACAGTTTCATAATTGTATCCTCCGCATCCATACTGCGTTTCTTATCAAGCCATAGAAATCGGTGCAGCTTTAGCTTTCAGTGCGTAAGTTCATGTTTACTCTTCAACCGCCGGAACATGGATCACGGCAACAATATAGGTATCGTCACCGATCTTATCCATCTGCATGCTGATCGTACCGGTCGCATCGTTCTTCCAATCACGGTAATTCAGAGGTTTCATATTATCCAGCAGCTTCTCCGCCAGATCTTTATTCTGTCTTTCCTTCAGGCTCTGACTCGTGAATTCATCAACCTTTACATAGCTCACGCAGATATTTTCCTTCGTGTTGTCTCTTGCTTTCAGTTGCTCAGCCACTTTTGCCAGCGAATTCTCGACGACTTCCTCAATCTCTGCCTCTTTATGTTCTGCTTTATAGGTCTGGAAGATCTTCATTGCGGCCTTTGCTTCATCATCATTCTGAGCAGCAACAAACTTGACATTGCCGTATCTTGCCAGAGTGTCATTGATGCAAGCCAAAATTTCCTTGGTGCTTACCGCATTGCTTGCGCAGCCGGTCAAAACCACCAGTGCCATCACGCCCGCCAGCGCAACAGCCATGAGCTTTTTGAACATTTTCATAATCGCATCCTCCAAAATAGTTTCACACTGCACCCATACGGACGGTAGACCTTCTACGCGCCCAATTTGTTAAGCGCCCGGCTCGTTTTGGGCGTTTCTCGTCGCAGCTGCTGCGCTGAGCGTTGAGATCGTCAATGCGACGTTCCACATCGCGTGGAAGATTTCTCACGATAAGCAGCAGGATGAAAACAACAAAAGCGAGTAACCGCCACTGCTTCCCCAAGTCCGCGGTTACTCGCTTCCCTACGGAATGAGTAATTGCCGGTAAGGAGCCCGCCATTTGCGAGCCAGCGCCTATTCTATTTGTAGTATAACCTTCCCACGTCCAGTAGTCAAGCGTTCGGCTTGCTTTGGGCGTTTCTTTTTGCGCAAAAATCCCCGGAACGAAACCGTGCGGCTCCTTCCGGGGCTGCATCATTCAAATGTGATATGCACACGCATGCCCATACAGGCCGCCATTTTCTGTAAAAATTCCAGCGAAGGGTTTACATTACCGTTCTCGAAACGTGATATATTCGCCTGTGCAGTGCCCATTTTCTCCGCCAACTGCTTTTGGGTCAATCCTAGCTCGCGGCGTCTGGCAATAACTGCACCAATTGCTTCATATAGGGGCCCAAGTCTATCATACTCAGCTCTCACATCAGAATTTTCTGCAAGAACCTTTTGCTTGTACTCCTCGAAATTCATCATTATCCTCCAAATACTTTATGCGAGGGGAGATGATCGCTCTCCTTTCTCATCTCCAAATCCATTTATTTTTATTCTACTACCTCGCGTTTCTCGTTTTATCGAGAAAATTATATATAACTTATTTATTTTTATATTCTTTTAATCTCTTCTGTGCCGTTTCAATTTCGGATCGTCTAATTTTCTGATCCTTCTTTACAAAGCCATGCAGAAGAACGATCGTTTGATTTTCATCTATAAAATAAATCATGCGCACTTGGTCGGTCTTATACTGGATTCTCAGCTCCCACAACTTTCCCTCTATAGGTTTCACATGCGGTTCACCCAAATTATTTCCCTGCTCTTTCAGGAGTTCCAGTTTTTTAAAAATTTTGCTCCTATACTTTGCCGGGAGTTCTTCCATGAAATCCAGCGCCGTGGTCTTGCCATTATTCTTTTCATAGACTACCATATTGAACATACAGGTATTACCGTCCTTTACATTTTGATATTCCCCGCTTTCATTTTATTGCATACCGATTCATTTGAATGTTACTGCATGAACCATTATAACCGACAGCTCGCCTTTTGTCAATATCATATATGATATGTGCCGTACATCAAAAAGCCCCGGAGTGAAACCGCAATGTTCACTCCGGGGCTTCGTTGATTCAATGGTTCATTTGGTGCAGTTCAAAGGGTATATTCAGTGATGCAATGCCCAATTTGTTGTAGGAACTAATTACTTGGTTGCCTTCTTCTGGGTATCAACCTTCATCACGACGATGGTATAGGTCTTACCATTGACAGTGACATCTTGGAAAGCCATCATACCAGTGCCCTTAGTCTCGTAGTTTGCAACTTCGTCAGAGACATAAACAACCTTATCCTTCGTAATATTTTCAGCAATCTCCAGTGCATTAATACCCTCGTTCAGAGTATTAAACAGCTTGCTGTCATACTTCACCTTGGTAGCATAGCTCACAATGTACATATTAGTATCCTTGCGATCCTTGCCAGCCAGAGCATCAAAAATAGCTTCCTTCTTGCTCGTCAGGATGGTATCAATGGTATCTTTCTCGCCAATCTTCTCTTCAACGATGCCAGCAACAGCCTTCGTCTTATTCTTCAGCTCAGAATCAGCAGCCTTGAAAGTGATCTCCACGTTCTTTTCACCGGTCTCACCTTCCACGACTTTCCCTAAAGGTGCCTTGATTGCGTCGTTAATAACAGCAATAACCTCTTTCTCATTCACAGAAGAACCACAGCCGGTCAGGACTGCCAGAGCCATAACGCCAGCGAGCGCAACGGCCATGAGTTTCTTAAACATTTTCATAATCGTATCCTCCAAAATAGTTTTCACACTGCACCCATTCAGGCGTTTTCTATTCGCCTGATTTGTTAAGCTCATATTACCATTTTGTCATCGTTTATTCAATACCCTTTTTGATTTTTGTTTCATTTAACAATTTCAGACGGCTTCTACTGGGCATTTTGCTGCAAATCAAAGGAAAATGGGCGGACAGAAAAAGCCCCTTGGCGGGGGTACAGCCAAGGGGCGAATGCTTTTTCAATGCCTTTTGCAATGCCTCTGCTTTCCACTTTATCAAGCACATCACACATATTGCGTGGGCCTCCTTTCCTGTCAATTGTACCTTCTTTTCGTCCGCAAAACAAGACGCAAAAACCGCCCCGGTTTCCTCTTTCGGAAACCGAGGCGGTCACATACTTTATTGGTGCTTTCTCAAGCCCTCACGCAAAACCTTGCGGGGGGCTTGATCGCCGTCCGGGCGGGTGCCAGAATTACAGAGCGTTCGAGGCAACGGCATAATTTTTCTTTTAACACGCTGTATCCCCAAAGAAAGGCTTCACTGTACTAAGAGAAACGCCGTTACGCTTTGCTTTTTCCTGCTCATAGGTCACACGAGTAGCTTCTTCAATAAAAGCTTTAACTTCCGGTGTTGCTGTTGACCATGTGACGTTAAAGCGTCTGCAGATCCGATAGAATGTGCAATAAAATGCTTCTCGCTCCGCATCACGCTGAAAATATTCTTTTGTACTCATCAACCTCACCTCATTTCAAGTAAGTCACAAAGATGTTCATTGCTGCCTCACCAGAGAGTTCATAACGCGGTGCTCCACCAAAGCTTGGCAGGGGGCAAGCTCCATAATCCCGAACATAATGCTCAGCCAGCTCCGGAACCTTTGCCTCGAATGTAACCGTCCCGCCGCATTCATGGTCAATTGACAGCTTGATCCCATACGCAATCAGAACCCGACCGATGCCTTGATACTTTTTAGAACGCCCGACCATTGTAGGGTTACTTTCGGGCTGGCTCTCAATGTAGGTAATGTGAACCATCACATCATTTTCCAGTATTTCGTATGCTGCCAGTGCAACCAATTCGCCGTCGCTCGTTTTCAATGCGTACTTTTCAAAGACATTATCCTGAATATATTCCGACAACCAGCTTGTTTGCCACACGGGTTCTTTTTCCGTCTGTATCGCGTCAGACTTTTTCATGCGCACGATTTTCACACCGATACCCTGACTGTCGTCTGTTTTTATGATAAATGGTACAAACTTTGCCATACAGACCTCTTTTCCCGCTAGAGCAAACTTTGAACTCGTAGTTTTATTATACTCAGTCATTCGTAATTTTTCAACCCACACAAAAACCGCCCCGGCTTCCTGTTACGGAAACCGGGGCGGTCATATACTTTATTGGTGCTTTCTCAAGCCCTCACGCAATTACTTGCGGGGGTTCTTGATGGCAGCCTGGGCGGGTGCCAAAATTACAGAGCGTTCGGAGTAACGATGATACGTTATTTGTGATTTTTCAGTTTGCCTTACTCCATCTCCGCAATAATCTTTTGCAAATTTTCTTCCTGCAAATAGAATTCCGGCAGTTTTGCCTTGTCATACCGCATATAGGGAATGCCTCTCGTTCGCTGTTCCAGTAAATTCGTGAAGAACCGCTCCCAGCTGAAGAATTCGCTGCTCTCGATGAAATCTGCCGGATGTTGCAGGATTTCAAGAATATCCGGCTGTCCGAGCAAATCTGCTTTCAGAAGCAGCCATTCCAGCGATTCCGGCAGGTACAAGCTGAACTTTGCGTTGTCCTCCTGCATCAGGCGATAAATGTCGTTCATCTGCGGGCCAAACGCCGCACCATCCGCAATTACCAGAACCTTCTCGGATTTCAGCAGAAGAATCTTCTGTTTGATGTTATCTTTGCCTGCCGCAGGGATACAGGCAATGCCGTATTTCTCACCGATTTTTGTAAACAGCTGATACCCGGAGTTGGCATCTTCTGTCAGCAGCTTCTCAACGCTTCCCAGCTCCACATCGCTGGCGGACAGAGAATCGTAAATGGGGTATGCTTTATTATAGGTCCGCTTAAATCGGCTGGTCGTCTTTTTCAGCTCCAGAATTGCATTTACGCTGTACGGCAGGGTACTCAAATCTTCTCTCGTCACAAGCACATAGTAGTTGTCCGTTTTCTGAATCGCACGGGCAAAGTCAAGGCTTGAAACAAAAGTGCTGCCTTCGTCCACGAACACGATAGCATCCTGAATGTCTTTCAGTTGAGCCTCCCAGAGCGCACCGGACAGGACTCTGCACGTTTTGTCACAGACGATCGTAATGCCGCTTTTTCTGCCATAGTTCTCATAGGCACTCAGCATCTCAACCAGCGTCGTCTTGCCTGTTGCACTGTCACCGCGCAGAATCGTGATGTTGCGTTCCAATTCTATGGTAAAAACTATTCGTTTGCTCCGAACTTCGATTTTATGTTTACCCTTCATTTTATAGCCTCATACGAACTCGAATGCAATCGGCATCAATTCTTCCATGTTGTGCACCACATCACCTGTATTCAAAACTTTTACATCCACAGGGAATTTTTTCTTTCCAAAATCCATCAGGTGACGTAGATTGATCGTCAGGTCTTTTTTCTTAGCTAATTTGAGAATAAAGGGTGCGCAGTTGTCACCGCAAGTCGAGGCATTGAATACCTTTTCCGGGTCATTTGCCATCAACAGAAGCGTTTTCGTGCCGCCAGACAGGTTCTCCGGCGGAATTACACCTAAAACCGGGCTTTCGATTGCATGAGGCCCCAGAACATTGGATTTGTCAATTTTTTTGATAACTTCTTTTGCGAAATCAGAAGTCAGCCATTCATCCTCATAAGTGTAGTTGAAATAAACCGACGTATTGTAGACTGCTTCTGGCATATCCCCAAAGTAGATGTTCAGCATCGTATCACCTCGCAGATGTGAGTCACTTGCTATTATTGTACCTTCTTTCTGCTCACAAAACAAGACGTAAAAGGCTCTTGACCTCCTGAAGTCAAGAGCCTTCATCTGCTTTATACTATTCAAGTTTTGTTTTCGAGACGCCTCAACTGCAATTTTGACAAATGCTTTTTTAATTGATTCCAAATTCCTTCAGCAGACGGTCACAATATGCTGCATCCTCGGAAGCCTTTTTCGCATCGTCGATGCGATTCTGTTCAAAAAGCTTCTTCATAAGAGTTGTCACCTGTGCCTTGCCTTCCATTTCGCCCTCAATTTTTCCCTTGGCAATGCCACGGTTTTCCACTTTATCAAGCACATCACACATATTGCGTGTGCCTCCTTTCCAGCGTCAAAATCACTGCGTGTCCAAAAGATAAGGTCTCAACATCTCAACCAGTTCATAAACTTTCGTTCCGGGTGCTGACTCAGAGGGTTTCCGTCCTTCATTTTGTTTGTCCAATCGCTTTGCATTGGCAATCGCAATGTCCATGTAAGGTCGCAGCACTT
>OLHA01001764.1_pt1 | contig 11122 bp, 8 predicted proteins | sample 1605961 | NCBI WGS metagenome assembly OLHA01 (sample SAMN03283288) | human gut metagenome | biome: human-associated habitat; material: feces | host: Homo sapiens | place: Peru | collected 2012
TGCCTTTATCTCCGAATTTTAAATTAAAATCAAGTAAGTTAATGCTAATAATTTTTTGAACATTGTTATAATTTTCGCCTTCTTGGCGTCTGCCCGCTGTAAGCGTCACTTCATTGATAACATTTTTTGAAATATAATAAAAAATTCTATTTCTACGCTATTATTCCATAAGTTCATTGGTTAAATAATTTCCTATAAATGCTGTAAATATTCCGTAGCCATCATTGCGGCAATAGCTCCCTCACCGACTGCGTTTGCAACCTGACGAACGGGTTTTACTACAGAATCTCCGCATGCAAATACGCCTTTAATATTTGTAGACATTGTAGCCAAATCTACTTTTATTTGTCCTGTTCCTTTCATATCGAGTCCCGTATCTTTTAAGAAATCGGTAGCTGGCTCTTGCCCAACGAATACAAATATTCCGTCAACCGCTTGCTCATGAATTTTATTATCTAAAACATTTTTTATTTTCACGCTTGAAACTTTCTCTTCTCCGCAAATCTCTTCAATAACGGAATCTAAAACATATTCCACTTTTCCCGTGTCTGTTAAATGTTTAACATTTATCGCATCCGCTCTAAACTCTTTTCTTCTATGAACCAAATATATTTTATTTACAAATCTTGTTAAAAAATACGATTCGTCAAAAGCGCTGTTTCCTCCGCCTACAACGGCAACGGTTTTATTTTTGTAAAATGCTCCGTCACAAGTTGCGCAATATGAAACGCCTCTTCCCGAAAATTTTTCTTCTCCTTTCGCTCCCAATTTTCTAGGAAAACCGCCCATAGCGAGTATTATGCTTTTTGTTTTATAAGTTTTTCCATCGGCTGTTAATAAAGTTTTTATTTTATCGTTAATATTTTCAACTTTTATTATTTCATCGTATTCTATAGGATTTTTAGAAAATTTTTCCGCATGCTTTTGCATTCTATCGACAAGCTCAAAAGAACTTATCTCTTCGGGAAATCCTAAATAATTTTCAATAGTATCGGTATTCATCATCTGCCCGCCAATTCCTTTTTTTTCAATAAGCAAAGAATTTGTTAAAGCTCTTCCCAAATATAACATAGCTGAAAGTCCAGCGGGTCCTCCGCCCACTATAATAGAATCGTATATATTTTCAGACATAAATTAACTCCTTTTATTTAATATTAATTACAAACAATAAAATATTTGTTTTATCCTTAAAACTTTTATTATATTATATATAATTTATTATAAATAGTCAAGTATTTGTTTTACAATTAAAACTTTTTGAAATGCTTATTTACATAGGCGATTATTTCGCTTGCGCTCGCTATCTCTCTTGAAGAATTTCCGACTCTTATAAAGAATTTTTCTTCTTTAGCGCCTTGTTTATTAGTTATTTTTGTATATATTGGCTTATTGCTTTTATTAATATAAACTATGCATATATCTTTGCCTTCTTCTTCTATAAAATCAATCCTTATGCATTCCGCCGAAAAAGAATTTCCGTAATAATTTTCTATAAGAGTTCTTAAATGAAGTTCAAAAAAATCTTTATTTCCCTGCTTTAAAGTGGAATAATCATAATCCAAACCTAAAATTTTTCCATCGTCCGATATTCCTATAAATAATCTTCCGCCTTCGGCATTGGCAAAAGCGGCGATTGACTTCATTATAACTTCTTCTAAAGATTTATTTATTTTCTCGCTATAACTGTCGTATCTTAAAGTAGATTTAAATTCAACCACAGCGCTTTCGCCTTCGTTTATAATTTTATTTATATCTACATGATTTGTCATTAAATCTTCTATTATTTTTACATAATGAGTCGCAAGAACTACTATAATAGAAATCACTATAATAACAAATAAAATAAATATTAAAAGCGCGGGAACTTGTATTCTCTTTATTAAAGCCTTTTCAGGAATTATTATTCCAATTTGATTTGTATTATTTGCAACCGTAAAAATGCCTTTATATCCCCAATAATTTTTATTATTATAAAAAATTTTTAATATATCGTCTTCAGATTCAAAAAATCTTTCTGTTAGAATATTTGCAATTTCCATATAATCGGAAGGGCTTTCGTTGGTTGTCGATTCGGATATTGGAAAAGTTATTTTACTGTTTCCTGTTACCAAATAAGCGTATATATCTTTAATATTATTTATATCTATTGCCTGCAAATTAATATTAAACAAAGCGTTATATTCAAAAGCTATATCTTCGCTCGCTATATAAAGCAAATGAATATAAGGTTTATTATTTCTTACATAAAAAGAATCGATACTTATTTGTTCAAAAGGCATTGAATGATAAGCGTTACTTTCGTTATTGGTAACTATATTTCCTATAACTTTATAGCCTTCTCCTTCTTTCGTTATCGCCATATAACTGTTTCCAAATCGCATTGCCGCATTTTCAATAAAGTTATGTTTAGGGAAAAAATTTGTAATTAAAACTTTGTATATATCTTCCGACTGTCCTATAGTGTCAAATATCGGAGTCATTTGCATTGAAAAATAATAAGTCGGATAATATATTTTAGAATATTCTTCAATTACATTATTTTTTACATCTTGAAATAAAGATTTAAAAATAAATTTAACGGGAATAGGACTTCGTATTTGAAAGTATATAAAAACTAATATGGCTATGAATAATATCGCTATAATAATATCTCTCAATATTTTATTTATCAATTCCGTTTTTGAGAGAAATCTCCCAGATATAACTTTCATACCATATCCATTGCCTATAATATTATGTAATTTTTTATAAATAATAACATAATGTATAATATATATCAACCTTAATATATGCGAACGGTTAAATATTTATTTTAAAATATTGACTTTTTTATTAAAGATTTCATAATTAAATTATGATAATTATTATTGACAATAATTACATTTCTTATTATAAATATTTTTATAAAATTATTTTTTAATTAAAGAGATAAAATTAAATGGGAAAAACTTGCTTAAAAGATATAATAAAAGTTGCAAAAGAATTAAAAGTCGATTATTTAAAAAATATAGAAAAAGAAGAAAATAAAGAATTATATATTTCAACCGACAGTAGAGAAGATTTTAATAACGATAAAATTTTTTTAGCGATAAAAGGAGAAAAATTTAACGGAAACGATTTCGCTTTAGATTGTTATAATAAAGGTTGCAGATATTTTATTTTAAGCGAAAATGTAAAAATGCCCGAAGATGCTAAAGTTTTTTATTATTACGATACGATTATTTTTTTTATAAAACTTGCAAGAGAATATAGACGAAGATTCGATATTCCAATTATTGCTATAACGGGAAGTTGCGGAAAAACAACGACTAAAGAATTAACGGCTTTATTTTTATCGACAAAATACAAAGTTCTTAAAACGGAAGGAAATTTAAACAATGAAATCGGAGTTCCTAAAACAATTTTTAATTTAGATAAAACTTTTCAAATAGCGATTATTGAAGCGGGAATGAATCATAAAAACGAACTTTTAAGAATATCGGAAGCTATAGAATCCGATTTAATTTTAATAAATAATATTGAAGAAGTTCATTTATCTAATTTAGGCTCTATAAAAAATATAGCTTTGGCAAAAAGCGAATTATTTAATAACGCGAAAAAAAACGCTATAGCCATAATAAATAAAAATTCAAATCAAGTAGAAACATTAATTAAAGAAGCTAAAAAGAAAAATCTAAATATAATTGAAATTGACATTAAAGATATAATTAAAATTGATAATCAAACTTTTGAATATAAAGGAATTATTTTTAAACATAATTTAATCGGAGATTTTAATTTAAATAATATTTTATCGGCATTAAAAATAGCGGAAATTTATAATACGGATTTAAAAGAATGCTCTAAAATTTTAATAAATTATAAATCGCCAAAAAATAGAATGCAGATAATAAATATAAACGAATGCATTATAATAAACGACTGCTATAATTCAAATCCTTCCGCTTTAAAAAATATGATTAATTATTTATCGAAAAGAAAAGAGAATAAAAAAATTGCGGTAATTGGAGATATGCTTGAAATTGAACCTAAAAGCGAATTTTATCATAGAGAGATTGGCGATTTGATTAATTCTTTAAATAATATAAATGTAGTTATAGCTTGCGGAAATTATTCAAAATATATTTATCAAACAGTTAATTGCGAAAAATATTATTTTGAAAAAGCGGAAGATTCAATTTCTAAAATAAAAGAGTTTATAAAAGAAGATACGGCAATTTTAATAAAAGCCTCTTTGGGAATGAATTTTAATATTATTATTGAAAATTTAAAATAAAGATTAATCTCTATTTACGGGAATTCTTAAAAATATTTCGCTGCCAACAGAAAGAACATTATTTTTTAATTTATTCCAAGCCTTTATTTCCGAAATATCAATTTTAAATTTTCTCGCTATAATCCAAAGAGTATCGCCTTCTCTAATATGATACATTATATCTTTATATTCGTAATCGGGCGGAGGCAAAGATTCAAAATAAACAAATCTTCCGTCTCGAAGTCTCTCTCTTTCCTCTTCGTATTGAGCTATATCTACTTGTTTAGCGTTATCTAATCCCTGAATTGGAATCATAACCTGCTGCCCGATATTTATATTTTTAGATTTTAATTTATTTATTTCAACTATAGCCTGAATAGGAACATTATAAAATCTCGATAGATGCGAAAGAGTTTCATTCATTTTAACTTCATGCTTTCTAAAAGTAATTCTCTCTTCTGCAGGAATACTGCCAAATGTATCGTAAAATTTTTTCTCTTTTCCTTCGGGAATTCTTAAAGGATATCTAATCATTGAAGGAGGAGTTACATTTCTTGCCAAATGAGGATTTAAAGCTTTCAAATCCGTCGTGTCGACTTCAATCATTTCTGCAATTATAGACAAATCCGCCGCATCGTCAATATAAACCAAATCGCCTTGAGGAAAAATTACATTAGGTTTATTTATTTTAAATCCGAATCTTTCGGGATTTTTAGCTATTATAACCGCCGCCACATATTTTGGTATATATTCTCTAGTTTCTTTTGGCAAAACATCCGCTTTAACTAAATCGTCAAAATTATTGCTTTTAGCTTTTTTTATAGCTCTTGAAATTCTTCCGCCGCCCGCGTTATAAGCCGCTAAAGCTATAACCCAAGATTTAAAATTTTTATCGAGTCTTATTAAATGCTCCGCCGCCGCTTTAGTTGAGCGTTCAGGGTCAAATCTATCATCCGCCCAATAATTAACTTTAAGATTATATATAGCTCCCGTCATTGGCATAAACTGCCAAAGCCCCGCCGCTCCCGCATGCGAAATCGCTTGAGGATTAAAGCTACTTTCAATTATTGGCAAATATATCAAATCTTCGGGAACATTCTTTTCTTTAAAAACTTGTTTTATATAAGGCAAATAAATCTGCGCTCTGTCGATTATTCTTTGCATGTGAGGTTTCCAATTTCCTTGATACATATTTATATAATAAGAAACTCTTTCATTTCTAAAATTATTTACATCGAAGCCTGCAAGTTCTACAACTTTTACATCTTTACCCAAAGCCTCGCCGTAAACGGTAAGCTCGTATAAATTAACTCCTTCCAAACCTTTTCTTACATACATATCGAAAGTATCGCATGAATTTACGAATAATATTAAAATCGTTAGAAAAATTGAAGTTATAATTTTATTTATTTTGTTTTTATTAATAATTTTCACCTTATTTAATTATTTAATTAAAGAATTGATAATTATATTTAACATTATTTTTTAAGATTTGCAAGAGTAAAAATATTTATAATTTTAAATTTATTGACAAATATTAGTTGTTTTGATATAACTTTTAAATAATATTTTTTAATTTATTATTAAGAGAATAAAATTTATGATAAGCATAAAAAGACGCAGACAAATAAAATTTATAATAACATTATCTATAATATTATTAATTATAATATCTACTATTCTTATATATGGATTTTATCCTTATGGTTTGCATAAAAAATATATGCATAAAGTGAAAATGCCTAAAGATAGCATAGTTTATATAAGCGCGAAAAATTTGAATAATAATTTATTAAACGAAATAAAAATATCCGATTTTTTACAAACTTTTAATAATTTAAAAAACAATTCTAATTTGTCCGCTAAAATAATTTCGTCTATTTTAAATAAAAGAAATTTCTCGATATTGTTATGGCAATATAATAATAATTTTGAAGATTCTGAATTATTTTATTTTTTAGATACGGGAAAATTGATAAATCTTTTTGCAAATAATTTTTTAAATATAAAAAAATTAAATATTGGCAAAATAGAATACGATATAAATAAAATTAATTATGACGGAATGAAATTTTTTATTGTAGGAAACGATAAACCTTTTTTATATTTTGCATTTTATAACGGACTTTTGATAATAACTAAAAATTATATAAACCTAAAAAAGATAATTTATTTTTTAAGCTCGAAAACGAATACATTAAAAGAAATTAATATTTTAAATCAAATTCCAATTTCTTATAATTCCGATATTTCATTTTATATTAATAAAAATTTATTTGATTTGCCAAATATAAATAATTTCGCTTTGCTTAATATTTTGCAATATTTTAAAAAAGATATATACGGAGCGATTAAATTAAAAGAAGATAATATTAAATTAAATATTTTTATTGATTATAAAAAAGACGATATTGACATTCTTACTCTTTATACTTTGAAAGGACTTAATAATATTCCAATTAAAATTTTCAATTATAACAATAGCGTTATAAAAAATGCGATTGTAAAATCAAATTATATTAATATTGATATTGATTTAAAATAAAGAATTAATATTTAAATCTTTTATATATTAAATAATATTAAATAATTTAGAAAATAAGCATATTTCCGATATTAAATTATAATAATTACTTTAAGGCTATATATCTATGAAAGAAGCAAATAAAGATTATCTACATTTTAATAACGATATTATACAAAAAGGTATCGCTAATAATTTAATTTCTTTTAATAATGAAAATACAAGAATTATTTATAATGCCAAAACTGAAAAAAGTTATAATTATAAGGACCCTGAAGAAAAAATTCGCGCTTCGGTTTTTATAAAGTTAGTTGTAGATTTTGGTTATAACGCTAAAGATATTGATTTTGAGGTTAGAGTTCCAAGAAGAACGCCCGAAGATTTAGCCGATATAGTAGTTTACGAAAAAGGAAAAGATACGCAGCCTTATTTGGTAGTAGAATGCAAGAAAGACGGAATTTCGGACAGCCAATTTGAGCAAGCAATAGAACAGGTTTTTGGAAATGCAAATAGTTTGGGCGCTAAATATTCATGGGTTGTCGCTGGAAATACGGACACGGCTTTTGATGTTAAAAATTTCAACTCTATGGAAAGAGAGAAAAATGTTATATCTCAAATTCCCGTTTCTTATGGACAAGCTCCGAAATATAGATTTAAAAAAGAAAAGAAGAGTTCTAAAGAAAATAGAAATTCTTTAAAAATAGTTTCAAGGGAAGAGTTAATTAAAACTTTGGAAAAATGTCATGATACGGTTTGGCAAGGCGGAAAACTTAATCCTTCGGATGCATTTGACGAAGTTTCTAAAATACTTTTTTGTAAATTGCAAGACGAAAAGAAAACAGCGGTTAGTGAATTTTATAAATTTCAAGTAGGAACGCATGAAGAAAGTTCGGATATAGCCGAAAGAATTCATGGAATTTATAAAGAAGGTAAAGAACAAGACCCAAATGTATTTTCTGAAAATATAAAACTTGAAGACGATATAATTTATAAAACGGTAGAACATTTACAAAGCATTAATATAAATAAAACCGATTTAGACAGTAAAGGAGTGGCTTTTGAAAGATTTATGGGCGATTTTTTCAAAGGCAAAATGGGACAATATTTTACGCCAAGAAATATAGTAGATTTTTGCGTTAAGATGCTTTTTATAAAACAAAACGAAAGAGTTCTTGACCCTGCTTGCGGTAGCGGAGGTTTTTTGCTTCATGCTATGGATTTGATAAGAAAAGAAGCGGAATCGAATTATGACGATGAAAAAGAAATTTATTCATATTGGCATGATTTCGCTTCAAAAAATCTTTTCGGAATAGAGATAAACGAACAAATTGCAAGAGTTTGCAAAATGAATATGATTATTCATGATGACGGACATACAAATATAATATCTGCAGATTCTTTGGATAATATAGAAAAACATACAAAAATAAATTCTCAATTTAAAAAAGAAAATTTCGACATTATTTTAACCAATCCGCCATTTGGAGCGAAAGTTTTAATAAACGAAAAGAAATATTTAAAAGATTATCAATTAGGTTTAAATAACGGAAAAGAGCGAGCGGCTCAAAGCACGGAAGTTTTATTTATTGAAAGATGTTTTGAATATTTGAAAGAAGGCGGCAGAATGGCTATAGTTTTACCCGATGGCATTCTTACAAACGCGACTCTTCAATATGTTAGAGATTTTATTATGAATAATTTTAAAATAAACGCCATAGTTAGCATTCCTCAAACGGCTTTTTCTCATTACGGAGCGGGCGTAAAATGTTCTCTTTTATTTTTAACAAAATCTATAAAAAAATAAAGAAGATTACGATATATTTATGGCTCAAGCGGAATATGTCGGCTATGACGCTACGGGACGAGAAATAGAACAAAACGACTTAAACGAAATTTTTAACAATTATAAAAATTTTATCGAAAAAAAAAACTTTAAATTAAATGATAAATGTTTTTTAATAAAATTTAATAGCATAAAATCAAATAAAAGAATTGATACATTTTATTATTCGCTTGGCAATATATTTTATAAATCTAAAAAATTTGAAAATAAAAAATTATCGGATTTAGTAAATATTCAAAAAGGCGAAACTATTACAAGCGATACAAAAGAAGACGGCAATATTCCCGTTATAGCTGGAGGACAAATTCCCGCTTATTATAATAATAAATCAAATTATAAAGGAAATGTTATAACGATAAGCGCAAGCGGAGCATATTCTGGTTTTGTATGGTGGCATGATAATCCAATTTGGGCGTCCGATTGTAATGTATTGACGGAAAAATCAAAAGAAGCAAATATAAAATATATTTATCATATTCTTAAATTTAATCAAGAAAATATTTATAAATTACAAAGAGGAAGTGCTCAACCTCATGTTTATGCAAGCGATTTATCGGAAATTCCTATTCCAAAACCGAATGTAGAAACTCAAAATAAAATAATTGAAATTATGAAAGAGGCTAATTTATTAAAAGAAAAACTTGAAAAAGAAGCCGATAAACTTTTAAGCTCTATTGACGAATATCTTTTAAAAGAACTTGGAATTAATTTGCCTAAAAAAGAGACTGATTTGAAAAATAGAATTTCTTACACGGTAAAATTAAGCGAAATAAAAGGCAATAGGTTTGATTGTGAATATCATCAAATTTATTATAAAAAATTTGAAAACGCAATAAAAAATACGAAATATAAAACGGTTAAACTTAAAGAAAAAATATTTATTAATTCACAATTAGAAGACACTAGTAAATATGAATTTATAAACTATATAGATTTATCTTGCATTGAAAAAGAAAAAGGTATTATTATAGATACAATTTTTATGAATAAAGATTTTCCGAGTAGAGCAAGGCAAAGAGTTTGCAAAGGAGATTTATTAGTTTCAACTTTAAGCGGTTCTATGAAAGCTATTGCTATTGTAGAAGAAGATAAAGAAAATTTAATTGCGTCAACGGGGTTTTTTGTTATAAAAGAAACCGATAAAGATTTATTAAAATATTTTCTAATAAGTATTTTAAGGACAAATTTATTTCAAGAATTACTTAAAAGAGAGGCAAGAGGCGCGATTATGAGTTCGATAAACTGCAATGATTTTTTAAATATTGAAATTCCTTTACCGCCGATTGAAATTCAACAAAAAATTGTAAATGAAATTAACGAAAGAAAACAAAAAGCTTTAAGATTACAAAAAGAAGCTAAAGAAATTTTGGAAGACGCTAAAAGTCAAGCGGAAAGAATTATTTTTTAGATTTTTTAGTAATTCTTTTCATTTTCTTATGAGTTTGTTTAAGATTAGCTTTTACTTTTTTAATATCTTGTTCTATATGTAAATCTTCTGGGCGTTGATTATGCATTCTTATCATACTATCTCTAACTTCTTTACCAACATCTTTATGAGCCTTTTCTAAACTATATTGTCCTTGTATATTCTCTCTATTTATCTTTTCGGCTGTTTGCGTTATTCTAAATATATTAGCTCCAAGTTCGGTGCTGTTCATATAATCCAATAATGTTTTTTTTGTATCAATTCCTTTTCTTGCTTTTAATTGGTTTATTGACATATTGTATAAGCCCATATATCCCGCATTTTGAAAAAGAGCGTAATTGTCAACTCTATGTATTTTAGCGACTCCCATTAATGCTTTTTCTTCTTCGCTTAATTTCCCTCTTAATTCTATTCGTTCTATATTTTGGGCTTCTTGTTGGAGCGTGACGATAATCTCCGCATATTTTGCAAGATAAGCCTGAGCTTTGGCAACTTCTGGTTTTTTTATATCGCTATTCATAGTAGTTAAATAGCAAGCAAAACGGGAAAGTTTATAATCTTCCGTTTCTTTATTGTCAATTATTCTTTTTGTCCTTTTAAAATTATCTTCGACATCTATATTAAGAGAAGCGCAAATACTAATAGCTTTATTTATAGATTTTTTGAAATTATTATAATCTTTATATCCTAAAGTATTCATTAAATCTCTGGCAAACCAATATGTAAAACCGTTGCTATTCGCTTGATTTTCAAATATGCTTTCATAGTTATCAATGGTATTTACGCCATCAGTCGCTATTAATTCATGTTTATTCGGCATTTTATCTCCTATAATAGTTTTTTATCTCTATATATATCATTATATACAATATTATCAGTTAAATCAATAAAATAAACTAAAAAATATATAAAAAGTTAAAGAAGCAGACAAAAGAAAGAAAAAAGCTATAAATTTACAAAAAGAAGCGAAAGAAATTTTAGAAAATGCAAAATCTAAAATAGTGGAAATTATATTTAAGTAATTTACTTTATAAAATACAAAATTAAAAAATAGTTGATAAATATAATTATAAT
>OLHA01001774.1_pt1 | contig 11065 bp, 4 predicted proteins | sample 1605961 | NCBI WGS metagenome assembly OLHA01 (sample SAMN03283288) | human gut metagenome | biome: human-associated habitat; material: feces | host: Homo sapiens | place: Peru | collected 2012
CCCGCTTCGAGATAACGGAAGGGAAGGTGCAGAGCGCGATAGACAGCGTGCGGAACGACTTCCTGAGCGAGAAAGGCTACCTGAACAACCCCACGTTCACATCGGGGCTGGAGAAATGGAACTCCGAGAACGAGACCGTGTTCTTCCTTGTCGGCAACAAGTGGATATGGGCCAACGGCAACGTGCTCTCCAAGAAAGGCGACGGCGCAAGCGTGGTCACGGACATGGGGCGCACGGTGGTGCGCATACGCAACAAGTACATACTGCAGAAACACGGGAACCTGCGCTATGTGCCCACGTTCCCGACCAATGACGAGGGGCAGAAAGAGGCCCTGCCTGTGTATCTGACATTCTTCTACCGCTGTACCAAGGTCGGCACGCTGAAGGTCCGCTTCGAGAATGTGGACAAGACAGGCTTCGCCAACTTCAACAGCATGGAGATAAGCGAGGAGATTGCGGAGACCGAAGGCTATGTGCAATATACCGGAAACGGCCTGTGGAACGGAACGGGCGACTTCCGTCTGGAGTTTGACGGTGACATCTACATGTATATGCTGGTGCTCAACACCGACAAGTACGAGGCGCTGACGCACCGCTACCGCACGTTGTTCGAGCAGAGCGAGCGTCTTGTGAAAATCTCCGCTGCCGTGTTCGACAAGGACGAGAACATGCTGGAGGAGACAGGGCTTATCACCACTTCCAAGGTGTCGGGTCTGTACGCCATCGACGGGGACGGTAATCTGAAATCATTTGTCGGAGCGGGTCAGGACGGTGTGAAGATAAAGGCCGCCAACATACAATTGGAGGGAATCGTCACGGCCAACGGCAACTTCAAGATATTGGAGGACGGCAGCATCGAGGCAAAGAACGGCAAGTTCACGGGAGAAATAAACGCATCGAATGGAAATATTGGAAATTTGGTAATATCATCAGACAATCTACACTATGGTAACATTGATGATTGGACAACCGAAGAACAAAAGACATTGATCAGTGCAAGTCAAATAAGATTGCAAAACTACTTGTATGATGAGAACACTGCTAAATGGACTTTCCATCAGTTGTTTTTAGGAATTAACGCTGACCCAAACGATGATGATGCAGCAACATTTATGTACTTGAACAAAAATATGCAACAAGGAAAAGACATCGCATCTTTGTTCCGTCCTGCTTTTAGGATAGAATCTAAAGTCGCATCCTCACCACGTGTTTCTATATTATCGTCTGGTAGCATCGTAGTTAATGAGGGTGGCGTTCTTCAAGCAGGCAAAATCAAAGATGTATCAGCGGAACTTCCTTTAGTCCAGATATACAGCATAGATTGGATGGACGGACCTTTGCAACTTCTCAAAAACACAAGTGGCTCCAATAGGACAGTATTTTTGGATATAAAAAACGATCTTCTGTATTGGATGTTCGGAAGTAGTACATACGATTACGCCTTTGTACTCACGCTTGTAGGCCATAAATCTAACAATGCAGATATAGATATTGCATCCGGAGGAATCGCACTTATTGGGGCTTCAAAAATTACAATAAAAGCCAATTCCGTTGTAAAGTTACTAATTGTACGCAATGGTAATAGTGCGCCTTATGAGGATAATTTTTACTGTTTATATAATAATAATCTATAACAACGATATGAGCAAGATAGACTTTCAGCATTTCAAAATTTACGCATCCATCAGCCACAAGGCATCGCATACGGTGGACGCAAGAGAGAACTTTGCCGACATGATTTACAACAACGTGAATGGCATCAAGGCTCACGCTCTCGCCCTGAAGATATACAATGGCGAGGGTAGTGTCGAATATACCGACGAGGAGGTAAGCCTTATGGGCACGGTGGCAGAACGTCTGTGTGTGCCCGGCTTTATCGACGGGCTTAGAGAACAGTTGAACAATAATCAAAACAACGGATGATATGACAGAAGAAGAGAAAAAGGAACTGGTCCAGGATGTGGTGAATCAGATAAAGACTGACAGCCAGAGTGTGGACGAGCTGGAAGCTGTGAGCACGCTGGACGGTGTGGTGAGCCTCCCTGCCATGAGAGGCGAGACGGTGGTGAGCGCCCCGTTGAAACTGCTGTCGAAACCTGCGGAGGATGCAGCAGCTGTCGCCAAGGCTTCTGCTGCTGTGGCTGACGCATCGGCAAAGAAAGCAGATACGGCAACAGCAACAGCGAAGACAGCGGCCCAAACCGCCAACGATGCGGCAAGCAAGGCCACGGATGCCGCCCAGAAGACCAACGCTGCTGTGGCAAAGGCAGAGAGCGTGGAATCGGAGTACAAGGACACGGCACTGGCTGCAAGGAACGGCGCGACAGCGCGGTTTGACGGGCTGGTGGAAGGCGTGGAGGGACAGCTTGTATCATACCCCCAAATAGACGGTGTGTACTATGACACGGTGAACAAAGCCTTCCGCGGAAAGAAGGGTGACGGATACTGCAACAACTGGCCTGGCGCAGACATGTACATGAACGATGTGCGCACGGAAGTACTGAAGGACAAGGCGTATGTGTGCGGCGGCGTGGTGTATGTGTGGAGCGATGAGGAAGAGAACCTGGTGGAGATAAGCGGAAGCGGCGGTGGCAACACCTATAACGTGACGGAGCAGGTTCCGCTGGAGAGCGGATACTATACGCTTGAGACCGCCATAGCAGCCGTGGAAGGAAAGGCACGTGCTAAGGGACGCTGCATCACCTACGAGACGGCACAGGGCAAATGGGAGACGAAGCAGTTCAAGGGCACGAACATCGAGAGCTGGGAACAGGCGGCAAGCTGGGAGGACTTTGGCGGCGACGGCACGGTGAAGAGCGTGACGCTGAACGGCAAGAAACTGGAACCGGGCGAGGACGGCAACGTTGCTATCACCATCAGCGAGACTGAGGTGGACGAGAGTCTGAACGCAAGTTCGACGAACCCGGTGCAGAACGCTGCGGTGACGGCAAAGCTGATGGAGATAGAGGCGAGCACCGTCTTGGGCATGAATGCCGAACTGAGTGACGACGGCAGCAGCGTGCGCCTGGCACTGACCAACAAGAGCGGTGCGGAGATAGCGTCTACGGACATTCCGGCAGGAAGCGGCGGTGGAGGCGGTGACGCTTCGACCACGAAAATCGTGCTGGATGCAGCCGTCAGCAAGACCATCATAAAGGAAGGCGACAGCGCGATGCTGACATGGACGTATGACCACCAGTACAGCAGCGGTGACGAGAAAGGCACATCCACGGGCCAGAAGGCAACAGTCAGTATCGAGATGAAGAGAGGCGCGACCGTGATGTATGCAGACACGCAGCATGATGTGAGCAAGGGAACCTATACCCTGGATCTGACGAAATACCTGCTGCTCGGCACGACAGACATCTATGTGAGGGCTACCACAACCGACCCGACCACCGGCAAGACACAGACGAGGCAAAGCTATGTGAGCGTGAAGGCTGTGACCCTTGCGCTGAGCAGCAGCTTCAACATAGCCGAGTGTGTCGCCAAGGGTGGCTACGGCGTGAGTGAGGCGGTGAGCATCCCCTTCGCGGTAAGCGGAAGCGGCGACAAAACCGTGACGCTGTATCTGGACGGACACCAGTGGGACTCGCAGACGGTGAAAAGAAGCGGCACGACCAACGGCAGTTTCTCCTTGTCGATGTCGGGGGTGAGCATCGGACGACACACGGTGCAGATCGTAGCCGAGATGGAGGCGAGCGCGGAGCTGACGCTGAAGAGTGAGAGCATCTACTTTGACATTCTGAAGGCCGGACAGAACGCCCCGTATATCGGCACGAAGCTGACTTTCGGTGACGGACGCATTTTTGCGGACGACCATCTGACCCCGACTATTGAAACCGGTCAGTATGAGCAGGTGAGATTTGACTTTGTGGCGTATGACCCGACAACGACCCCGGCGACCGTGGGTGTGTGGAGAGACGGCATACGGACGCAGACGGTGAGCGTTCCGAGGACGACGCAGGTATATACAAACCGTTTCCTGGAGCAGGGCGACGTGGCCATGGTGCTGAAGTGCGGCACTACGGAATACAAGCTGAACGTGAAGGTGACGGAGAGCGGCATTGACCTGAGCGAGGCGACAGCCGGACTCGTACTGAAACTGACGGCAGCCGGCAGAAGCAATGCCGAGAGTGAGCCTGCTGAATGGCGTTATAACGACGTTCAAACGGCGTTTGAAGGTTTTGACTGGCAGAGCAACGGCTGGACGGGCGATGCCTTGAAGCTGACGAACGGCGCGAATGTTGAAATCGGGTACAAGCCTTTCGGCAACGACGCAACCACCACGGGCGCAACCTACGAGATGGAGCTGACATGCACGAACGTGACCGACCGCAGGGGTACGGTGGTGGACTGCATGACCGGCGGTGTGGGCTTCAGACTGACGACGCAGGAGGCACTGATGCGGACGGGCGCAGGTTCGGAAGTAGGTACGAAATTCGCAAGCGGTCTGACACTGAAGATAGCCTTCGTGGTGCAGGAGAAAAAGGGCAGCCGACTGATGACGCTGTATGTGAACGGCATCCTATGCGGCGCGAAGCAGTATGCCTCGACGGACTCGCTGCTCCAGGCGGAACCGACGAACATCAAGATCACGAGCGAGAGCGCGGACGTGGAGGTAAGGAACCTGCGCATATACAACCGTGCATTGGGCGATGACGAGGAACTTGCCAACTACATGGTGGACCGCCCGACAAGCGACGAGATGGTGGTGCTGTTCGAAAAGAACCAGGTGATGGACGACGAGGGCACAGACGTTGACATCGACAAACTGAGGGCAATGGGCAAGAGCGTGATGAGAATCGTTGGCGACGTGAACCTGGTGAACCAGACGAACAACAAGAAGTTCGAGGTTCCGGTGGACATCTACTTCTACTCTGCCTACGGCAAGGAGTATGACTTCATCATCTACCAGTGCGGACTGAGAATACAAGGCACCTCATCGACGACCTACCCGAGAAAGAACTACCGCATCTACTTCAGCCGCTCGACGAAGTACGGCACGAAGCTGTATGTGAACGGCGTGGAGGTAGCGGACTTCAAATATTCGTTCAAACCAGGTGCAAGACCGATAGACATATTCTGTCTGAAGGCGGACTTCTCAGATTCTTCATCTACGCACAATACGGGTGCGGTGAGGATCGTGAACGACATCTGGAAGAGATGCGGCTGGCTGACTCCGCCACAAATGGCCTACAAGGGCAACTATGATGTGAGAATCGGCGTGGACGGTTTTCCGATAGATTTGTTTTACGACAACAACGGCACGGGTGAGAACGTGTATCTTGGCAAGTACAACTTCAACAACGAGAAGAGCGGCAGCGGCATCATCTACGGCTTTGAGGGTATCGAGGGCTTCAATGATGAGGCGACACTGAATGGCGAGCGCAACAAGTGCATCTGCCTGGAGTTCCTGAACAACTCGGAGACATTGTGCCTGTTCGGTACGAGCAACATGGACACGTTTGACGACGCTCTGGAGTTCCGCTTCAAGGCCGACGACACATGGGCGACGGCGCATGAGGACGACAAGGCGGCAGTGAAGCGCCTTTGGGAGTGGATATACTCGTGCAAGGGCAACCCGACGAAATTCCTGAACGAATATGCGGAATACTTCGGCAACGACTCGCCATTTGCATGGTATCTGATAACGGACTACTTCATGGCTGTGGACAACCGCGCGAAGAACATGATGCTCGTGACGTGGGACGGCAAGATATGGTACTTCATCCCATACGACATGGACACGGTGTTCGGTGAGCGCAACGACTCAGTTCTGAAATACGACTACACGATAACGTGGGAGACGATGGACGAGAGCATCGGCTCGTATGCGTTTGCAGGACACGATTCCGTGTTGTGGGAACTTGTGAGAGGCTGTCCGGACAAATTGAGGGAGGTGGCAGACAAGCTGCGAAGCACGATGTCGCTGGAGTATGTGCTGAAGGTGTTCAATGAGGAGATGATGGGCAACTGGTGTGAGCGCATCTACAACAAGGACGGCATCTACAAGTACATCAAACCGCTGACGGAAGGTGTGACGACGGCAGACGGCACCACGAGTTACTATGACTACCTCTATGCACTCCAGGGCAGCCGATATGCGCACCGCACCTATACCATCCAGAACCGCTTTGCATTGCTGGACAGCCAGTATGTGTGCGGCACATACAGAAAGGACAGTTTCGCAGCCTACTTCGGCTATAAGTTCGGAAGTGACAACCGGAAGATAAGAATCACGGCGAGCGAGCGGTATTTCTTCGGGTACGGCTACACGAGCGGTACGCCGCACGAAAGCGCAGTGCTTGCGGAGGACACGGGAAGCCAGGTGGAACTGACGCTTGACACGGACCTCATCGTGAATGACCCGCAATACATCTACGGTGCGAGCCGCATCATGGGGCTTGACCTGACGGACGTGAGCCATGCCATACTCCAGACTCTGAACCTGAACAACTGCTCCGCTCTGAGGACGCTTGACGTGAGCTGCGGCCAGACACAGACAACGCTGAACGCATTGCTGGTGAACGGTTGCCGAAACTTGCGTACTCTGAATATGACCGGCTTGAAGTCAGGCAGCTTCACTGGCATAGACTTGAGCAACAACACGAAGCTGGAGACGCTGAAGGCAGGCAAGACTGCCCTGACCGGCGTGAACTTCGCACAGGGCGCTCCGCTGACGAGCGTAACGCTTCCGGCAACGTTGCAGACACTGGAACTGCGCTACCTGGGCAAACTGACGACCAGCGGACTGACGCTGGAGGGCACAAGCAACATCAACAGGCTTGTGGTTGACAATTGCCCTGGTGTGGACTGGCAGACGCTGCACGCAAGGTGCGGAAACGTGAAGTACCTGCGTGTGACCGGCATCGACATGGAAGGCGACGGCAGCCTGCTGGCCTCACTGATGCAGACGGGCGGTGTGGACGAGAATGGCGGCAATGTGGAGAGCTGCCGACTGGTGGGCACATACCGACTGACTCGTTACGTTGATGATGATACCTATGCTGCATACATCGAGCACTACCCGGAGTTGAACATCGAGCAGCCTGAATATACAATGCTGGAGAGCGACGAGAGTGTGGCAGACGATGCAAATCTCTCGAACTTGGATAACGGCACGGGCTATAAGTACGGCAGCGACTACAAGCCAAGCGGCCATGTAGCTGCGATATTGAATAACCGTCACAGAGTGCTTGCGAAGGTGACAAAGAAAGCGACCACGAGGAACGTGAACATTGCGAATGTCGATACCGTTGTGAACAATCTGGACGGTGAGATGACTTACATGGAGCTTGACGATAAGGACAGCACCAAGTATGCCGACGGGACTCCTGCCAAACTTGACGGCAGTGAGGGTGACCTGATGATGCACGAGCCTTTCTTCTGGAGCAAGGGTATCAATGACTTTTTGAACAGCAAGGACTACAGTTGCTACAGTTCGAAGGATAAGGACCACATGCCAGCTGTGCCAAACGTGGACGTATTGACGCTTGATGACATCAAGGCGGTGCAGGGCGGTTACACTAAAGGCAGGAAAGTGATGAGCGGCAGAGACACCATAGCAAATGCCATGAGTACGGACAGTTCTTATTCGGTGTGCGTGGTGGATGTGTCGAAGCACAAGCGTGTTCGCTGGCCGAGTGTGCCAGGCACGAACCTTGTGGGCAGCGCATTTGCCGACATGAACGGCAATGTGGTGAAGAGCGTCGTGGTGCCAACGTTGGGAAACAGATTTGAGGCTGGCATGTATCTCATCAGCGATGTGCCGGAGGGAGCCAAGACTTTGTACTTCTCTATATTGAACACAGCCGAGTTTGACAAGGTGGTGCTATCCAACAGCAGCAAGATAGAGGATATGGAGCCTGAATGGTTTGCCAACGAGGAGCATCTGTGTGCTGTTGTGGGCAGTTCTGTTGTGGGCAGCAAGCTGCGTGCTTGCATAACCGGCGGCAGTACCACTGCAAGCATGACATGGACGGACTTCCACTATTACAGCGTGCAGCGAGGTATGCAGCAGATAGATGCACTGATGCACTTCCGCATTGCAAACCTTGCATACGCGAAGTATGGCAGGAGAAACATGCAGGAGCAGTGTGGCGCCGGCTCGCATACGAATATGCGCACGACTGGCGGTACGATGTCAAGAGGCATGCAGGACACCATAGGCTATGAGGACGCAAAGGCAATCAACCCGAATGTGACAAACAGTCTGGTGGACGAGAACAGAGTGCATCAATATGCCTGGTATGTGGACAAGGACGAGTATGGTGCAGCAAAGGTGACGCAGGTGAACAATATCTGCTGCCTGGGCTATGAGGACATCTACGGACACAAGTATGACATGATGGACGGTGTGGACTTGCCGAACACGAGCGGCAATGAGGGCAAGTGGCGCATTTGGATGCCTGACGGCAGCACGATCATGATAAAGGGTACGACGAATAGCGGTAACTGGATAACGGCAGTGGCTCATGGAAGGCTGATGGCGGTAGTGCCAGTAGGCTCGATGAATGGTTCGTCGAGCACATACTATTCAGACCTGTACTGGATAAGCACAGCCACTGGCCGTGTGGTCTATCGCGGGTACAACGGCGCGTTCGCGAATGGCGGTGTGTCGTTTGCGAATGCGGGTGGCGGTGCGTCGAGTGCGGATACGAATGTCGGCTCGCGTCTCGCCTTCCGCGGCAAACTCGTGAGGGCGCAAAGCGTGGTTGCGTATAAGGCGTTGAGCGAGGCTGCGTAACGCGAAGCGCGAAAAGCGGGAGCGAAGCGACAAAACGAAAAGAACGGGGTTCGGATGGTGTCCGGACTCCGTTCTTGCATTATGTGAATACCGGCGTAAGCCGGTCGAAAATTTTTGGGGTGGGGGAGTACCCCAGCGGTACGTTTCGTTTTAAGAAAATAGACGGCTCGTTCTGGAATGGCGAAACGTTTCGTTTTGCGGATTATAGAATTTCTTTTTACCGTCGTAAGTGGTATTATTTAAATCAAAAATCTCTTTTGTGATGGTGATGGGCGAAGTGAAGGTTTTGCTATCAAATACAGTGATGTCGGCGCATGATTTGGCGAAATGCTCTTTTACTTTGTTTAATTGGGTTGAGCACTTGGGAATCATTGTGGTGGCATCTTTAAAAAATTTATACACCATCTTCTCGTAACATTCTCCCTCGCATGGCCATATGTAGTTCAGAATATTGGTTGAATTATTGTTGAACACTCCCAAATAATACAGTCCATCTTTCCTTAAAATGATTGACGCGTTGTCTTTTTCTTTATTTTCGTCCCAACACTTTCAGAAGTGTGACATTTTCGAAGTTGATTTTGAATTTTTCGGTGGAGTATGGCTTTTTGGTCAAGAAATTCCTTACCTTATTATAAAGGGGAGTGATTACTTGTTCGAACTGCTCGAATGAGGGAGTGAACTCGCCATAAAAGTTCTCATCTTTTTCGCTTTCATCGCCATTGCCCAAAAGAAGTGCCACAAACCATTGGTATTCTTTGATGAGGTCTAATAGCGATTTTATTGTAGCCACATTGGATTGTAGATATTCAGTGGTGCATTTGTCGGGTTCGGGGAAAGCCTTTTCAAACTCGGAAAATGCAATCTTAATCTTGTCGGGGAGGCTGATTTCTTGGCGTTCGGGCTTGTCGGTTTCTCCCAATGCCATAAAGTGATTTTCTATGGGCGCACCTTTTTCAAACGAATTAATGGCACCTAAACTGATGCTTGTTACCGTTTTGAGATACTTGTCCTTGTTTTTCTGATAAGTGGCGGGCTTCGTTTTCCCTCTTGGGTGCTCTTTTTCCCAATTCTCGGCAATGGTGTCGGCAATGAGGGAGTGAGAGCCAAAGTGGCGTGCAGAAACCAGTGATGAATCTTTGCCCACCTTGATGAATATGCCATCAAGGTTGTAGTCGTTGAGCGACTTTAAAAGGGTGGATATTTTGCTGATTTGCGCAGAAATCACGCTGTTGTAAGCATCGAATATGGCATGTATGGCTTCTGGCGCTTTCTTGAAATCTTCTATAACGAACGACACTTTTTCACGGTCGCTCAAAATTTGGTTGAACAGGGGCTTTAGCAGAGGAATTCTATCGCCCTTGTCGCATATCTGATTGTGTTCGTTGATGTATTGGTTGATGCCTTTGATTTCCTTATTCTTACTTTCAACCGTGCGTCCGCCAATCACGGCATTGTATCTCTCAATGTCGGCTTGGCACAGAGTGTGGGTGAAATTGTTGAGGCTAAAAAGTTGTTCGATGCTCTTTCCGCAAAGAATATCATTGAAATCGCTCTCTATTGCCATGATAATGCTATCAGGGAGTGTGGATTTCACTTTGCTTGAAAAAATAGTGTGATTATCGAAAAACTTCATCAAATTCTGATTGACAATGCGATGAGAGATAGCGGTCGATTTCTCTTCACCACTGTAAATGTTCTTTCTGTTGTTGTGGAAATTGACAAAGTAAGAGACGAACTTCTTAAAATTATTAACAATGCTTTTATCTTGCTCATCTGTTAAGAAGTTTGGGAGAATCTCAGTGATCATCTCCTTTTTAAACATCTTTTCATAACGATCGTCTTTAGTGAAAGCGTTGGCAATTGTTTTGCGCAAAGCCGCTTGAATGTCTTTGATGTTTTTCTTGCGTTCAGGGTCGCTTCCACGGTTGGCATACCAGTCGTAAAGAGATTCGATTTGGCAAAGTGGCAATTTAAGCGACGACAGGATTTCGGCGATGAACAATTTATGGTATTCATCAATAAAACCTTTGATTTTTTTGTATTCATTTTCTCGGCGTTCATCATTTTCAATGAATTGACCGCGCTTAATGAATTCTTCAGTTTTGCCAATAGGAATAAGTTTAAACCTTAAAGTTTTGGAAATCTGATACTTGTTTGTGAAATCAGAGAGGTGTTTCATAATTTGTTGTTGTTAGTTGGTTTATTGTGTGTGTTAGTTACCCTCAAAGGTTGTGATATTTTTTTTGAAAAGCGATTGTTTTTTGAGAATTTTTTGTTGAATCGGTTGAATCTGTGTGAGGGTGAGGTGGGGGGTGG
>OLHA01001775.1_pt1 | contig 11056 bp, 11 predicted proteins | sample 1605961 | NCBI WGS metagenome assembly OLHA01 (sample SAMN03283288) | human gut metagenome | biome: human-associated habitat; material: feces | host: Homo sapiens | place: Peru | collected 2012
TACATCAAATCTGCCAAGTATATAAGTATTTTTTTCTTTTAATTCTAAAATCGCTTTTTGATAATCTTTTAATATAGAATAATTTAAAGATATATGATTTAATTTTTCTTTATTTTCTTTTATTTTTTTATAAGAATTTTTAGAATAAATTTTAACGCTATATTTATAAAAAATAAAAAACGGAATTATAAAAAGTAAAAATAATGTTAATAAAGTTATAAAAATTTTCTTATTAGTATAACTAACTATTGAAAATATCATTAATAAAATAAATAGCGCAAAGAATACTATTGAGATAAATTTTAATATTGCCGAAATTTTTTCCGCTTTCATTATAAATATTGCCTATTTTTAAATTATAGCAAAAAGTTATATTTATGTAAATATTTTATTTCCTATTGATATAATAAATTTTTAATATATAATAAAATCATGGAAGTTAACATATTACAGAATAATTGGACTGAAAATCTAAAAACAAAAATATACGGCAGAAACTTAAAACTGTTTGAAATTATTGAAAGCACAAATAAAAAAATGATTGAAGATTTAAATAACGGTTTTAACTTGCAAGAAGGCGCGGTTTATATAGCCTTAAAACAGACTTCGGGAAAAGGAAGTTATGGAAATTCTTGGGCTTCTAATAATAATTTAGGATTATGGTTAAGCGTTTTGTTATATTCTCCATTTAATAAAGAAGTTTTAACTTTTTTGCCATGCATAGCTTTAACAAAATTATTAAGAGAAAATTATAATATTAAAGCTCATATAAAATGGCCCAACGATGTTCTTGTCGGAGATAAAAAAATATCGGGAACTCTAATTCAAATTATAAATATAAATAATAAAAATGCATGCATTATGGGGACGGGAATTAATTTATATCATAATAAAAATGATTTTTCTTTTGATATAATAAATAAAGCGACTTCATTATTTTTAGAAACGGGAATAAAAATTAAATTGGAAGAATTTTATAAAGAATTTATTTATTATTTTGAAGAAATTTATTTAGGCGAAAAAAAATTAATCGAACTTTTTATAGAAAATAACGAAATGATAGGAAAAAAAATAAAAGCTAAAAAAGACGGAAAAGAAATCGAGGCTTTTGTAAAAGATATAACCAAAGAAGGATATTTAAAAGTTGAAGTAAATAATATTGAGGAAACTTGGATATCGAGAGCTTCGCTTGATATAGATACTTTTTATTAAAAATAAAATTAGGAAAAAAATTATGAGAAAACCGATACCTTATAAAAAACCTGAAGAGAAAAAACCGATAGATAAAAAGAAAATTCTTTTATTTATAATATTTGAAATTATTATAATAATACTTTCTATTGTTATTACCGCTATAATTCCTCTCTTAATATCTTTTATATCTCCTTATATAAGCGCGGGAATAAGCGGAATAATATTAATAGTATTTACAATATTTATATCTAAAGAATTTCTTTTTAAAAAATAATAATTGATATTTAAATTAAATATGTTATATTTACTATTAAATATTTTAATTTTAAGGAGCAATAATATGTTTGACAATAATATTCACTATATAATGAAAGAATTGGATTCTATATACAATGTCGTGGTTGAAAATTTGGGAAAAGAATTATTAAATAAAGAAATTAAACATTTGGAATACGAGCCTAAAATGGATAGAATAAATATTAATAATTTTATATTTATTAGATTAATAGTTCAAAATGAAGACGACCATAAAGAAATATTTTACGATATATATGTTCTTGACGAAAATGGAAACGATACGGAGCATTCTATGATTAATGTTCAAAGACCTTTTAAGAGATTAGTCGATAAATTGGATTATTTAATCAAATTAGATTATTGATTATAAATTTTATATTTTATTCGCTTTTAAAACGATAATTTTATTAATCGTTGCTTTTTCTTATATATTTAAATTATAATAAAAAACTATAAGGATTTTTAATGTATTTAATTTACGCTTTAATATCTTCAATATTCGCTTCTCTAACGGCGATATTTATAAAATTAGGTTTGTCTGATATCAATTCAAATTTGGCTACGGCGATAAGAACTATAATAATTTTGATTATCTCTTGGATTATAGTTTTTTATACAAATTCTTTTGAAAATATAGAATCGATTAATTCAAAAAATTTAATATTTCTAATTATTTCTGGCATTACCACAGGATTGTCTTGGATATTTTATTTTAAAGCTCTTCAAATTGGCGAGGTTTCAAAAGTTGCCGTTATAGATAAACTTTCAATAGCTCTCACAATTATTCTTGCTTTTATATTCTTAAAAGAAACTATAACCTTAAAAACGATTATAGGAATTATTTTTATTATAGCGGGAACTTTAATCGTTAGTTTATGATTTATAAAATTCTTTTATCTCTTTTGCTACTTTTTCTATATCTTCGGGTTTTATTCTTTTATGTTCTTCTCTTCTAAACCAAGTTAATTGTCTTTTAGCAAAATTTCGAGTGCGTTTTTTTATAATCTCTTTAAGCTCTTCAAAACTCATAGAATTATTAACTAAATAATCGTAGCATTCTTTATAGCCAATCGCCTGCATAGAAGTGCAATTTATATTTACATTCATTTTTATTATTGATTTAACCTCTTCAAGAAGCCCGTTATCAAACATTAAATCTACTCTTTTGTTAATATTATTATAAAGCATATCTCTTTCAATATCCATTATATAACTTAAATAATCCAAATCTATTATTTTTTTTCTTTCTTTTTTTAACTCCGAAAATTTTCTTCCCGTATTATAAAAAACTTCTAAAGCTCTTATTACTCTTCTTGAATTATATCTATCTATAATTTCCGCAGATTCTTTATCGACTTTCAAAAGCTCTAAATATAAAGATTCTAATCCTTCGTTTTCTATTCTTTTATAAAGTTCTTTTCTGATTTTAATTGAATTTTCTTTATTGTCGTTTGTTTCGTCAAATATTCCGTATTTTATAGAATCGATATAAAAACCTGTTCCGCCGACTCCGAAAATCGGGGCTTTATCAATATCAATATTTTCGATAACATTTTTAAATATTTCAAGATAATCTTTAATATTGAAATTAAAAGAAGGCTCTACAATATCTATCATTTTATAATTATATTTTTTTATCTCTTCGTAAGAAGGTTTTGCCGAACCTATATCCATATATTTATAAACCTGCATAGAATCTATAGATATTATAACGCCGTTGTTAAAATAATTGTCTATGAGTTTATGGACGAAATCGCTTTTACCAGACGCTGTAGCTCCCGATATAAAAACAATTTTTTTCACTTTAATTTAATTTTTAATAAAATTATTCTTCTTCGTCTTCTTGGTTGTTTTCTTGATTTTTAGTTCTTCTTCGTCTTCTTCTTGGCGTCTCTTCTTCCTCATCGTCATCATCGTATAAAACCGCTGAAGTTTCTTCAATTTCTTCTTCCTTTTTAGTCTCTTCAATCGCATAAGCTTCGGCATCGTATTCACTTTTTGAACTCTTAAAAGGAGCATCCGCATCTACAGACATTTTAGTATCGTCTTCGTATTCGTATTTAATATTTCCGTCAAGTATATTTTTAATAACGGTTGGTATATATTTTCCTTTTCTGTATTTAGTTTCGTTTCTTAATAAATTACCGCCAGATTTTGCCAACTCTATCATAGCTCGGCTAAGTTCGTAGCGATTTCCTTTATATTCTATAAGTTTTTTTAAAGGTATTATGCTCATTTTTAACTCCATAAATTATTTTTTTGAATTAACGGCTTTTTCAAGCTCTTTATAAGCTTTTTCTATTTCATCGTTTTTTATTACAAAATCGAAATTATCTTTATATTCTAATTCTCTTTTTGCATTCCAAATTCTTATTTTTATGCTCTCTTCATCTTCCGTCTTTCTGCCTTCAAGTCTATTTTTCAAGTCTTCTATTGAAAGCGGGTCTATAAATATATATTTTGCTTTTATTCCGCTATTTTTAAGAAATAAAGCCCCTTGAATATCTATATCAAGTATTAAAACGGATTTTTTATCTTTCGCTTTATCAATTTCTTCAAAAGATGTTCCATAATAATGTTCATGAACATTTGCCCATTCCAAAAATTTTCCTTCGTTTATCATTTCTTCAAACTTTTCTTTATCTATAAAATAATAATCTTTTCCTTCAATCTCTCCGCTTCTCTTTTCCCTCGTGGTATGCGAAACGGCGAAGAGAACTTCAGGATGGTTAGATATATATTTCTTTATTAAAGTAGTTTTACCAGCCGCCGAAGGTCCCGTAATAACAATAATCTTACCCATAAGATATCCAGTTAAAATATACAAATATGCCTAAACATATATTATAGAGAATTGCAATAATTATACTATAATATAAAAAAAAATCAAGCGTTATTTTATTATTTTTTTACGCTATCAATTTCAAAAAACCCCGCTAATGCGGGGCTTGTCTATGCTCCGAGAACAGGGCTCGAACCTGCGACCCGGTGATTAACAGTCACCTGCTCTACCGACTGAGCTATCTCGGAATGTTTCTAATTAATCATTTAATTATTGAATTTATTATAACATATTAAAAAAAAATGTCAACACCTTATTTTATAAAAATTTAGCTATTAAAAGCGTTATATCGTCAAATTGCGGAGCGTCCGCTCTAAAATAAACGGTTTCTTCCACTATATCGTTTAATAATTCTTTTGAACTGTCGTATTCGTTTTTAAGAATATCTTTTAATTTGCTCTCCCCAAACTCTTCGTTATCTTTATTAAAAGTTTCGGTAACTCCATCCGTAAACATAATTATTTTATCCGCTTTTGAATACGATATTTTTTTATTTTTATAAGAAGCATTTTCCACAAATCCCAAAGGCTTTCCTGGAATATACATTTCGGTTAAATATTCTGCCTTATTCATTGCCGACTTTTTAATAAAATATTGCGGAATATGTCCAGCGTTTGAATAAGTAATACTTTTATTTTTTGTATCTACTATAGCCAAAAAGCATGTAACGAACATACCTTTTTTTGAATCGTAAAATATATGTTTATTTGTCTGTTCTAATATTTTAGCGGGATTATCAATTTGAGAAGAATAAACTCTTAAAACGCTTCTCGTCATAACCATAAAGAAACCAGCTTTTAATCCTTTGCCCGAAACATCCGCTATAATCAAAGCGTATTTTCCGTCTTTAAGTTTTATATAATCGTAAAAATCGCCTCCAACCGTTTTGCTTGGAATACTTACGGCTGCGACATCGAATAATTTTTTATTTGGAAATTCGGTAGGAAGTATGCTTTTTTGAAGTTCTTCGGTATAATTAATTTCTTCGGTTAGAGATTGTTTTATTTTTGATTCTTCCGATAAAAACACATGCATATAATTTTCAGAAATCTGTTGAGCGAGCATTTCAAGAAGCATTAAATTGCTTAAATTAAAAGCTTTATTTACGCTCCTTTCGGTTGCGCATAAAAAACCTATTATATCGTCTTCTTTTCCCATTATAGGCGATGCGATAAAACTATCTCTAGTATATCTTAAAGATTTATTCGGTTTAAATCTATAATCTCTCGAAACATTTACAGAATAAACGGGCTTTCCCGTTTTTAATATCTCTCCCAAAACATTATCTTCGGTAGTTATTACTCCGTATTTTAAAACCTCTTCGTCTATTCCTATTCCCGCTCTAAATCTAAACATTCCTTTTTCGTCTTTCAAAATTATAGAAACTCTATGAGCCTCAAAAGCCTCGCAAACTATACTTATATTATTATTTAAAATATCGTCTATTGTTTCGCATTTATTTATTGAAACTGACATTTCATATAAAGCTCCGACTTCATAAGCTCTCGACTGTCCTTTATCGTAAGTCATTTTATTTATAAGCGCTAAAGAAACTATATTTGAAAACATAGACATTATAATAGTGTCGGTTTCTATAAATTTTCCGTCTTTTTTATTTATTAAAAATAAAGCGCCGATATTTCTTTTTCTCGCTTTAAGAGGAACGAATAATATATTTTTTAAATCTTCGCCCAAAATTTCTTTTATCGGAATAAACGCCGAATCGTCCTGCGGATTATTTGAATATAAAGACGAAGAAGTCGTATAAGCTCTAACAGATAAAGGTTTTTCTCCGTCTATTATTGAACCAAAAAATTTGCTTCCCAAAGGTCCTATAGACATTTCATAATTTAAATTAAATAATTCCTGGTCTATCAAATACAATAAAATCGTATCGGTAAGCATTATGTTTTTTATTTCGGATATTATATTTACTAAAGTCTCTTCATAATCGCCGATATTATTCATTTTTTTGATTATATCGGAAAATATTTCAAGTTGTTTTTCAGGTTCATTAACTATTTCGTATATATCCACAAAAACCCCTACGATTTAAACATAAATCAAGCATATTATAAATTATTATATCATAGCATATTTTATAGTCAATATTAATATACTTTTTAATATAATTAATTTTCTTATAAACTCAACATTAAAGCTAGCCAATCATTTTTTCGCTTTCTATCAATAATTTTTAATTCTTTCTCTCTTAAAACATTATTCATTGAAGATTCTTTTTCAAGCAAAATTCCCGATAATATTAAATAAGAATTTTCTTTTAATAATTTTTTCAAGTCTGCAATAATTTCAATTAAAATATCAGTTTCTATATTTGCAACTACTAAATCAAATTTTAAATTCATATTATTCAAATCTTTAGCATTTCCTAAAATAACATTATTTAAATTTATATCGTTATATTTCGCGTTATCCAAAGAACAATGAACGGCATCGCTATCAATATCGACAGAAGTTATATTTCTCGCTCCAAGTTTATAACTAAATAAAGATAATATTCCGCTTCCGCAACCAATATCTGCAATGCTCCTTAATTTAATATCGTTATTTAATGAATATTGATTAATCATTTCTAAAGCTAAATATGTAGTTTCATGAGTCCCGCTTCCAAAAGCGTATTGTTTTGCTATATAAATAACGGGTTCTTTCAAATCTTTATAATAATCTCTCAAATTTGGAACTATCGTTATATCGCCGACTTTAAAAGGTTTTAAATAATCCATATAAGAAGTTAAATATTTTTCAGAATCAAGCTCTTTTATTTCATAATTATAATTAATATCTAATTTATCTTTTATAATCTTAAAATTATTTTCAAGTTTTTCATTTGTTTCGTTATATATATTTATTATCGCATAATTTTCTTTTGCTGGATATTCCACATTATAACCTAATATATCCAAAAAACCGTTTTCAATAATCGCTTCAAATATATCTTCAAATCCAATTTCCACTTTAAAAGAAATAGAATATAATTTCATTAAAAATCCTTATTATATTTATAACAAATCTATTATTTTATTAATATCGTTTATTTTTGAGTTCATATCTTTTTTATACTGAATTACAAAAGCGTTATCTTCGACAGTTCCTCTTATAGCCTTAAAATCTTCTTCCATAAAATTTTTATCGTCTATTCCGCAGCTAACCATTTTTGAAATATCGTATTCTTTTTCGGCATCTCTGTATAAAATATCGTAGGAAGTTTTTAAAAGCGAAATATATTCTTTCAAAATTTTTATTATAATTTCTTTATTAATATTTTTTATAGAATATCTTTTTTTAATTATATCGATAACCCAAGATTTTTCATCAGGATAATAATTATCGTATAAACTCTTAAAAGCATTTAAAATTGATTCTATATTATTTATCTTTTCCTTTTCAATATCTTTAATAATATTATCTAATCTTTCTTTTGCGCAAATAAGTCCGCCAGCGTCAACCCAATCGCTATATACTTTTTCAGATTTTAAACTTTCAATTATATCGTTTATATTTTTGCAATCTTTTATATAAGAAAGCAATTTATTTCGTAAATACAAATCTATAGCAATAGAATATCTTTGAGAATATTTATTTAACGAAGCGCCTTTTATTATCATATTCTTATAAACAATAAAATCTCCTTTTTTATTATTTTCGTCTTTATTCTTTCTAATGTCTTTTAATATTTTCTCGGCATTAATCATTTTTGAAACGGTATAAGGACTAAATACTTCAAATATAATTAAATCTTTTTTATCGCCCGTTCTTCTATCTCTTTCAATCCATTTATTTTCGTCTCTTGCAAGCCCTACTCCGAAAAGATTTAAAGCGGGAATTAATCTCGTTTGATGATAGCCATGTTCCGTTATATAAGAAAAAGGAAAATTTGAAGAATCTACATTATCGTAATGAGCGCCTATAACCGTTGAAAAAGCGCCGATTCGCGATGGCCAAAGAATATAAGAATTGCTTCCCGTTTTGCATCCTCGCTCCATAAAACCATGATGATAAGGTCCGAGTTTATACATATGATTGCTTTGATTTGTTCCGCTTCCCGCGTTAAAAAAAGAAAAATGACTCGCTATGAGTAAAGTCGCTTTATGATGAGTGACGGTATAAGGTCCAGCAAATATTGAAAACATCTCTCCATGCTCTCCTTCGCAATTTGCAAATAATAAAGAATCTTCGCAAGAAAATTGTCTTCCCAATTTTACTCCCTCTCCGATAAACGCTTTTTTTATAACCGTTCCATCAACTATATGAGCGCCTTTCAAAACTATGCAATCTTTTAATATTACCGAAGTTCCTATATATGAAGGCGATTCTTTTGCGCTTATTATCGTGGTATTATTTATTTCGTCAGTATTTTCTATTGTAGTATAAGGGTCGATAAGCGCGTTTTTTATCAATCTTGCATTTATTATTTTAGCATGTTTTTTTATAGTTCCGAATTCTCTAAGTTTTGAAGATGCATAATCGTCTATGATTTTATTTATTTTTTTACGCATAACAAAATTATGTCTATACATAGCGACTATATAAGCGATATGAGAATTAAGTCTATTAAATATTTTAACGCTTCTTCCGTTTCCTTCCATAATCGGCGATGTTTCGACTCCATTTCCAAAACTGCTTTTACCTTCCATGTATATAGAACCCGCGTTTTCAATTATAACTCCGTTTTCTATTTCGTAATTTGCTATAAATCGTCCGACATTATTTATATATACATCTCCGTTTATAATAACATCAATTAAAACCGCTCGCGTAATCGAAGCTATAACTTTAACTTTATTATGATAATTAACCGTTCCGTTAAGTTCTTTTATTTTTATTTTTCCATGAAACGAAACATCCTTTATTCTGTTTAAGTCTACATTTTTTATAAGTATTTTATCCCAAGATTGAGAGATGCATCCATGACTTTTCAAAAATTCAATTTCTTTTTTTTTTAATTTTCTAAAATCTTTATCTTCTTTTACAAACTTATAAGTCATGTAAAAATCTCCCAAATAATTTTTAATAAATATAATTTAATAAAACTTAAAAACAATTTTACAAATTTAAATAATTATATTTTTTATTCAAAATATTATTATTCAAAAATACTCTTATATTCATCTTTCAAATAAGGCATTATTTCGTCTATTGAAAATAAAACTTCGCTATCGCCCGTAGCATAAGGAGCGATTTCGTATATTCCCCAAGTAAAAGTCAAACCTTTTGAAGTTATATAAAAATTATTTTCTTGTAATGAAAGTCCGTCCAAATTAAAATAGCTTTCCTCGTCCGCAATTGATAAAAGTTTTTCTTTGACTTTATTTATTAAATCCAAATCGTTTACATCAATTAAAATATCTTCTATTTTTAATCTTTCGCCGTTTGATAGAGAATAAACTTTATAAATTTTTCCGTGAACTCCATGCGCGCCGCCCGTATATTCGTAAAAATATTTATTTATTGAAGCTATTTTTTCGCTTAAATAATCTATTCCGTATTCGGATATTGAATCGTAATTAAATCCAAATCCATATTCGCCTTCGCCAGCCCAATCGTTATAAAACGGAAGCATATCGTTGCTTAAAATATTTTTTATATCGGACAATTTATTTATATATAATTTTTCGCTCGTTATTTCGGAATTTATATCCAAATTGATTTTATCTATAATTGCCGATTTTTTATCGTTATTAAATAAAAATATTGAGGAATAATATTCAAATATTTTTTTATCTTCTTCGGATGCATTTGTTGTAGAGATATTTGTGTATGTATATCGGACAACTTTTGCGTCAGAAAGAGGAGATTTTGCATTTACAAAATTAACTTCTCTATTGTATATTTTTCCGCTAAATCCCGAATCGGATAAATTGCCTTCAATATAGTCGGCGCTTATATATCCTTCGTTAATTTCCGTATCAAATATAAATGCATTAATAGATTGATTTTCGTAAAATACATAATCTACAAAGACGCTTTTAGAATTTTCTTTTAATAATACATTTAAATATTCTCCGTTTTCGCTTGTCAAATATCGCATATCGAATACTTGCAATTTTTCGTTTTCGCTTAATTGAATATTTTCTTTTTTTGTTCCTGTATTTTCATTTATTTCTAATCTTTCGTTTTCGCTTAATTGAATATTTTCTTTTTTAGTTCCTGAATTTTCATTTGAGCATGAAATAATTATTGAAATCGCAATTAAAATCAATATTTTGAAAATTATCTTTTTCATTTTTTATCCTCGTTTTAATTTTTTTTATTATTATACAATATTATAATTCAAAAAACAGTGCCTGCCTAAACACTGTTTTTTCTCCTTAACTAGCTTCATCTGATGAATCTTTATCAGGCGAATCGTTGTCAGACGAATCATTACTATCAATCCGCAATAAAATTGTAATCAACTTTGGTAATGCTACATTTGCAACTGGAATTACTATTGCAAATGCAACATATACGTTTCTAAATACTTCGTAATTTAGAAACAGTGTCGTTACAGCACTAATCACTGATATAATCAATGCTAAGTAGCACTGATAATTTTTCACAATCTTTCTCTTATCAAAGTCAACATTTATGAAAAGTGCCAGTGTACACGTAATTACAACTGCATAAACATCGGGGATTTTTATGCTTATCGTCCGATATATAGCAATTGAATTACTAATTGATATGATTATATCCTTTATTTGCTTTATTCGTACTGCTTTT
>OLHA01001779.1_pt1 | contig 11032 bp, 10 predicted proteins | sample 1605961 | NCBI WGS metagenome assembly OLHA01 (sample SAMN03283288) | human gut metagenome | biome: human-associated habitat; material: feces | host: Homo sapiens | place: Peru | collected 2012
AGGGCATTTTTTTGCTCAAACACTCCCAACTTATCTTCAAGAGAATGTCAGGGAGTTGATACTTGTGGATGATTGCTCAACAGACAATACTCCACAAGTAGTTAAAGAGCTACAAAGACAATATCCACAGATAAAATATCTAAGAAATGAACGAAATCTAAAACAAACGGTATCAAAAAATAGAGGAATGGAACTTGCTAAGGGTGACTATATCTATTTTGGCGATGATGACTCTTTCCTTCTTCCTGGAACTATTCATGCATTGTAACAAACATTAGAGTATTATGAATGTGGAGCCGTAATGGCTCGGCCGCTATGTGCCGGTGCAAATTATAGTCCTCAATATCATGATTCTTATGTAAAGTGGATAACAAAACGCAATATGGCAAAATGTAAAGATGATATATTTAATGTATCTTCATTATATCTTTTTCCATTTTTATAACATTCCTTTCACAATACGAACTTTTTTGTAATACTAATATAGTTTACACTTTTTTTGCCTATTTGTCAAGCTTTTTTTCCTGTTTTTTCAATTTTCCGTGTACAACATCGTCACCGCCCGACGGTTTACGGAGCCGTCAATATACCGGGCGCAGTCGGAAATCTGCCGGAAACCGCATTTTTCGTGGGTATGCAGCGAAGCGGTGTTCCCACGCAGTACATGGGAATACAGGCGGACAGGGCCGCTTTTCTTCAAATATGCCACGGCTTCACAAATCAAGTGGGCGGCATAGCCCTTTCGGCGCTCTTCCGGGGCGGTTTCCAGGGCCTCCAGCAAGAGGCCGTCCTCATAGGGCTCCAAGCGCAGGGCGCTGACGTAGCGCCCTGCCTCCTCAAGGATGAAGTACGCGGCACCCTCTGCGGCAAAAAACACCTGGCTGAGGTATTCCCGGAAGTCCTCCTCTGCAAGGGCCAGCTGCCGGTCCGGGGTTTCCCCGGGGTAGCGGTCCCCCCCGTTTTCCCGGTTGCCCTCCACGTAAACCTCCATGAGCTTTGGAAAAGAAAGCTCCCGCAGAGATTTTGCAATCAGCAGCATCACAGTGCCTCTCCCAGAATGGATTTCGTTGCGTAGGCATTCAGGGACATATCGGCAACGTTTCCGGCCAAATACTCATAATAGGCCTGGGCACCGATCATGGCGCCATTGTCCCCGCAGAGCTTCAGCGGGGGCATATAGACCTGAGCCCCCAGCTTTTCCGCTGCGGCCAGGATGTCCCGCCGAATCCGGGAATTGGCCGCCACACCGCCTGCAACGGCGATTTTCTTGCAGCCGGTCTCCCGGATAGCAAGCTCTACCCGGGGCACCAAAGTGTCGGATACCGCCGCAGAAAAGGCGGCGCATAGGTCCGGAATACGAATCTCCTCCCCCAGCTGCTCGGCGTGGTGGATCAGGTTCAGGGCGGCGGTCTTGAGACCTGAGAAGCTCATATTGTAGGGATTCTCGCCGGGCTTGCTGCGGGGCAGGCTGTAGGTGTGTTCATTGCCTGTCTGGGCCATTTTGTCCAGGGCCGCACCGCCGGGATAGGGCATTCCCAGAACCCGGGCTACCTTATCGAAGCACTCCCCTGCCGCATCGTCCAGGGATGTGCCCAGAATCTCCATCTTCGTATAGTCCAGCACGTTCACGATCATGGTATGTCCGCCGGAGACCACCAGGCACAAAAACGGCGGCTCCAAATCGGGATAGGCCAGGTAGTTGGCCGCAATGTGGCCCCGGATGTGGTGCACCGGGATCAGGGGCTTGTCCATGGCGAAGGCAGCGGCTTTCGCAAAGTTCACGCCCACCAGCACGGCGCCAATCAGCCCCGGGGCATAGGTCACGGCCACGGCATCAATGTCGTCCCGGGTCAGGCCCGTATTGATAAGAGCCTGGTCTGCCAGGCCGTAAATGGCCTCGATGTGCTTCCGGGAGGCAATCTCCGGCACCACACCGCCATAGAGCCTGTGCAGGTCCACCTGGGAGGCGATGCAGTCCGTCAGCACCTCCCGGCCGTCTCTGACAATGGCAACGGCAGTCTCGTCGCAGGAGGACTCCACCGACAAAATATTCATAAGCTCCACTCCTTTCGAAGGATCAGCGCGTCTTCTTTGGGGTTGCGATAGTAATTTTTTCGCCGCCCGATTTCCGAAAAGCCCAGCTTTTCATACAGAGCCCGGGCGGAGGCGTTGGAATCCCGGACCTCCAGGGTCAGGCAATGGCTTTCCCGGGCTTTCAGATCAGCAATCAGGGCAAGGATCAGGCCTTCCGCGATTCCCTGCCGCCGGTAGTCCGGGCAAACGGCCACATTCATCATGTCCGTCTCCCCCAGCACCGTCTGGGAACCCACATAACCAACCAGTTTCTCCCCATCCATGGCAACCAGCCAATAAGACAATGGGTTTTCCAGTTCCGAAGCGATGCTTCGTTCGCTCCAGGGGTCATGAAAGCAGATTTTTTCCAGCTCGGCAATCCAGGGCACATGGAAGGATTGCATTTCTATGATTTCGATCATTTGGCATCGTACCAGCTTTTTCCAAACTTGGCCTCTGCCGTCAGAGGCACTTTCAGCTGGGCCACGTTTTCCATCTCCCGGCTGACCAGCGCCGCCACCTGGGGAGCCTGGTCCTCCGGGCACTCCACGATAAGCTCATCGTGGACCTGGAGCAGAAGCTTGGCCTCGGGGAAGCTCTCCCGCAGCGCCCTGTCCACCCGGATCATGGCGAGTTTGATAAGATCTGCGGCGGTGCCCTGGATGGGGGTATTCAGGGCGATCCGTTCCGCGCTCTGGCGGACTTTGAAATTGCTGCTCTTTAGCTCCGGGATATATCGGCGTCGGCCATAAAGAGTTTCGGTGTAGCCCCGCTCCTTGGCATCCTCCACCACCTTTTTCATATAGTCCCGAACGCCATGGTAATTGGCAAGGTAGCTGTCAATATAGTCTCTGGCCTCGTACTGGCTGACACCGATGTCCTCCGCCAGGGAAAATTTGGAAATACCGTAGACAATGCCGAAATTGACTGCCTTGGCGTGGCGGCGCTGCAGGGGCGTCACCTGGTCCGCAGGCACGCCAAAGACCTGGCTGGCCGTAGCCGTGTGAATGTCCAGGCCGTCGCAGAAGGCCCGCTGCATGGTTTTATCGTCCGCAATATGGGCAAGCACACGCAGCTCGATCTGGCTGTAGTCCGCATCTACCAGCACGCAGCCCGGCTTTGGGACGAACATCTTCCGGATCTCCGCGCCCAGGTCCGTTCGGACGGGGATATTCTGCAGATTTGGGTCTGTGGAGGAAAGCCGCCCGGTGGCCGTCACCAGATTCTGGAAGGTGGTGTGAATACGCCCATCGGGGCCAATAACCTTCATCAGGCCGTCGGCATAGGTGCCCTTGAGTTTGGTCAGCATCCGGTAGTCCATAATGGCCGGAATAATGGGGTGCTTGTCCTTGAGCTTTTCCAGCACATCGGCATTGGTGGAGTAGCCGGTTTTGGTCTTCTTCCCGGCGGGCAGGCCCAGCTTTTCGAAGAGCAGGGTTCCCAGCTGCTTGGGAGACTGGATATTGAAGGGACCATCGGAATAGCCGTATATCAATGCCTCGCAGTCCGCGATCCGCTCTTCCAGCATTTTGCCGAACTGGGCCAGCTGGTTCCGGTCAATGGCAATGCCCAGCCGCTCCATTCGGTAGAGCACGGCGCACAGGGGCAGCTCGATCTCATTGTAAAGCGCTGTCTCGCCCTGCTTTTCCAGCTCCTGCTTCAGCGGCTCTGCCAGAAGCCAGACGGCTTCGGCACAGGCTGCGGCATCCCCATCCTCCACGGTTTTGCCCAGGAATGTGGTTGCCAGCTTGGAAACGGGATAGTCCGACTGGGAGGGGTTCAGGTCATAGGCGGCAAGCGCCGTGTCGAAGCACACGCTGCCATAGGCAATGCCCGCCTCTTCCAGCAGGTGCATGGCGGCCCTGGCATCGTGGAGCACCAGCGCCTCCATTTGTGGCAGCGCCGCCATGTGCAGCTCCATAGGCGTCAAAGCGCACACGCCATCTTCCCAGGCAATGCCCAGGCTGCCGTCCGGCGCAAAATAGAGGGCGCACTTGGATAGCCTCTCCGGCAGGACCTCCGCCTTGGGCAGGGTCTTCACGTCTGCCTTTGCAGGAATTGCCGCTTCCGCTGCCGCGCCCCGGAGACCGTAGCGGTCGATCAGTCGGACGAATTCCAGCTTCTGGAACAGGGCATAGAGCTCCGGCTTGTTGTATTCCCTGCGGACCGCGTCCGCAGGCTCAAATTCGATGGGTGCCTCTGGAATGATGGTTGCCAGCTCATAGGAAAGGTAAGCGCTGTCCTTCCCCGCCTCCAGCTTCTCCCGAAGCTTGGGGCGGATGGAGGCATCCTCCAGATTGGCATAGACCCCGTCCAGGGTACCGAATTTCAACAGCAGGTCCGTGGCCGTCTTGGGACCTACCCCGGCCACGCCGGGGATATTGTCGGAAGAATCCCCCATGAGGGCTTTCAAATCCACCATGCGCTTGGGTGCGAAGCCGTATTCCTCCCGGAATTTGGCTTCATCATAGAGGGTTGCCGTGGTCTGGCCGGGCTTGGAGATAACCAGCTTGATCTTCACATGGTCGTCAATGAGCTGCAAGGAATCCCGGTCACCGGTGACGACAACGCAGTCCCAATTTTCCTGGCCGCATTTTTTGCCCACAGTGCCGATGATGTCGTCGGCCTCCCAGCCCTGGGCAGAGTAGATGGGGATGTTCATGGCGGTGAGCACCTGCTTCATAACCGGCATCTGCTGAGCCAGTTCCTCGGGCATTCCGTGGCGGTTGGCCTTATAGCCCTCATAGCGCGCATGCCGGAAGGTGGGGCCGTGGAGATCGAAGGCCACGCAGACAGCGTCCGGGCTCTCCTCCTTCTCCATGCGCTCTAAGATATTCAGGAAGCCATAGACGGCGTGGGTATAGAGTCCGTCCCGGGTGGTCAGGGGCTTTACCCCAAAATAGGCCCGGTTAATGACACTATTGCCGTCTAAAATCATGAGCTTCATACTTTTCTCCATTTCGCGCCCTGGGGCGTATCGATGATTTCCACACCCATGGCTTTCAGCTGATCCCGGATGCGGTCTGCCTCGGCAAAATTCTTTGCCTTCTTGGCATCGGTTCTTGCCGCCACCAGGGCGTCAATTTCCGGATCGGCATTGGCGGCCTCCTCGGCCTCCTGCTTCTTGCGCAGGGCCTCGGCAGCGGAAATCAAATTCAGGGAGACCACCTTGTCAAAGTCCGCCAGAGCAAAGAGCTTGGTGGCATCGTTGGTCTTTTCCTTTAACACATCATAGAGGGCCGTAATGGCCAGAGAGGTATTCAGGTCCCCGTTCAGCGCACCCAGGAACTTTTCCTTCAGCTTTTCGTAAACGGCCATATCCACTTCGCCGTCCTGCTTCAGGGCTGCGATTCTGGCAATGAGCTTTTCATAGGCCCCGGCAGCATTGTCCAGGTTTTCCCAGGAGAACACCAGATTCCGGCGGTAGTGGCTCTGCAGGCAGAAATAGCGGTAGGCCATGGGGTCGTAGCCCTTGTCCTGGAGCAGGGAAACCGTCAGGAATTCCCCCTTGGACTTGCTCATCTTGCCGCTGTCCGTATTCAGGTGGTGCACATGGAACCAGTAATTGCACCAGGGATGGCCCAGGTAGCTCTCGGACTGGGCGATTTCGTTGGTATGGTGGGGGAAGGCATTGTCAATGCCGCCGCAGTGGATGTCCAGATACTCCCCCAGGTGCTTCATGGAGATGCAGGAGCATTCGATGTGCCAGCCGGGATAGCCAACGCCCCAGGGAGACTCCCACTTGAGGGCCTGATCCTCAAACTTACTCTTGGTGAACCACAGCACGAAATCATTCTTATTGCGCTTGTTGGTATCCTCTTCCACGCCCTCCCGGACGCCCACGGCCAAATCTTCCTCATCGTGGTCGTTGAAGACATAGTATTTTTCCAGCTTAGAGGTATCAAAGTACACGTTGCCTCCGGCAAGATAGGCATAGCCCTTGTCAAGCAGGGTCTGGACCATGTGGATATACTCTGCAATGCAGTTGGTGGCAGGCTCTACCACGTCCGGGCGCTTGATGTTCAGCTTGTCGCAGTCAGCAAAGAAGGCATCCGTATAGAATTTTGCCACTTCCATAACGGTTTTATGCTCCCGGGCAGCGCCCTTGAGCATCTTGTCCTCGCCGGTATCGGCATCGGAAGACAGGTGGCCTACGTCTGTGATATTCATGACCCGCTTCACACCGTAGCCCATATAGCGCAGGCTCTTCTCCAGCACATCCTCCATAATATAGGTGCGCAGATTGCCGATATGGGCATAGTGATAGACCGTGGGGCCACAGGTATACATTTTGACATGCTCAGGGTCTCTGGGGGTAAAAAGCTCCTTCTTATGGGAAAGAGAATTGTAAAGGTACATGGTTTCTTCCTCCTTATTCCGGACAAATAAAAAACGCCTCTCATACTTTTCCAGTACAAGAGGCGGCATTGCCGCGGTTCCACTCTCATTTATCGCTTTTATGAACTTAACGCTCCCGGACGCACCTTCGCCCGCGCCCAATATCCCGGCTTGCAGCCAATGGCCGGGGCTCTCTGAAAGGGGCTGCGGGGTACTCTTCCCGTTCTCAGCGTTTTGGTTATTCTACCATTTTAAGGGTTACTCTGTCAAGGGTTTCCGCCGAAAAAGCAGGGGGAAATCTTTGTCGATTCCTTCAGCTTCTGATCTTCCTCTCGCGATTTCTCTGGATAGTTTGCCCAAAAATGGGCGAGATTGTATTATTAAATAAATCTTATCCTATTGACAATGGGCACCAAAGCAAGGTATAATACGCTTGAGAAAAACAAGAAAGGGAGGTAACACAATGATTTACCCCTTCAGTCAGACCAATTCTCGGAAAGTCATGCGCTTTGTCAGTGCTACGGCCGCCGCTTTCCTGTGCGCGACCATGTTCACCGGCTGCTTTAAGAAAGATGCCGGTCCTTCTACAGATCCCTCTTCCGGTCCCAATCTGGTAGACACCGCAACCACCGAGGCCACCTCCGCCCCTACGGAGACAACCACCGTGGCTACTACGGAAGCTCCCAAGGAGAATGTGGCCGTCGTCAAGGAGAAGGTCAATACCTATGCTTCTCCCAGCCTGGAATCCAATATCGTCCATACGCTGGATGCCGGCGATGAAGTAACCGTCAACCGTGTGGAAACCATCCCCGCTTCCGGCCTTACTTGGGCCTATATTCCCCTGCAGGGCTGGGTGCAGACGGATTATCTGGACATGACCAATGTCACCCTGACCGGCTCCACCTCTACCCCCGCAGGCAGCGGCAGCACCACTGCAACAACGGGCCCTGCTGCAACAACGGCCACGACCGGCGGCAATACATCCACCGCCTCCGGCCAGAGCGGCACCGTGACCGCCAGCGAGCTGCGTATCCGCCAGAGCGCCGCTTCCACCGCCGCCGTGGTTGGCAGCTATAAGAAGGGCGACAAGGTTACGGTTCTGGAAACCAGCAACGGCTGGGGCCGTACCGATAAGGGCTGGATCAGTCTGAACTACGTAAGCTTCGGCACGACCACCGGCACCACCAATACCGGCACTACCGGCACTACCGGAACCACAACCGGCACCACGACCACCACCGGCGGCACCAAGGGCGTCGTCACCGCAACGCAGCTGAACATCCGCGAGAGCGCTGCAACCACCGCCGCCCAGAAGGGCTCCTACAGCTATGGCGACCGGATCACCATCCTGGAAACCAGCAACGGCTGGGGCCGCACCGATAAGGGCTGGGTCAGCCTGAACTACGTCTACCAGGACGGCACCACCGGCACCAAGACCGCCAAGGGCCTGGTCACCGGCACCACCCTGAACGTCCGCAGCGGCCCGGGCACCAAATATGACTCCGTGAAGAGCTATGGCAACCTGACCCGCGTCAACATTCTGGAGCAGATCAAGATTGGCAACACCACCTGGGGCTGCACCAAGGACGGCTGGATCAGCCTGGACTATGTCTACATCGACGGCACCACCGGTGACGGCGCAGGCACCGGCACCGTATCCGGCAGCAACGTGAACATCCGCAGCGGCCCGGGCACCAACTACGATGTGGTTGGCTCCTACAGCCAGGGCGACAGTGTAGAGATCTACGCCCAGTTCACCATCAACAAAACCGTGTGGGGCTGCACCAATAAGGGCTGGGTTTGCATGGACTACGTGGAAGTCGGCTAAGGCATTTTGAAAACCGCATAGCATTGGCTGCCCCGGAGCACAAAACCGGGGCAGCCATTTTTAGAATTGATCCCTATCATTATAAAATAACAACACGCCAAAGGGCGCGGAGCGCTGCCGCTTTGCCGCGTTCCGCGCTTCTTTTGATGGAAAAAGCACATCTCCCAGATCCCGCGAAATGAAATATTGGAGGTTTTCCTATGAAGAAATGCCTGATCTTCCTTCTGACAGCGATTTGTATCTTGGGTATATCCGGCTGCGGACATCAGAATGTCACAGCGGCACCATCCGTTTCCACCGCTGCGTCCATTGAGAAGGTGAAAATAGATTACGGAAATTCCGCACTCTATTCAGAGGAAGATATGAATGCAGCAATACAGTTGATCACGGACACCTTCAGCACATGGGAGGGCTGCGAACTTCACAGTATTTCCTATGTATCGGACGAAAAGTGTAATTCCGAAAACATTGCATGGATGAATGAACTGGCAAAGGCAAATGATCTGAAGGAACAGTTTGACCAGTGCATTCTGTTTCAAAGCGATTTCCACTCCCCCAAGGAAAACAGCGGGGCGTGGGAACCCGATGAAGAATATACCGACTGGCAATGGTGGCTTGCACGTTCGGAAGGCGGCCCATGGATATTGATGACAAATGGATACGGCTAAAATCATTTATTGAAAACCAAAAGCCGGGGCATGGCGTATTTTCACGCTATGCCCCGGTTTTGTTATCTTAGTTCCGCCAAGCGGCAGCCTCCATTTCTCAATAAAAGCACAGTGCTGTAAAGCTTCCGGCTGCGAAGGAAAGCCAAAGACGGAAGCTCTTCTTTCCGGTCATCAGGCTGCGCAGCATCAGAATGCAGCCAGCCGTCAGGACGATGACAGCCCAGGCGGACAGTAGCCGCAGAGGCGTAAAGCCGAAACGGGAGATATAGAGCCACAGCTTTGCCCCGGCGGTCACCGCCAGAAAGGCACTCTGGACCATCAGCAATCCCTGGAACCACTTCCCTGCCCGGTTTTGCTTTGCCAAAATGGACAGAATCCAGATGAGGAAGAAGTTGATCGCCATCACGGCGCAGAGCTGGAAGAAGCCGGACCTTGCGTAGCCTGCCGCCGTCAGCGTCCCCGGAACGTGGCCGGAGAAAACCGCAAAGAGATTTCCCGCCTGAACGCCGAAGAAGAGAAAATACACTGCCGCAAACAGCCCCAGCACCAGATTGGCGCCGGACGCAGGCACAACCCGGATTTTTTCCAGGCGCTCCCGGGAAACGCGGCGGGTCTCCTGCCGCCGGGCAGCGCCCCGGAGAAGTCCATAGAGGTAAGCCCCCACCGGCAGACCCAAAAGGAACCAGAAACATTCATTCAGGAAATTCTCCGATAGGTGCAAATTCAGTTGGAACCCCCGAATCAGTTTTTCAAAGCCTGCATCCGCCTCGCTCAAAAGGTTCGTAACCAGCACCAGCAGCGGAAGGGCCAGCACCAGGCACAACGCTGCCAACCAAAAATCCCGCCGTCTTTTCTTGCCCGTTTCTCCATCCTGGGGTTTCAGGAGCCCTGTGAATCCGGAAACGGTATCCGTTATACGGCCAAAGAAATTGCCGAAGGGCAGCAGAAGGAAGGCATCCGCGCAGTCCCAGGCAAAGCCTAATGCGTCCTCCCCGCCCCGGTCAGCCCCCAGATAGCTGAGCGCCCAGAGACCGGCAGAGGCATGGAGGGCCAGTGTGCTCCAATCCGCCGTGGCGCGGCAGCGATTCATGGTGAAGGCCAGGCCGATCAACGCCGTGACCCCGGCCCAAAGATAGTGCATAGGGCCTCGATTCCGCTTCTCCCGGCCAATGGCCATGCCCCAGGCAAAAAACGCGGCAACGAAGATCAGCACAGGCCAGGGGCCCAACACGGTCTTCCAATAGAACCAGCCGATAAAATAGGCGATGAGCGGCAGAAAGAAACGTCTTTTCACAGTTCGTCCTCCTGATATTCCAGAATATCCCCCGGCTGGCAGTCCAGCACCCGGCAGATCTCATTCAGCGTGGAAAAACGGATGGCCTTGGCCTTCTGGTTTTTGAGAATGGATAGATTCGCCGGGGTAATGCCGATGCGCTCTGCCAAATCTCCCGCGGCCATTTTCCGCTTTGCCAGCATAACATCCAGATTCACAACAATTGCCATAGCCGCCTCCTCAGACCGTCAGGTCCAGCTCATCCCGCATGGGGATGGCCTTGGCGAAAACGTTTTTCACGATCCGGACGATCAGCCCCATAAATCCGGCAGCCAGGGCCACAAAGCCCAGGGAATAGATCCGCGGACAGGCCGCCAGGCAGACAACGCAGGCAGTAAAGCAGCAAACACTGATGACTTTCAGAAGCCGAACATTTTTGCTTTCAAACACCTGCCCCCTGTGCAGATTCCGCAGGAGCACATCCATGCAGTACAGCAGGATAAACCCCGGCACATTGCACACATACAGGCACACCTTCAAAAGCACCGCGTCTCCGCCGTCGAACACCGGCAGCACGCGCATGAGCACCTGGGAAAGGGGCCACACTGCCCAGTCCAGCACAAGGATCAGTGCACCGAATACCCATACCAAAATCCGGCTGAGCAAAATGCTCCCGGCATCATTTCTTTGTTCCATAAAAAACCTCCTGTGTCTTGATGGCATCAAGATAGCACAGAGGGTTCCGTTTGTCAATAACTATTTATCGTTTTTCAATAAATTTTATTTGTTTTGCAAAAAGGGGCTGTCTCAAAATAGCAAAGTGCCCAAAAAGAACAATGTCATTGCGAACCA